>Ga0308160_10001661_pt1 | contig 29916 bp, 25 predicted proteins | sample PhyFR1_FD_201036 | JGI IMG/M metagenome (GOLD analysis project Ga0308160, IMG submission 201036) | Phyllosphere microbial communities from UC Gill Tract Community Farm, Albany, California, United States - DLSLF.R1 | ecosystem: Host-associated > Plants > Phyllosphere > Unclassified | place: USA... | reverse complement strand
TCGCGGCGATCTCCGTGGTGGGCACCCCGGCCGCGGTGAAGGCGATCGACCGGTTCGGCGTGCGGCGGGTGCTGATCGCCGGCGTCGTGCTGCTGCTCGCGGCGTCCGGGGCCATGTGGCTGCTGACCGCGTCCCTGGCAGTGCCGCTGGTGCTGGCCATGACCGCGCTGCTTGGCCTGCCGTACTGCGTGGTCAGCATCGCCTCCAGCCAGGGCATGTACTCCTCCACCCGCCTGGAGGAGCGGGGCGTCGCGGCCGGGATCTACCAGACCTGCCGGTACCTGGGCGCGATCACCGCCACCGTGCTGATCGGCATCTTCTACGGCACCGGCGTGAACCAGGCCAACTGGGGGCTGATGGTGTTCGTCATGCTGGGCCTCGGAGCGGTTGTGCTGCTGGTCTCGCTCGCCTGGCGGGAGCCGCGGACCCGCTAACGGCAGCCGGGGCCGACGCCGGACGCCGCAGGGGTCAGCCCGCGGCGGGTTCCAGTTCGGCGTCGTGGACGGCGCGTTCCCGGGCGATCTCCCCGGCGAGCGCCACCAGCAGGGTCAGGGCCGCCGTCGCCATCACGCCCAGGCCCGGGTGAATGTGCAGCAGCCCCGCGCCCACGGTGGCGCCGGCCAGGATGAGCACGACGGCGCCCAGTCGACGGCCGGTGTGCGCGCCGGTGCCGCCGCCCAGGCGGGAGTCGGCGGCCAAGCCGGTCAGGGTGGAGGTGACCACGACGGTAGTGACGTCCTTGACGGCCAGGTGCCGGGCGGTGGCGGCCTGCATGCCCATCGCCACGGCCAGCGCGCCCGTGATGGTCAGGGTGACGGGGTCCCCGGCGTGCGGGGCGTGGACCACCAGGACGACGGCGATCGCGGTCATGGTGAGTCCGACGGCGGCCAGCAGCACCGTGGTGCGTCGGCTCCAGCCCGCGGCCACGGGGCGGAGTGTGCGGCCGGCGATCACGGCGCCGCCCATGAAGCAGGCGAGGGCGATGGTGGGGCCCACCACCGGCAGGTTGTCAGCGCCGATCAGCGCCATGCCCAGGATCACCACGTTGCCGGTCATGTTGCCGGTGAACACCCGGTCCAGGCCCAGGTAACCCACCGCGTCGATGATGCCGGTGGAGAAGGTCAGGACCAGCATGAGGGTCAGGTTCAGCCGGTCCGGTTCGGTGGATTTCAGTCGCTTGAGCATGGGTTATCTTTCGGTGCGGTGGCCGGACGGGCGGCGTGCGGGGGCGGTCTCAGCGGGGGCTGAGCCGGCAAGCCAGGCGCAGCAGGTCCAGGTCACGGTGTACGGGTCCCACAATACTCACGCCGCAGGGCAGCCCGCCGGGTGTGACGAGCGGGAGGGAGAGGGCCGGCAGCCCGGCGATGCCCGCGATGCAGGTCAGCTGCATGGTGGCGCGCCGGACCGCGTCGATGGTGGATCCGCCCAGCGCGGAGGACTGCGCCACCTCGGTGAGCAGCGGCGCCACGGACGACGCCGACGGCAGCACCAGCAGGCCGCCGCCCACGAAGGCGCGGATGCGCTGCCGGGCGGACCGCAGCACATCCCGCGCCGCCTCCGCCTGCTCCGCGGTGATCCGCGACGCCGTGGCGAACCGTCCGGAGACGTCGGCGCCTAGGGAGTCCGGGTGCGTCTCGATCCAGGCGCCGTGCTGCTGCCAGGCCTCGAACCCCTGGACGGTTTGAAACGCGGCCAGCCAGCCGGGGAGCTCCTCCACGGGGAAGGGGTCGGTGGCTGCCGGCGGCAGCTCCGGGGCGGAGACGAACTCCCGGATGGCCTCGCCGATGCCCGGTTCGGCCAGCGCCAGCAGCTCCGGCGGCATGGACATGACGGTGAACGCGCCCGCCAAAGCGCCCGCGGTCTCCGGCAGCAACACCTCACCCACCGCCGCGAGTGTGGCGGCGTCGCGGGTCAGCCACCCGACAGTGTCGAACGACGGCGCCAGCGGCAGCAGCCCCTCAACGGACACCGCGCCGTGGCTGGTGCGGATCCCGTAGAGCCCCTGGTACGCGGCCGGAACCCGGATGGAGCCGCCGGTGTCCGTGCCGAGTCCCACGTCCGCCTGGCCCAGGGACACGGCGCTCGCCGATCCGGAGGAGGACCCGCCGCTGATCCGGCCCGGCGCCCGCGGGTTGGGCGGGGTGCCGTAGTGGGCGTTGGTGCCGGCCAGGCTGTAGGCGAACTCATCCGTCCGGGCGATACCGGCCACGGACGCCCCCGCGGCCAGCAGCGCCGCGGGGGCGGCCGCCGTCGTCGTCTCCGGAGCTGACCCGGCCAGCCGTGCCGGGTTCCCCGCTCCGACCACGAACCCCTCCAGCGCGATGAGGTCCTTGACCGCCACGCTCAGCCCGGCCAGGGGACCGGTGCCGGTGGGCGGTAGCAGTGGGGCGCCGAGGACGCGCCACACGGTGACGTCGGCAGCGGAAGGATCGGCGACGCCGGGCGCGGACGTCACGGGCGGAAGTCCTCCACCCGGATCCGGGCGTGCACGCCCTTCACCAGGTCCACCACCTGCGAGATGTTGAAGTCCGTGGCGGCGCTCAGGTATGCGTAGGCCAGGCTGGGGTCCATGCCGTAGCGGGCCTGCAGCAGGGCGACGGCGGCGCGGACGCAGTTCTGCACCGCGGTGTCCAGGTCCTCGTCCATCCCGGTGGGGACCAGGAACTCCGGGGTCTGCGCGAGCGGTCCGGTGAGGGTGCCGAAGTTCCGCACGGCCTCCTCCTGGGCGACGACGTCGAAGCGGAGCCGGACCCGCAGCGAGGCCTCCATGGCGGTGAGGGAAACCTCGCCGTCGCCCTGGGCGAAGTGCGGGTCGCCCACGTAGGCGAGGGCATCGGCCACCTGGATCGGGAGGTACAGCGAGCTTCCGGCGGTGAGCAGGTTGATGTCGATGTTGCCGCCGTGCGCTCCGGGCGGGACCGAGTGCGGGCGCCGGTCGCCGTCGACGGCCACGCCCATGATGCCGAGGAACGGGTTGAGCGGGAAATGCACGGACGGTTCGGCGCCGGGCCGCAGCGGCAGCCAGCCCGAGGGTGTCCCGTCAGCGTCGTCCCGGACGGTGGCGAAGGCGCTGTAGTTCCCGGCGCCGAGGGGGTATTCGCCGTTCAGTGCGCCGCGGCCGTGCCGGCTCGAGATCACGCCGTAGGGCACCCGCGGGGTGGTCTCCAGCACGGTGATCTTCAGCAGGTCCCCGGGCCGGGCGCCCCGGACCGCGATCGGCCCCGTGACCACGTGCGGGCCCAGGTTGGCGGAGAGCCGCTGGATGTCCGAGCCGGCCAGGCTGATGGCGTCCTCGAGGATCTGGTGTTCGGGGACCCCGTGCGAGCCGAAATAGGCCAGCGGGTCCCGGCCCTGGTCCTCGAGAATGCCCTCGTGGCTGATGGTGTCGATGGTGACGTCGGTGCCCGGGTCGATGCTGAGGGCGGGCCGGTCACCGGCGCAGGGGAGCGCGCCCCAGAGGACGTTCTCCCGGCTGGAGGGCAGGTAGGTGGTGCCGTCGGCGATGCCGTCCCAGGACTGCAGGATGCGGGCGGCTGTGTGGGTTCCGGCGGCGGTAGGTCCGGCGGAGGTGCCGGGCTGGATCAGTGAGGTGCTCACGGGTGGTCTCCGATGGGTTGGGTGGATGAGGGCTGGTGGTCGCGGATGAGGACGGCGACGTCGGCCAGGTGGTCGCGCATGGCGATCCCGGCCCCGGTGGCGTCCCGGGTCAGGACGGCGGCCAGGATCCGTCGGTGGCCCTCGATCGAGCAGCGCCGGCCCTCCGCGGTGGCGTGCGAGCGCAACCGGACTTCGGAGGTCCAGGAGCTGGTGAGGGTCAGGACCGTGGCCATCAGCTGGTTGCGGCCGGCCTGGGCCAGCAGGGTGTGGAACTGGACGTCCAGCCGCAGCGCTTCCTCGGGGGAGAGGTGTTCGCTGGCCGCGGCCAGGGCGTCCTGCAGCTGGATCAGGTCCGCGGCGCTGGACCGGGCGGCGGCGAGCTCGGCCACCAGGGGTTCCAGCGAGCCGCGCAGCTCGGCCACGTCCTGCTGTGCCTGCCCGGCGCCGGCGAGCCGGGCGTAGAGCTCGCTCACCGGTGCCGGGGGCTCGGCGACGATGGTTCCGCGGCCGCGGGTCCGCTCCACCAGGTGCTTGGACTCCAGCTCCTGCAGGGCGGTGCGGACCGTGGCGCGGGAGACGGACAGCTGCTCCGCCAGTTCCCGCTCCGTGGGGAGCTTGTCCCCGGGGGTGAGGCCGCGGGAGGCGATCTCCCGTTCCAGGTAGGCGGCCACCTCCGCGCTCATCGAGGCGGCCCGGCGCAGCGTGGGCCCGGTGGCAGTGCGGTGAATAAGGGGCTGGCTCACGGGGGTCCTTTCGGTTGGCGGGGTGGTTACCCCAACTAGCTGGCAGTAGAGGCCGTTTTGAGGGCCCAAAACGGCTTCAACTGCGAGTCAGTTGGGTCAGGCGGCGGGCTGGGTGGCGGGTTCGACGGCGGGGGCCGGCTGGGTGGCGACCCGTGCCGGCGTCGTGAAGCAGAACGCTACCGCGCCCACCAGCAGCAGCACAGCGGACAGGTAGAACCCGGCCTCCAGCGCTCCGGTGGCGTCGGCCAGGGCGCCGGTGATGTACGGGGCGAAGATCGAGGAGAGCATGCCCGCGAAGTTGAAGTAGCCGTAGGCGGTGGAGTACATCGAGCGCGGGGTGTTCTCGGCCAGGAAGGCGATCAGGATGGGGTCCAAAGCCAGCTTGCCCACCAGCCCGTAGACCACCAGGCCCGCGATCATCAGGGAGTAGTTGCCGGTCATCGGGACCAGGATCTGGCAGAGGCCGCCTAGGACGGAGAGGGCCACGATCAGCGGGCGGGTGTTCTTCAGCCGCCGGGCCCACATGCTCAGCAGGATCGCGCCGGGGATGGAGGCCCAGGGAACCAGGGAAGCGATGATGCCGGTCTGGGCGGGGGCCACGCCGCGGGCCTGCTGCAGGTAGGTGGGCAGCCAGGTCAGCATCGAGAAGAAGCCGTAGAGCGAGCAGAAGATCAGCACGTAGGTGAGGATGTGGTTGCGGGTGAAGAGAGCCTTGTTGGAGGCCTTGGCGTCCGGGGCGCCGCCGTCGTCCGTGGCCTTGGAAGCCAGAGCCTTGTGTTCGGCGTCGATCGGGGAGAGGTAGTAGTTGATCAGGAACGCGACGATCAGGGTTGCGGCGCCGAAGATCAGGAACGAGGCGTGCCACGGCAGGCCCAGGGTGAAGGTGAAGTAGCCGGAGCCGATGAAGCCCAGCGAGATGCCCACGGCCATGCCGCTGTTGATCAGGGCGGCGGAGACCCCGCGCCACTTGTCGGAGATGTAGCTGGAAGAGATGCCGTAGACCGGGCTGTAGAAGGTCCCCTCGCCGATGCCGGTGAAGGCGCGCATCAGCAGGAACACCATGAAGCCGGGGGCGAAGCCGCTAAGGATGGTGCCGATGCCGAACAGCACGTAGCCGGCCACCACCACCTTGACCCGGCCGATCCGGTCCGCGAGGTAGCCGGTGGGGATCTGCATCAGGGCGTAGGTGATGAAGAAGACCGTGGACATCAGGCCCAGCTGGCCCTTGTTGAGTCCCCACTGGTCCTGGATAACGCTCATGACGGGGGAGAGGATGTTCCGGTCCGCGTACATGAAGACCCAACCCAGGGAGAAGAGCAGGGTCACGGCCACGGGGCCGGGGCGCTTGCCGCTGACGGGCAGCAGACGACGGCGGCCCGTGGTGGTGGTTGCGGGGGCGGCAGCAGAGTCTGCGGGGGAGAGGGTGGCGGAGCCGGCGGCGGGGCCGGCCGCTCCGGCCGTGCCCGGCGGCACGGTACCGGTGGCCGGCTTCTCGGCGGTGGAAACGTTCACAGGGTGCTCCTCGGGGGCTTGAGACGACTTGGTTCATTGGTCGAACCAAGGTCCAAGCTAGGACCCGAGAAGGGCGGAAAACCCTTGAAATGGCGGGGGTGAGGAGAGCTTTACGGGCCGGAAACCGGGTTTAACCTGCCGGTTACACGGCTGGTTTCTGGCCGACTCATAGGACCAGTTATGCGTCGGTCATGTTGCCGCGGCCGCGGGTGTGACGGAGCGCTTTTTCTGCCCAGTCCCAGCTGATCAGTTCCTGTTCGAGGCGGACGGATGGTCCGTAGGTGTCATCTCCCAGCGCCTGATACACGGCGGCCTCTTCCGGCGTCAGCCGCGTCAGCGTCGCCCGCGAGGGCGCCGGTTCGCCGCCCCAGGCCTCACGGTGTGCCAGCAGTGTGGCCTCATCCATGAGGACGCTGGCCACATGCGGGTGAACGGCGCGGAGCTGGTCCAGGATCCGGAAGCCGTGGGTATCCAGGTCTCCCCAGTAGAGGACATCGCAGTCCCGCAGCCAGGTGGCTTCCCGCAGGGAGGAAAATCCGTAACCACCGCCGTAGAGTGCCAGCGTGCCCGGACGCTCCGGCAGGGCCAGGAAGTTGATCTGGTTCTCGGTCGTGATCACCGTGTGCACGGGCAGCTGGAGGGTGCCGAACGCGGCGGCTGTGACGGTAATGTCCCGGGCTGCGCCGAGGACGCTGATCTCCGGGTCCAGGACCCGGAACCGGACCAGCTCGGGCGGGTGCAGGAAGCCGTGGCGCCGGGCGAACCGTGCCGCCGGCGTTCGGCCTGTGCCGCTCTCCAAAGCGGCGGCCGTGTCGGGTCCCTCCTGGGGAACAACCATGCGGGGGTCGCTCTCCGCTTCGGGGACGCCGGATCCGGGAGAGAGGGCGCCGAGCAGCTGGTCGATGTCCTGCCGGTGCCGCTCGATGAACTTCGTGTGCACCCCGGGCAGACCCAGTTGCCGGACGTACACGCCGGGTGCCGGGTGGTCCCGCAGCCACAGGGCGGCCCGCGCTGCCGTCAGCGCGTCGGGTCCGAGCTCCAGCAGTCTGAGCGGACGCCGGGCCGCCCACCCGAGAAATGACGGATCGAGGTCACCCAAGGGCGCCGCAAGTTCCCGGAACCGCCCCGCCTCCCTGGTCTTTCCGGCGAAGGCAATCTCATCCTCCACGGCTACGAAGAGCGCGGCGGCCGGGATCCGGTTTGACCCGACAGTCCGGCGGCCCACCTCCACAGACTCCAGGGAATAGGGACCCGCTCCGACAGATAGCCCGGCTGCCCAGTCCCGGACCGACGCGTAATCGCTCAACAGTTCGGCCGACGTCGGGCGCTTCAGCACGCGCCGCCGCGGGTAGGCTCCGGAGGGTGCCAGCAGCTCGCGCAACAGCGCGCCGCTGGCCCAGGCCTTCAGCGACTGGGCGCGCAGCCCCGTCGCGGTGGTCCAGCGCGTCTCAGCCGGCACGTTTGTCCCGTTCGTCACGGTATTCCTGGATGGTCATGTTGCGCAGCTGTGAATCGTCTCCGTGGGTGTTCGCCACGAACCCGACGTGGGAGACGAACGGTTCGATCACGTGGATTTTCTGCAGCGGCGTGACGATCAGCAGTTGCAGTTTCATCCGCTGGAACAGCTCCAGGCCGTACCGGGCGGACTCGTCGGAGCCGCGGCCGAACGCCTCGTCAATCACCACGAACCGGAAGCTCCGGCCGGAGCCGGCATTCCGGCCCGCGCCTTTACCGGAGCCAAGGCCGAACTGGAACGCCAGCGCCGCGGCCAGGATGGTGTAGGCCAGCTTTTCCTTCTGGCCGCCGGACTTGCCGCCCGAATCGGTGAAATGCTCGTACTCTTCGCCGGTTTCGGTCCACTTTTCCGAGGCGGAGAAGGTGAACCAGTTCCGCACGTCCGTGACCTTGGCGGTCCACCGCTCGTCCAACGCGGTCAGCCCTTCGCGGCCGCGGAAGCGTTCGATCAACCGCTCCACCTGCAGGTACTTCTGCTCCGAGTACTGGTCCTCGTCGCCGATCGTCCCCTCCGAGCATGCCCTCAGGTCGCTGCCGAACTCGCGCACGTCCTGGTCGGAGGTGCTCTGGTGCTCCAGCTGGATGTGCCGGCCGGTGTTGTACGGGATGCCCGCGAGCGAGACGTTGATCTCGCCGATCCGGTTCACGATGTCCTGCCGCCGGCTGTCCAGGAACGCGTTGAACGCCACCACCTCATGGATCGTGTTCTGGTTCAGCGACTCCTTGAACCGGGCCTCGAACCGCGGCAGATCGTTGTCCTGCAGCTGTTCCAGCATCCGGTTGTAGTCCGACGCCGCCTCAAGGGAGGCGTCGATATCCGTCGTCTCGGCCGGGTACTTGTTCCGGAAATCGGCCATCTGCCGGATGGTCCCTTCCGCGGCCCGGGCGATCCGCTTGGACAGCGCGTCGATGGTGTCGGTCAGGCTGGAGCGCACCGTACTTTCCACGGCGCCGGTATTTTTGTAGGTGAGCGGTTTCCCGCCCAGGGCCGCCGCACTGAGTCGTTCGACGGCGGTGCGCGCCGCGGCTTCGTCCGTCAGCGGCGTCCCGGCCAGAACCGTGCGGCACTCCTCGATCGCCTCGGCGATGTCCCGGGCGTCCTTGTCGTTGGCGCCGAGCCGCTGCTGCAGCTTGGCCGCCTTCTCCTCAAGCCGGCCGAGGGCATCAACGGTCTTGGCCTGCTTGGCCATGAGCTGCTGCAGCACGTCGGAGGTGGTCTCCAGGTCCCGTTTCTCGGCCTTGAGCTCCTCGACCTTGCGCGCGGTGAGCTGCCAGCTGATCTCGCCGAAGTCCTGCACCGCCCCGATGATGCCCAGCTGCCGGTTCTGCCGGCCCAGCACACCGAGACGGTCGTTGACCTTTCCGAGTTCGGTGGCCACGACCCTGAGCCGGCCCTGCACATCGTCCTGTTCGGCGCGGAACCGGCCCACCTTGTCGTGGTTGTCCCAGCCCAGCACGAAGTGGCGCCGGTCCGCGAGGTCCTTGCGGTCGTCCTTTTCATGCCGGCCGCGGCCGCCTTTGAGCTGGCCGTTGGCCGTGAGAGCCCGAGGGTAGCGGCGGAAGTCGGCGAGGTTTTCGCAGCAGAAGTAGTCGAAGCGGCTGCTCAGTTCGTCCTGGAGGAAGTCGCGGAACGGGGTGCCCTGCTTGATGGCGATCTTTGCCGCCAGTGTTCCGGGTTCCGCCGTTTTGGGCGCGTGCGAGTCGCCGATGCGTAGGTACACCAGCCGGCCGCGCAGGTTGTTTGAATCCACCCAGGTGCTAACGGCGGCGTAGTGCGCCGCGGGCACCAGCAGGGAGAGGGCGAATCCGTGCAGGGTGCGTTCTGCGGCACCCTCCCAGGCGGCCTCGCCGTCCCGGACCCGGAGCAGTTCGCCGGCGAAGGGCAGGTCCGTGTCCTTGATCCCAGTCCCGTCGCAAAGCCGGCGGCGGATCTCCAGTTGGGGGAGCGGGATCAGGTTTCGCCGGGCCTGCAGGCTGGTGAGTTCGGCGGCGACGTCGTCGGCCCGGGCGGTGAGTTCGGAGTGCTGGATGCCGAGCCGGGTACGCTCCTCCTGCAGCGCCTCAGAGGCGCGGGCGAGCTCGGCCTCCACGGCGGCGAGCCGGGCGCGGTTGGTGTCGAAGAGCACACGGTCCTCCGGCGCCTGCAGGTCCAGGGCTGCGGCGGCGGCGGTGTAGGTTTCAAACCGCTTCCGCTGGGCTGCAGCGTCGGCGCCGAGCCGGGACAGGTCGGCATCGATCGACGCGAGCCGGCCGCCGCCGTTGGTGCGGATATCCTCCTCCACGCCGGCGAGGTCCCGGCGGAGCTGCTTGGTCTCGCCGCTCAGCCGCGCCGCGTCTTCGTGCAGCCGCACACCGGTCCGTTCCAGTTCGGCCTGGTGTTCCAGGCTCAGCTGCAGCTTCCGGTCCGTGAACCATGGGTGCAGCTGGTCCCGCTGGGCACGGGCCAGGTCATCGTCCGCCGTGAGTTTGGCGTGCTGCGCGGCGCCGTCCCGGATGGGCGCCAGCAGGGCGATCTGGTCCTTGGCGCGGAGGACGGCGTCGTGGGCCTTTTTCAGGTCGTCGAAATGGTGGATCAGGTTGCTGATCCGCGTGGCCACGTCGTCTTCTTCCAGCATGTTGCCGCGCACGAAGGAGGTGATGTTCTCCACCTGCTTCATGGACACGGTGCGGTGGAACAGCTCCATGGCCTGGTTCCCGCTGATGCCGAACTGGCGTTTGAAGGCAGCCGAATACGGATCGAACGAGTCGTGGACGGCCACGCCGGCGGCGCGGAGCTTCTTCTTGAGCTTCAGCGGGTCCTGGCCGAAGTTGCTGAAGTCCGCGGCGATGGACTGCTCGGCTTCGGCGAGAGAGTAGAAGCGGCTGGGTTGGCCGGCTTCCTGGGTGGCCCACAGCGTGATGGCCAGGGTGACGGTTTTGCCAAGCACCGCGTTGTGGAAAACACCGAGGACCACGGTGAGCTGGCCTGTGCCGCGGAGGGCCACCGGCTTGGAGTACTCGCCTCCGGTACTCCGGGCGCTCTTGTGGAAGCCCCGCACGTAGGACATCAGGGAGCGTTCTCTCTTTTGCGCCCCGGCCGCCTTGTTGTACTCGATCTTGTGGGCCGGCAGCAGCAGCGTCGTGATCGCATCCACCACCGTGGACTTGCCGGAGCCGATGTCGCCGGTGAGCAGGCTGTTGGCGCCGTCGAGCCGGAACGTGCGCACCCCCTGGTGAAACGTGCCCCAGTTGAGCAGCTCCAGGCGGTGCAGCCGGAATCCCGGGGGAGTGCCGGCGTCGTCCGCCGTATCGTCCAGGCTGAACAAGCTCTCCTGCAGGTCCGTGCCGAGCTGCGCCGTCACTCTTCCTCCTCCGTTGCCGCCGCGCCGGCGAGGGTCGCGAGGTAGTCCGCCAGCCGCGCGTCGAACTCCTCCAGCCATTGCGCGTCCACGTAGGCCTTCAGGATCCGTGTCACCTCGTAGGTGTCCGCCTGAGCCTTGAGTTTGCGCAGGAACCCGAGTTCCACCACCTTCTTGATGTCCGCGCCCAGCCGGTCCAGGATCCGGGCCTCGTTGCTGGAGTCGGGCAGAAATACGGAGACCATATCCGCGATCTCCTGCTCCGTCATGACCAGCCGGAGCTTGCTGCTGCTGGTGTCGAACTCGAGCATCCGGCCGCGGAGCAGCGCCAGCAGCAGGCTGACATTGAACGTCAGGGTGCGGCGGGCGATCAGCCGGGGGAGAGTTCCGTCCGGATCCTCGCGCGAGCGGAGGAACGCGTAGCCCTCCGCTTCGTCGAGGACCAGGTCGAGGCCCAGCACGGAGACGTAGTCGCGCACCTGGGAGGTCAGGCCGAGCAGCGACTGCCACACCTTCTCATCGTTCTCCGCGTAGAGCACACCCTTAAAGAGCCGGGTGACGACGCCGGGAAGCTCCTCGTGCGTACCCGTGGCGGTTTGGTCGGTGCTGGCGTTCGCCGGGCTCATGCTGGCCTTCCGAAGATGATCTGTTCGAGGGTGGCTTCGCGGATGCTGCCGTCGGGCAACTGCCACGACAGCTGCTGGGACTGCTCCGGGTTGATCGTGGCCCAGTCCGATTCGGTGGCCAGCTGGCAGTAGGCCACCACCTCGGCCAGGCCCTGCGAGAGCGGATACGCTGCGGTGACCTCCGCGAGGGTGGCCTGTTCCGCCTGGGCCAGGATGGCATCGATGTTGCCGCGCAGCCGTTCCTTGTCCACATGGAATTGGTTGAACAGGGCGCCGGCGTCCACGTCTGAGTCGTCGGCGGTGAGGACGGCGTCGTTCACTGTCACTTTGCGGCTGGGCTCGTACAAGGGGCGTTCGAACGGCAGCACCACGTCCACGGATGCGGCGTTCATGGCGGTGAAGGCGCCCGACGGCGGGTCCTCGCGGGCGGCGAGTGCGCCGGCTTCGATGCTGCGGACGAGCTGCATGATGCGTTTATTTTCCAGGAAAACCTTGTCATCCAGGAGCCGGCGCATCTGTTGGGAGAGCTGCCGGACGGTGGTCTGGGTTTGTTCGACCGCGGGCAGCCAGTCCTGGTGCAGGTTGGCGACGGCGTGCAGGCTGTCCGTCCGGGCGAGTGCCTCAATCCGGGTGGCCCGGTGCAGCAGGTCCTGCAGTTCGGTGCGCAGCTGCGGGGACATCAAGTAGTCCCAGAAGCCCTGGAAGGTCCGGCCCTGGAGGGAACTGGAGATGTCCTGCTGGTTGTCGAAGATGGATTGCAGCAGTTCGCCCTGGGTCCCGTCCCAGGTGGCGATCTGTTCCCGGACCTGCCGGTCCAGTTTGCGGAAGTTCTGTTCGACCTCGCGGAAGTCGGCGAGCAGGTCTTTGGCCAGGGCCGTGAGCTGCTGGAGGTGGTCGAGTGCCTCCGGCTCGGTCATGACGCGGATGTTTCCGTCGCGGATCCGCTGCATCTCCGCATCGATCCCGTCGCGCTGGCGTCGCAGTTCGGCCAGGCGCACCTCCGGGTCCGTCTCCGACTGCTGGACCAGTTCCTTCAGGACGGCGAAGATGCTGGTCAGCCGGGACTGTGTGGCCACGAAGTCGCGACCGCGCAGGTTTTCCACCCAGCGGACGACGTCCTCCGCAGCGGCGGTCAGGTCGTAGTGCGGTTCGTCCTCGCCGGACACATAGTACTTCCGTAGCCAGGCCCGTTCCGGGGCGGCCCAGTCATCCAGATAGTCGCCGGCCGCGCGGAGAAATTTGTCTTCGCCTTCGCCGTCCCGCAAACCGAACAGCACGTCATCCAAGACATCGATGAGCTGCTGGCGGCGCAGGTTGCGCCGGTTAGGGCCGGTGAAGGCGGCCATGAAGAACGCGAGGGCCAGCGGGGCGTTCTGGGCGCGCAGCAAAGACCAGCCTGCGTGGTTCTCCCGCAGCGCGTTGATTGCGTAGAGGTCCATACGATCCCCGTGTGGTGCGCCAGTGTGATGTTGCCCGTCACTTCACTCTAAATGTCGCCGCGGACATTTTGGGCGCGCCATGCGTCGGGCCCGGGTACGTCCGGTTTAGACGATCGCGCTGAGGCGCTCGCCGTTGAAGTATTCGAGCTTCCAGCCGTCTTCCGGGTGGTGGTGGGCCAGGTTCAGGGCGGCGTTCTCCACACTGTCCAGGTGGCGGCCGGCGGCCCGGCTGAGGCTGACCCGCAACAGGGATCCGTGCGCCACCACCAGGACGTGGCCGCCGCGGTACTCCTCGGCCAGGGCCTCCAGCGCGGCGAGCCCGCGCTCGGCGGCGTCCTCCTCGCTTTCGGCGCCGCGGAAGCCGTTGGGGATACGCAGCGCATCCAGCTCGGGGCCGTCGGTCATGCCCTCGGCGGGGCCGTAGGCGCGTTCGGTGAGCTCGGGGACGCGGCGGGCCACGCTGAGGCCCAGCCCGGCGGCAATCAGGTCCGCGGTTTCGGCGGCCCGGCTCAGCGGCGAGGAGACGATCGCGTCCCACCTGTACGCGGAGAGGGCGGCGACGGCGTCGCGCGCCTGGGCGCGGCCGACGTCGTTAAGCGGGATGTCGGTGGACCCCTGCAGCCTGCGCTCTGCGTTCCAGTCGGTCTGGCCGTGGCGGATGAGGGCGAAGGTAGTGAGGGTCATGGTTCCATTCTGCCGCCCCGCCGCCGGGCCGTGAAAAACAGGCAGCGGCGGCGGGGCGGCAGGAGATGGAGGAACCTACCGCAGGCCCTCCCGCTGCAGGGCCTTGTCGTGTTCCTGGTGGGCGCGGTGCAGCAGGTCCTTGAACTCGTTCTCGTGGTGCACCAGGGACTTGTACTTCTCGGGCAGGGCCTGGAGCTGCTGTTCCTCGGCGACCATCTTGGCGAAGATCCGCTCGCGCTCGGTGATGTCGGTTTCGTAGTTGAGGTCCAGGTATTCGACGGCGTGCCGCTTGGCGCCGGAGACGGCGTTCTTGGCCTTGCCCTTGGGGCTAAAGATCGAGGCCAGGACAGTGATGGTGAGGACGCCCAGGATCACCAGCAGGGACGCGCCGGTGCTGACCTCGATCACGTTGACGTGTTCGCCGTCGTTGATGAACGGCAGGTTGTTCTCGTGCAGGGCGTGCAGCACCAGCTTGACGCCGATGAAGCCCAGCACGGCGGCCAGGCCGTAGGAGAGGTAGATGAGCCGGTCCAGCAGCCCGTCGATCAGGAAGTAGAGCTGCCGCAGGCCCATCAGGGAGAACGCGGTGGCGGTGAAGACCACGAAGACGTTCTGGGTGAGGCCGAAGATGGCGGGGATGGAGTCGAGGGCGAAGAGGATGTCCGTGCCGCCGATCGCCACCATCACCAGGAGCATGGGGGTGAGGACGCGTTTGCCGTTTTCGACCGTGAAGAGCTTGTCGCCGTCGTAGTTGGACGACGCCGGGAGGAACTTCTTGGTGAGCCGGACGATCAGGCCGTCCTTCTCGTCGTCCTCGTGGGAGTCGGGCTTGAGCAGGTTGCCGGCGGTGAGCAGGAGGATCAGGCCGAAGATGTAGAACACCCAGGAGAAGCTGCTGATCAGGGCCGCGCCCAGGAAGATGAACGCGGTGCGGGCGATCAGGGAGAAGACGATGCCGAACAGCAGCGCCTTCTGCTGGTCCGCCCGGGGCACCCGGAAGCTGGACATGATGATGAGGAAGACGAAGAGGTTGTCCACGGAGAGGGCCTTCTCCGTGACGTAGCCGGCGAAGTATTCGGTGCCCATGTCCACGCCGCCGAAGATCAGCACGCCGACGCCGAACAGCAGCGCCAGGCCCACGTAGATGGAGGACCAGATGGTCGCTTCCTTCAGGCTGGGGGTGTGGGCCTTGCGGACGTGGAAGAAGAAATCGAAGGCCAGCAGGCCCACAATTCCGATGATGGTCAGTATCCAGACGGTCGTGGGAACCTGCATGTTGCCTCATTAGGTGTCGGCCGGGGTGGTCGGCGGGGGCGTGGTACCTAGGCCAACGAACGCGGTTCCCAGTCAGTGCCGGGTTTTTCCCCCGTTTTTCATCAGACTTGTTTGCTCGATGCCTCCGTGCCGGGGGTGCCGACGGCGCCGCGTTCGACGGTGTCCAGGTCGCGGAGGGCGTAGCGCAGGTGGTCCCACTCCTCGTTGAGGATGGTGTGCAGGCAGGAGCGGACGGTCACTGCGTGGTCCGGGGCCCACGGGTTTCGGCGCTCTTTGCTTAATTCGTCCGGGGTGACGGAGACGAGGAAGTCGCGGACCATCGCTTGCCTGTCCTTCCGTGCTTCCAGGACTTCTTGATACGACGGCGGTGCGGTGGTGAACACGGAGAGGTCGTAGCCGTCGGTTTCGAACTCCACGTTGGGCTGGCCCAGCGGGTGGTACGGCTGCTCGATCTCCAGGATGGCCTTCCGCAGCCAGGTGTCCGTGGCCATCACCAGGTGCCGGAGGGTCTGGGAAAACGACCACTCGCCGTCCACCTGCACATCGACGGCGCCGGCCGGCAGGCCGGCTGCACGCTCCAGCGCCTGCTGCCACGCTTTTTCCAGCCGGGCCCAGGCGTGCCGGAGCCCTTCCGGGTCCGTGGCCCGGCGTTCGGCGCGGCCGGGGAAGCGGCGGTTGAGTTCGGCCTCCACCAGCGGCACGACGTCGACGCCGTTGACCAGCAGCGTGCTGCCGTCCTCGGCCAGCCACGGCGCGTCAATATCCGCGCCGAGCAGGTCCACGCCCCGCATCACCGCCCCGGACAGGTCCGCCCGGATGAACCGTGCGCCGCGCAGGTTTGTGGCGGTGAAGGTGGCGCCCTGGAGGTCGTCCGTGTGATCGAAGGTTTCCATGGAGGTCACAGTGGCACGGCGGGCGTTGGTGGGGAAGGGGCGGGCCCCGTTGCAGGTCGGTCATCCGATGGCCGAGTCGTTTGAATACCGAGCGCGGCAGGAATGCCGGGCCTCGCTGCTGGAGCAGCGACACACTTGGGGTGGAGTAGCTGTCAGCCACTCCACCCCAGAGTGTTACTTCTCGCAGGCCACGCCATCTCCATCGCGGTCCAATTTGCTGCTATAGCCAGGCTGCCCTGCGTATATGGGTGCCGCCCCGGCGGCCCTCACCTCTTTGCAGCTCGCGTAAAACACCGTGGCGGGCGCAGGGGCAACGTAGACAGGTGCTGGAGGTGCATTTACCGGCGCCGGGGGTACATAAACGGGTGCGGGGGGGACGCTGGGGGCGGGTGCGACGTAGTGAGCCGGTGGAGCAGGTTCGGGATTTACGACGGTCGCCTCGGTTGGGCTGCTAACTGTCGGCTGAGGGGAAGCAGATTCGGTTGCTTTTGTGGGCGTCGGCGTGGGAGACGGGACGGACGACGGTGACGCTGATGACGACGGCGACGCGGCCGCAGCTCGAGTGGCTTCTTCAGCTGAACGCTTTGCGCTCTCCGCGGCGGCCCGAGCCGCAATGGCTTCCGGGGAGGGCGGCGGGAGCATTACTCCACCCACGACGAACAACACCAATGACCCTGCAAGAACGATTGCGCCGACTTTCCGGCCCCCGGCCAACCGGGCCCATGAGCGGCGGCCGGTGACAAGCACATAGAGCCCGGTCAACGCGGCGAAAGCGGAAAGCATTATCAGGACTCCGCCAACGCCACCACTGACTGCTCCCAGTGCTACGGCGCCCAAGGCAATTGCGCCCACAATGAATGTGGAGGCTTTGGATTTCCGTGGCTGCGACGAATAATACGAATCCGGGTTGCCTTTGGGCGAGCGGAAAATATTCATTTTTAATCCCCAATATTGAAAGCCCGGAAGCGGCATCGCTGCGGGCCAGACCATCGACGGTGTGTCACGTCATATGGAGTATATGGTCTCTTCGAGCCTCCGCGCGCCGGGTGCGGTGGCGAATGCCCTGCGGTCTGCGAAGTCGCGAGGAGCGTCGTCGGTGAGGAGGTTGTAGACGCGGCGCAAGATCTCCTCCCCGGCCAGCACCCCGGCCGCCTCGGTGACAGTGAGACTAGGCAGGGAGTATCCGGCGCTTTCGAGTTCGCCATGTGCGGGGCGGAAGGCGACGTCTGCCAACTGGAGAATCCCGGCGTCGAGCTTGGAGTCTCCCGCCGCAACCAGGAGGCCCGCACCCGTCCGGCGGTGGATTTCCTTGACTGCAGATTCCTTGGTGATGGGGGCCGGCACGCAATAGAGCTTTCGGCCCTGCAACGAGGTCGTCCAGCCGCGGGTGTTGCACCAGACGGTCAACTCTTCCACGTAGCCGAGCGGCAGCTCGTGGCGGTCAACAATGGCGTAGACAAAATGGTCTTCGGCGGTCCGGACCCTGAGGATCGCTGAGCTTGCTGCGCTCCCGGTGAGGCGGCTGAGCACTTCGCTCAGTGGCGCGCAATCCGCAGCCACGGACCGGTCGATGCGTTTCGACCAATCGGTGTCTGGTTCACCGTCACACAACAGCACGGCTCCATTGGTGGTCACGGCGTACCCTTTTTCTGAGACCGGCAACCGTACGCGGGAGAATTGGGCACGGGTGCGGGTTGTCACCGGCACGAAAATGCCGCGCTCCACGATGCCTGCCAACAATTCTTCGGCTGCCCGGGTCATGAAGGAAAGTGGCGCTCCGTCATAGACTTCCGAGACCACCATACGGGGGGCCTGGTGGTCGTCACCCAGAAGGCCCATAGAGTTCGCCGAGTAGATCAACGTGCGGTCCAGGTCACTGGCCACCATCACCGGGGCATGGCCCGAAGCGCGGCTCATACGTCAATCACTGCTTTTCCATCGGCACCGGTCGCGCCCGGTGTGTGCAGGGGGTGGATCAGCCCAACGCAGCTGTAGGCCAGCTCGGGGACTTCTACCACCTCGACCCCGCGCTGTTTTGCCAAATGCAGGACATGCGCAAGCCCGGGCATCGCGTCCGGGCGCACCAGGACCTTCCACGGCACCCGCCGGAGGAGCACCCTGGTTGTTTCGCCGACACCGGGTTTGACCAGGTTCACGTTGTTGATGCCATAGCTCCTACTGATGTCCTCGACGGCAGCCCATCCGGACCAGTCTGCTTCAGGCAACTCGGAAATATCCGCCGGCGCGTGGAATGCAGCTCGCAGGACATCGTCGCGGACATCACCAAACCGGGCAGCGATGGCGGTCAGGAAATCGTGGGAGACGTCGCTTGCGGATAGCTCCGAGTAGAACTTCGCCCCATGGAAGTCATCGGGCCCGATGAGTGCCTTGTTGTATACGGTCCGGGAGACGAGGCCGGAAACAGTCGAGTTGAGGCAGGCTGAAGGGACCAGATAGTCATCTCTGGTCCCGAAGATTCGGACGCAGTGCCCGGGGTCAGCGAGTACGGCAAGGTCCGCATGGAACTCTGCCCCGTCGGTAGTTCGGAAGAGTTCGACGGCGGCAGCAAGTTCACGCGCGATGGCTCCCTTTCCGGTCCATCCGTCCACGAACATGATGTCCTCCGGGCGGTGCCGCGACGCGAGATAGCCGAGCGCGTTCTGGTCGATGCCGAGCCCGCGCACGATGCTGATGGCATAGTGAGGAAGCTCGAGGCCGTGGACTTCCCACGCCCAGCGCTTCATGAGGATACCGACTGGTGTTCCCGCGCGGGCAAGGGAGACCAAGACGGGTGCTTTGCCGCGCAGCTTGAGGACTTGCTCGGTAAGCGTTCCGACGGCGTGCGCGATCCGCACCGCGGTGGCCTCCAGAGCCGACCGGAACAGTGCACCGTATTCGGGGGAGGGCTCGAACTCCTGCGGCAATGACTCGGCGTAGCTGGCCTTGCCTGACTGGATCGCTGCTTCGCGCTCTGCTTTCGGTGCTTCCAGCTGCGCAAAGCTCAGATTCTTCAAGAGCCACGCCACGTCCTCAGAGGGATAGGACCCAAACATGGGGCCAACCAGAGGAGTCGGGAATGGTGCTTGGGCTGGCAGAAGCACGAGCCGGACGTCGTCGGTGACACCCGCAACGGCATCAGCAAGCTTGCCGGGGCCCAACAGCCCGGCGGCCGGTGTTCCGGGCTCCGCCATGATGACGACCACATCAAAGCGTTCTTCCGGGTGCCCGAAGTTGTAAGCAAACCGCGGACCCGGTCCGTCAGCGGACTCACCGGCGCTGTCGAATGCTATCGCGGAGCGGATCGCGTAACCCGCTTCATCTACGGCGGCGATCGGTGAGCGGGTACTCGTGGAATAGCGGATGTCTGCTTCGGGGTGAACCTCTTGAAGCCGATTGGCCACCGCCAGCGGCAGGGCCATGAATTCCTCTGTAGCGAGGACCAACACGCGCCTCCCCGTCCCGGCGATTCCGCCGAGGGATGCTGAAAGAGGGCGCGCGATGCGTTCAGCAGAGTCCGGATCCTGAGGGCCGGCGATACCGAAGCGGGGGCTCCGGACGGGCGGCACCGAGGTGTTGAGATCCAGCACCTGAATACGGCCTGGAGTGGGTTGAGTGTCGGGCAGAAGGGGGAGAGACCCAATCAGACCTGCGGCGTCCGGGGCGAGAGTGGCTGGCAACCGGATGCTTCCCTGCGCCAGGGCCACGGCCTTGATCTGAATGCCGAGCTCGCGGCCCAGCTCGTCGAAGCGGTCCCGGTCCGCAGGGGTCCGCAGGTCCACTAAAGAGGCCACGACGTAGCGACGATGCGGCGCCGTGCTGTGCAGATCACGGATTGTGTTGATGATTGTCGCACCTGTGCTGAGCTCGTCGTCCACCAGGACCACAGTCTCAGCCTTGTTCAGAGCGGCACGGCTGGTCGGCAGCAACTGGTGGGAGGTCGCGTGCGAGTGCGCCTCCTCGAAGGCTCCATAAGCCTCAATGCCGCAACCGCTTTGTCGGGTGGAATGGATGTAATACGTGCCAAGTTGTGCGGCCACGAGCTGGCCCAGACCGGTGGCTGTTTCCGCGTAGCCGATGGTCACAACTCCGGGAGCTTCTGTTCTCTGTTCGGTGAGCAGGTCGCGGAGGTCGGCGACGGCGTCCATCCGCACGCGCCTTTCGTCTCCGTCGGATCCCGTGCCGGCAGCGGCGGAGCCGACCTGGTCCAACAGCCGGCCCAACCTGGCGGCGGCGTCGTCAATGACGGCAGTCAGTGACCCGTGGTCGGCTGGGAGACAAAGTGCGCGGCGGACCAGAAGTCCCAGCAGCTGGCCGGCGGACGTTACGATGCCGGGTTCCGTAGGCACGTGCTTGGCCAGAACCCGCGAGACCAGCAAGTGGGCGCGTTTCGGATTACGCCGCAGAGCCAATCCGACCAGGGCCTTCACGGGCAGGACGCTGGTGGCGGGGTCTGAGGCTACGTCGACGCCGAGGGCGTGGGCAACGTAACTGCCGCACCAAGGGGCGGCCGTGAAAATGTGCGTCACCGCATGCTCGCTTCCAGTAATTCCACGAAGTTGACTCCGGGCTTGGCGACGCCGAAGGCCCTGGCCCGCAATAGTGTGCGCTCTGCCCAAGCACGATGAGGCTTCATTTCGTTCATCTTGTTCCCATATGACGACGCCTTGACTCCGCCGCCGGTTTCACCCGCGATGTCTATGGCATCGAGGTATTCTTCGTGACTTACGACGCACATGGCGTGTACCACCGGGACGTGGGAAGGATGGATGACCGTCTTGCCCAGCAACCCGTTGGCCAGGTCCAGTTCGATTTCCCGGATTAGGCCGTCAAGATTCTCCATCAGTATGCGTTGACGGAGTTCGACCTCGTTGGCGGCCTCGAATGGCGTGGACCGCAATTGCGGACGCAAAACCCGTTCGGTGTTGACAAAGTGTTCCCATACGGGACCCGAGATGATCCAGCCGTCACTCGGGCGGCCGAAGATGTTAACGATGTCGCCGATGATGTTCGCGACCACCTTGACGTTGTAAATAGTTAGATCCCGGGACCGCCGCAAACCAAAGGCGCTGGACATGTCCGTGGCGCCGATCCGAACGCAGAGCACCAGATCGCGGAACTCTTCGACCAAGGCGAGATTGTCAGTCAGGACCCGGACTCGAGACTCCAAGTGCGTCGTCGACAGGTCCTCTATGATCGGCATCGCCATGAGGCGCTGTTGCTGCGTTTCGCCGGTGCGTCCGGTCTCATCGTTCAAGACCTGCAGCGCGGCAAGGAAAGCCCGCCCACGCCCCGTCTCGTTTTCAAACTTGGGCAAGACGAAACCGGATAACACGCCCAGGGAGGACCCCGCCCGCCGGCCGATGTCTAGCAGCTGCTCCGGCGTGCGGCATCGGACAAAAATCAGTGGAAGCTTATCGGGATCGTCTCCCGCCAGCTCGGCCAAGGCGGCGAGAAGGTTCTGTTCAGCCGCGGTGACTTCATGGTCAGGAACGGCATCTTCGAGGCAGACGACGATGCTAAGGCAGCCAGCCGCGGCCTGCTTCCGGACTCCCTGTGCCAACGAGCTTCTCGTAGCCGGCGAATAAAGAGTGGCGCCAAGAGCGACGGCCAAAAGAGAGGGGCTCGAAGCGCGGTGAAGGTGCTCAGGGCGCTTGTGGAAGAGCCGATCCTTTACGGATTCGGCCAAGGCATGGAAGTGCTGCATGGTCCCCCAAAGGTTTGCAGTAGCGCGCGGCCTGAAGTTAGCGGCTCAGGATCCGTTGGTCCAGCGGAATTGTCATGGTGAAGCCAAACATCCCCCAGATGGCTGCGTCCGGGGCGTCGGCAGGCACGAACTCGGCGCGGAGCTCGAGAACAGAGCCTACCCGCGCGACATACAGGACGCTCCGCGAGCCCGCCCCGCTTCGTGCGGGGAGGGCGGCAGCCGCGCCATCGAACGCCCCGACAGTCAGCGGCCTATCTCCCGCCACAAACAATGCGCGGCGGAGCAGCCGTACGTGTCGGAGGGACACGATGCCGGCGCCATCCTGGAGCCCGACGAGTGGCCGGTTACCGGGAGTCATGACGGGGGCTCCGGCCTTGAACCCGTCCATGTGGTGAGCGCCGGTGGCCAGCTGATGGTCCTCCCAGGCGACTGCTCGCACGCCTGCGACCAGAAGGGATCCGATCGCGGACTGGCGCGGGTTGAGTCGAACAACCGGGTTCAATTCATCCAGCTCGCGGAGGCTGCCAAAATCGGGTGCCGGGAACAGCCGTCCCGATGCTGGAGGGGTTGACCGGGAACGGCGGACAGCGGCCACGTTGGTGCTCCCTGCCCGTTCGGCCGCCGAGCCAGCGAGCGTCAGATCGGCGGGCGATGCCACGGTCAATCCGTTAGCCCGTCCACCGGACAAAGGTGCGGAGGGGCGCGCGCCGAGCGTCAGCCCAGTGGATGGCAGCGTGCGGGGATCGGAGGAATGGCAGGGAAGCGCACTCGGCTCGGGGGACTGTGCGGTTTCAGGCTTTGCCACGGCCTTGCGTCGCCTGCTGAGGTAGCTGATATCGGTGCGTAGCGCGTTCCGGTTCGGACCCATGGTCAGAGCTTCAACCTGAAGTCGGCGGCGACGGCGGCAAGACCGGCCTCATAACCTTGGCCGAGGGCGCGGAATTTCCAGCCTCCCGAATGGCGGTAGAGCTCTCCGAGGATCATGGCATTGATCTTGTCGAGATTCCCTTGGGGGACGGTGAAACGGAGAAGCTCCCGGTTGGTGTCCGTCGCGATGCGCAGATAGGCATTCTTGACGGGCCCGAAGGTGCCGGGCCCCCGCACATCAGGATCTACGTAAAGCAGGACCGCGATCTTGCTAACGTCGTCCGGAACCTGGCTGAGGTCGACGTCGATCTGTTCCTGGTCCTCAGACCCTGCGAAGGAAATACTGCCATCAGGGCTTGCGATCTGGTTGAAAAAGACGAGGTGGTCATCCGAGAGGGCACGGCCGTCCCTACCGCACATGATCACCATAGGAACGAGCTCGGCTTGCGGGCCACGGCTGGGGACAACATCCCAACCGAGCCCCAGCATCACCCTCTCCAATCCAGGGTTCTCAGCTGTGAGGGCAGCGTTGCTGCCCGCAACCATTGAAGCCACTAGTGTCCTTCCAAATGAAGACCGTCGATATCAAATTTGTCCCTGAGGAATTGTCCGTGGACTGCCAGCTCCGTCACGGCACCCGTGCGGACCTGGTTATCCAGGTTCTGGACAGTCGAGTGGAGCACCTCGAGCTGCTCCAGCAGGCTCGCCGTGTCAGCGGACTCTTCAGTCCGTGACGCAGCGCCCAGCTTCAGGTAGGCGTGTATGGGCGACGGCAGGTAGTCGGTGATGATGGCCTCCAGTAGGACGCCTTGCTCGGTCGAAGCCCCGGACTGGCGGATGTAGCCGACGAGTGCCCGCAAGATGTCCGTAATCTGAAGCACCTGCGACACCACGAGCGGGGGCAGCTTGGCGCCGCTGATCAGAACGGTTCGACGTAGCTCCTCGAGGGCCCCGCCGGTGATTGTCAGTTCGTCTCCGCCCGGGTCGTTTGCCGGAGGAACGGCCCCGGGTACGGCGGCAGAGCGAAGCGTCGCTCCGCCGCCGAACAACGAGCCTAAGAATTTCGCGACCATAGCCCGTAAGCCTATTGCTTAGGGACCAAGGCCGCTAATTCCCTTCCTGCTGCCGGACCCTGTCCAGGTAGGGGCGGGCCCGTTCCAGCCCGGACTCGAGGGCATGGACGGTGCCTTCCATGCTCTTGTTTGCTTGCGAACGGAAGGTATCGATGGCATCCATCGTCTGGAAGACGTTGTCGAAGGCGCGCTGCAGCGTCTCGACACTGACCCCGGAGCTCGCGGCCTGCTGGTGGATCCGGGCGGTCTGGTCCTTGAGCATTTCGCTGGTCTTGAGGATCATGTTGTTGGTCGTCGTGTTGATGGCGTCAATCTGGTCCAGGACCATCTTCTGATTCGCCAGCGCCTGGGCCACGATGACGGCGGTCCTCAATGCGGAGATCGTCGTCGTGCGTGCGCGTTCAACGCCCTTGATCAGTTCGGTGTTGTTCTTGCGAATCATGTCGATAGCGAGATACCCCTGGACCGAGACGGCCAGCTGGGTCAGGATGTCCTGGTGGCGCTGCCGGATCGGATACAGCACGTCAGATTCAAGTTTGCCGGCCTCTTCAATCTGGCCCTGCATCTTCATGTCTTCGATTCTGCTGGCCGTTGCCGTGTCCAAGGCCTTGGCGAAAACTGCGTATTCACTCAGGCCCTGCATGGTCTCCCACAGCTGTGTTTTCTCTTGCGCAAGGGAGGCGTTGTCCTTGAGCAACGCGTCCTGACCTGCCATCAGGGACTTGATGATCTTGTCCAGCTGGGTTTGGGCGCTCTCGTATCGCTGGAAGTACTTGGCCAGCTTATTGCCGCCGGGGATGACACCAAGGATCTTCCGTCCGACACTCAAATCGGCGTTGTTCGGTGTCAGATCTTCGACAGTTGAGCGGAGTTCGCCCAGCGTCGATGCGACCTGCACCTGGGCGCTGCTGCCCGACTTCTTTGCGCCCGCCAGCGAGGTGGAGGAACGCTCCAGTAGCCGGCTCGATGTATTGGCGGAGGCAACGAGTTGCTGGCCGCCAAGCCGGTTGATGCCGTCGATCTTGCTCGTATATTCGGGGCTGAACGGGCTCATCGACGCGATCTCGCCGACAAAGGCACGCGCCTGTGCATTTATTTCCTGCTGGCGTTCGGCCGGAACCGGCACCATCCCCGGCGCATCGTCTTCCTTGACTATGCTCGGGGCCTCTGGGGCGCTCAGGACGAGCGGGGTCGCGGTCGACGCCTCCGGCGGTGTGAGTTGCATGCTCATTACTGCGTCTCTCTTTCTGTGTTCTCGGGCTTAGCCGAGGTGTACGCCGAAGTCGGCGGCGACGCCGGCGAGCCCTGTGGCGTATCCCTGACCGACGGCTTTGAACTTCCACTCGCCGTTGTGGCGGTAGAGCTCTGAGAAGATCATGCAGGTCTCCGGCGCAGCGTCTTCGCTCAGATCGTAGCGGACCACTTCGACGTCGCTTTCGCGGTTGACTACTCGGCAGTACGCGGAGCGAACCTGGCCGAAGTTCTGGCGTCGGGTGTCTGCTTGGTCAATCGACACGACGAAGACAATCCGTTCAACGTCCGCGCCGACGGCGGAGAGCTCGATGGCGATCACTTCGTCGTCGCCGTCGCCCTCGCCTGAGCGGTTGTCGCCCTGATGGACTACCGAGCCGTCGGCGGCCGCCGGCTGATTGTAAAAGATGAAGTCCGCAGAGCTGCGGACCTTGCCGTCGGCGCCGAGCAGGAGCGCCGAGGCGTCCAGATCGAATGCGTCACCCGTGGTGGTACGGGGATCCCAGCCCAGCCCCACGAGAACTTTGTTCAGTCCCGGATCGGTTTTAGTGAGCGAGAGATTACTGCCTTTGGTAAGAGTCAGTCCGGCCATGGGTTGTTCTCCTTAGTCGATGAGCTTAACCGGGGTTAAGAGCCCGGCGGTGCGCCGGGCCCTGAAACCTAATCCAGGACGATGCCGAAGTCCGTGGCAACGCCGCGGAGACCAGAGGCGTATCCCTGTCCCACAGCGCGGAACTTCCACTCGCCGCCGTTCCGGTAGATTTCCGCGAAGATCATGCACGTTTCCGCTGCGGCGTCTTCGGTGAGGTCGTAGCGGACGACCTCATTGTCTGTCTCCTGGTTCACGACGCGGCAGAAGGCATCCCGCACCTGGCCGAAGTTCTGGCGACGCGCTTCGGCCTGGTCGATGGACACAACGATGACGATCTTCGCGATGTCTGCGGCGACGGCGTCGAGGTCAATCAGGATTTGCTCATCGTCGCCTTCGCCTTCACCCGTGCGGTTGTCACCCTGGTGCACGATCGAGCCGTCCTTTGAGGACAACTGGTTGTAGAAGATGAAGTCGTCATTCGAGCGCACCTTGCCGTCGGCGCGGACCAGGAGGGCCGAGGCGTCAAGGTCGAACTGCTCGCCGGCGGTGCTTCGGGGATCCCAGCCCAAACCGATCATGGCTTTGCGGAGTCCGGGGTCGGCTTTGGTCAGCGAGAGGTTGCTGCCCTTGCTGAGGGTAAGGCTGGACAAGAGGTGCTCCTTAAATTTGGTGTGTACGTTGGGCGGCGCTGGGGAGCGCTGATCCGATCAGATTAGAGCGCGGCGGCGGCGGCGCCGCGGACGTCTACGGGCGTGCGCCCGTTGGCCGGCGTGCCGATGGCCTGGAAGTTCCAGACGTTCCCGTTGCGGGAAAGCTTGGACATGACCATCGCCGTGTAGCGTCCCGATTCGGTGAGGTCGTAACGGGCGACTTCGGGGCTGCCTGCCACCGAGTCGTCAATCACGCGGCAGAACGCGTTCTGGACCATGTCAAAGGTCTGCTGGCTGTAGCTGGTGATGACGAAGACGATGTGCGCCACGGCGGGGGAGACGTTCGGCAGACTGACCATGAGGGTTTCGTCGTCGCCTTCGCCTTCGCCGGTCAGGTTGTCTCCGGTGTGTCGGATTGAACCGTCTTTGCTGGTGAGCTGGTTGAAAAACACTGTGTCGAGGTGCTGGCCCTGAGCATCGAAGAGGATGGCCGACGCGTCAAGGTCGATCTCCACTGTCTTCGTCCCACCAAAGAATCCCTTCTTCGCTGGGACCGCCGAGTCCCAACCGAGGCCCAAACGGACGTTCGTCAACGAATCGCCGTTCTGCTTCGTCAGTGACAAGGACTGGCCTTTTTGCAGACTCAAACCCATTGAATTTCTCGCTTTCCTAGTGGTTGCTTTGCTCGTGGCGTTTGTGGCGCCCAGGCCTTAGTTGTTTGCGGGCTCGAGGGATGGTGTCTGTTCTGAGGCAAGAGCCCTTTTGTTGCGGCGAACCGATCCGATAAAAGCGGCACCGATAAATACGACGCCGATGAGGCCCGTGATGATTTCGTTGACCGGCACCACGATGGTGACGAGAAGAATGACCGCCAGCGCCCCGATGGCCCAGTGCGCGCCGTGGTCCAGGTACTCAAATTCGTCGAGCGTCCCCTGTCGAACCAAGAACACCGTGAGGGATCGCACGAACATGGCGCCGATAAAGCCGAGGCCCAGGGCAATGATGATGGGGTCAGCCGTGATTGCGAAAGCGCCGATGACGCCATCGAAGGAGAAGGAGGCATCAATCACTTCCAGGTACAGGAAGAGCATGAGGGCGGCCTTGCCCGCAACCTGAGCTGCACCGGACGGGCCCGAGTGAACGACAAGATCGGCGTCCGCTGCATCGACGTCGCCATCTTCGTCGACGTCGAAGAGATTTCCGAGTCCGTTAACAAGGAAGTACGTGATCATTCCCAGCAGGCCGGCGAGGAGGACGATTCCCTGTTTCTCACCGGACACGGCACCGGCCAACGCGAGAGCGGCCATGCCGATGATCAGGGACGCGCCCTCGAGCTTGCCAAGCCTGGCGAGGGGAATCTCAAGGAACTTGATCCATTTGATGTCGCGGTGCTCGAGGATGAAGTCCAAAAACAGCATCAAGAGGAACATCCCGCCAAAGGCAGCAATCTGAGGGTGGGCTTCGTGCAGCAGGAATCCGTAAGTGCCCGGGGTGTGCGGGTCCCCCTTTTCCATTGCAAGGCTGACCGCCTCCACGGGGTTCAGATTGGCGGTAACACCCACAATCAGCAGGGGGAAGAGGATCCGCATCCCGAAGACGGCGATGATGATGCCCACGCTGAGGAACATCTTCTGCCAGAAGGGGTTCATGCGCTCGAGTATCCGGGCGTTGACCACTGCGTTGTCAAAGCTGAGGCTTATCTCGAGAATGCCCAAGATGAGGCACAAAATGAGTGCTTGGGGTCCGCCATAGAGGAACGCAACCACCAATGCGACGGCGGTGACGGCGAACGACCACCCGAATGTCTTGAAGAACACGCTGGAACAACTCCTGGAGCGAAGGGCCCGGCCAAAAAGTGGCGCAGGGCGGCAAAACGTCCCGGAAGTTTTCCCCCAAGACTTCGTGGCAACAGCATATAGCTATGCACAGACTCCGGGCCCTAGGACGGCCCGACGTTTCCCGATTGTGATCCAAGTGTGGCTCGAGCTCTTCTCTCAACCGCCAAGCGACCTCACGGCATGCCGAAATAATGTGGTTGGTCCGCCGTTCGAGGACACTCGCCCTTCGAGTACCCGCGCCCCGCGGTACGTTTCGGGACCGAATTCGTCAGCGGTGGGATAGCATGCGTTATCTTGTCGCAGGTGGGCTGCGACGTGGCAGCAAATCAAGCTTGGGGGGGCTTCATGACGGAATTTACCGTGGCAGTCAGAAGTGTTGCTGCTGCGATTCGACGAAAAGCGCGTAATTCGGCGCTTATCAACGGGGCAATTTGTATTGCCGGGCTCGTTGTGACACTTGGCACTCTTTCATCTGCCTCGAAATCCGGGGGCACCTACTTCGTTGTCTGGGGTGCGATCGTTTTCGGCTTCTACGGGTGCGTCCGGGCTATCGTTCGGTTCGCGCGGGCGGAGGAGGAGGCAATGTCGTTCGTTGCCGCCCACGCCCAGCTAAGCGGCCGCCAAAGTTCGTGAATCTGAGGCATTTCCGATCCCAGGTATCAGCGTGGTGTTCACGGCGACTTCGACTGCAGATTTGCAGCCCTTTTACGCCCGCGGATGCCGTTCTTACGTTCGAGCGACTACAGCCACTGGGTAATCAACAATCAGTAAGGAAACAACATGGCACTTTCACTTGACAAGATCGGTGAGCAGGCGCCCGGCCTACTCACCCTGGCCAAGAAAGCATCTCAGGCAGTCGATCACTCGGGCCTGAACGGCCAAACGGCCAAGGTGGCCCTCGCCCTGGATTTTTCGGGTTCTATGGGTAGGGCTTACCGCTCGGGGGCCATGCAACGCCTGGTGGAAAAGGCACTCGCACTCGCCACACAGTTCGACGACGATGGAGCTATTGATTTCTTCGTCTTCGATTCCACTGCAGCGTATCTGGGTGAGATTGGCATCGAAGACTTCGCCGGATCCGTGGACCGTCTGACCAAGGGCCGGCACATGGGTAGTACGAATTACGCGGACGCTTTTTTGACGATCCGGAACCACTTTGGTTTCGGTCCGGCAGGAAAGGGTGCAGCGGCCCCCCGGCAGAAGCGAGGATTCTTCGGGTTCGGGAAGGCGCAGCCTAGTCCCGCCGCTCCGCAACCCGTGACATCGACGACCTCGTCCGATATCCCGGTCTACGTCTTGTTCTTGACTGATGGCGCACCCGATAACCGGACTAAGGCGGTGCAAGCGTTGACTGAGGTCTCGACTGCGCCAATCTTCTGGAAGTTCCTTTCCATCGGCAAGGAGTCGATAATGTTTTTGGAAAAGCTGGACACGCTGACTGATCGGTTCGTAGACAACGCCAACTACGAGCCGGTTGGCGACGTCGACGCCATCAGCGACGCAGAGTTGTTTGAGAAGAAGCTGACCGAGTTCCCGGACTGGCTTAAAGAAGCCCGCACCAAGAATCTCATTCGATAGCATCCCGGCACACGCACTCCTTGAGAGAGGCGCCCGGTCAAGACCGACCGGGCGCCTCTTCGTGGACCGCGTTCGTCTAATAACGCGCAGTCCGGGGCACTCCCCGCGGCTGGTCGGCCGGGTGATTCCCGTGCCGCCCAGACTGGCGGCGAAAGTGGAGCTCCGGTTGTCGACCCCGGGATCGGATGTCCCGGTCGAAGTTGCTTGGCACAGTCCAGATTGGTGCAGCAAGGGGCCCGCGGTTGAAGGTCGGCGCAGGTCCTCAGGGCCTCAGGATCCAAGCGGCGTTGTTGGGCTGCAGCCATCCGTCCTGGTTCAGCGGGACCGCAGTGAGCTGCACCGCCCCCGCAGGAAGCCTCACCGGTTCCTCGCCCATTGCTACGGCGACCAGGAATCGCTCATTGCGTTCGCAGACCAGCAGCTTCCCGGCCTCGACGCGCCAGGTGCCGCCGTCGCCGGCAGTGAAGACGCCGTCCCGCCAGAGTTTCTGGCGCAGTTCCAGCGCGGCCTTCGTGAGGCTCAGTGCCGAGTCCGGGTCCTGTTCCTGCAGTTCGACGGCGCGGCTGCCCCAGCCTGCGGGGACCGGCAGCCACGGCTCCGAGGCAGAATCAGCTAGCGAGAAGCCGTGGTTGAGCCCGGAATCGGCCGTCCAGGGCAGCGGCACGCGAGCGCCGTCGCGGCAGACACCGCCGCGGGCCCACATCGGATCCACCCGGGACTCGAGCGGGACGTCGACCTCGG
>Ga0308160_10001659_pt1 | contig 29925 bp, 31 predicted proteins | sample PhyFR1_FD_201036 | JGI IMG/M metagenome (GOLD analysis project Ga0308160, IMG submission 201036) | Phyllosphere microbial communities from UC Gill Tract Community Farm, Albany, California, United States - DLSLF.R1 | ecosystem: Host-associated > Plants > Phyllosphere > Unclassified | place: USA... | reverse complement strand
AAAGTAGGCGTAGTGCGCGGGTCCGGCGCTACGACCTCAACCGTTCCAACCGCCCGGTGCGGACCCGCATGCCGGGTGGTGTGGGAGGGGACCCGTCAGTTAGACTGGCGGCCCCTATCCCGATTTATTGGGCGCGCTACAATGCGGTTTTCTTTTCAATAAATATAAGAGACATGAGCGAATACGTGCAGACCCGCGTTGCCAACGGCACCGGCATCATTACCCTGGATCGCCCAAAGGCGCTGAACTCGCTGTCGCTGGAGATGGTGCGCGCACTCACCGAGACCTTGCTGGCATGGCGCGAGGACGCCGGCGTCGGCGCCGTCGTCACCACCAGCAGCAGCGAGAAAGCCCTGTGCGCAGGCGGCGATATCCGTTTCTTCCACCAGGCCGGCCATGCGACCCCCGCATCTGCCGGTTGCGGCAGTGCTCTGCTGGAAGACTTCTTTACCGAAGAATACGCCCTCAACCACCTGATTCACTTCTATCCGAAGCCGTATATCTCGCTGATGGACGGGGTGGTGATGGGCGGCGGCATGGGCATCGCCCAGGGCGGCCCGGACAGCGGTCTGCGCATCGTGACCGAACGTACCAAGATGGCGATGCCCGAGGTGAACATCGGCCTGTTCCCGGACGTCGGCGGCAGCCACTTCCTGTCGCACGCGCCGGGCGCGCTCGGCATGTATCTGGGGCTGACCGGCCTCACCATCGGCGCCGCCGATGCGCTGTACGTCGGCCTGGCCGACGTGTTCGTGCCGTCCGCCGAACTGGCCGCATTGCACGCGCTGATCGCCGCGACGCCAGGCGCGCAGCTGGCGCAAGCGATCCGCGCCTTCGCCGCACCGTTCGCGCAGCAGGCCGGTGCCAGCGAGCTGGAAGCACAGCGCGCGCTGGTCGACCGACACTTCGGCGCATCGTCGGTGCAGGCTGTCATGGACGCGCTCGAAGGCGACGCCAGCCCCTTCGCGCAGAAGGCCTTGAACGCGATGCGCCAGCGCTCGCCCCTGATGATGTGCGTGACGCGCGAGATGCTGGTGCGTGGCGCCGTCCTGGACGTGGCCGACTGCCTGCGCATGGAGCGCTCGCTGGTACGCCGCAATTTCGAACACGGCGAAGTGCTGGAAGGCGTGCGCGCGCTGGTGATCGACAAGGACAATGCGCCGCAATGGAATCCGCCCTCGCTCGACGCAGTGACGCCCGAGATGGTGGCGCGCTTCTTCGAGCCGGTGTGGCCGGCCTGGGCCCATCCGCTGCGCCATCTCTGAGATGCTGCGCGCGCCGGCATCGTGGCATGCACGCCTGGCCGGCTACCGCTGGTCGGCCCAGGATATCGGCTGCTCCGAGGCGGACGTGTTCCGTCTGGATGCCGACGGCCGTCCCAGCCTGTTCGTGAAGCGCGAGCTTGCGGCGCCGCTGGCGGAACTGCGCGGCGAAGCCGAGCGCCTGCGCTGGCTGGCCACCGCCGCCATCCCCTGTGCGCCGGTGCTCGACCTGGCCGCGAGCGGCGGCCACGACTGGCTGCTGCTGGGCGCCTTGCCCGGACGCGACCTGCTGGCATCGGACATCGCGCCCGCTGCCGGCATCGAATTGCTGGCGCAGGCGCTGCGGGCGCTGCACGCGCTCGATCCGCGCAGCTGTCCCTTCGACCATCGCGCCGCCGCGCGCATCGCCCACGCACGTGCGCGCATGGCGGCTGGCCTGGTCGACGAGGACGATCTCGACGACGAACACCAGGGCCTGGCGCCCGCGGTCCTGTTCGCGCGCCTGCAGGCGCTGGCGCCCGTTGCCGAAGACCTGGTCGTCACGCATGGCGACGCCTGCCTGCCCAATCTGATCGTCGACGAGGCCGGCTGCTTGAGCGGCTGGATCGATTGCGGGCGCCTGGGCGTGGCCGACCGCTGGCAGGACCTGGCGCTGGCCACGCGCGACATCGCCGGGGAATGGGGGCAGGAATGGTGCGCGCCTTTCCTGCGCGCCTACGGCATCGAAGAGGATGCCGGCAAGAGCGCCTTCTACCGTCTGCTCGACGAATTCTTCTGATTGTTGGCCCGGCACCTTGCAACATCGTCACGATTTTTGTGTGATGATTTCATCAAACGATGAAATATCTGCATCTTGCGCATGGCGAATGCAGAACAACAATAGAGGAGGCCGCTTTGTCATTCCTGATCGTCCTGGCCGCACTGGCCTTCCTGATGGTGGCCGCCTACCGCGGCTACAGCGTGATCCTGTTCGCGCCGATCGCCGCGCTCGGCGCGGTCCTGTTCACCGATCCGTCCGCCGTGGCCCCGGTGTTTTCCGGCATCTTCATGGAAAAGATGGTCGGCTTCGTCAAGCTCTACTTCCCGGTCTTCATGCTCGGCGCCGTGTTCGGCAAGGTGATCGAGATGTCCGGCTTCTCGAAGTCGATCGTGCAGGCCGCGATCCGCTACATCGGCCGCTCGCGCGCGAACGCCGTGATCGTCGCCGTGTGCGCGCTGCTGACCTATGGCGGCGTGTCGCTGTTCGTGGTGGTGTTTGCGGTGTACCCCTTCGCCGCTGAGCTCTACCGGCAAAGCAATATTCCGAAGCGCCTGATGCCGGGTGCGATCGCGCTGGGCGCCTTCTCGTTCACCATGGATTCGCTGCCCGGGACGCCGCAGATCCAGAACATCATCCCGACCACCTTCTTCAAGACCACCGGCTGGGCCGCACCGGTGCTGGGCACCATCGGCTCGCTGTTCATCATCGTGGTCGGCCTGGCCTACCTGGAGTGGCGCCGCCGCGCGGCGATGGCGAAAGGCGAGGGCTACGGCACCGCGCTCGCCAACGAGCCGCTCGAGGACAGCGGCAAGGAAGCGCTGCCGCATCCCCTGGTTGCGGTCCTGCCGCTGGTGCTGGTGGGCGTCGCCAACTTCGCGTTCACCAGGATGATCCCGGTCTGGTACGGCGGCGATGCCTACACGGTGCCGGCCGAGATCCTGCCCGGTGTCCACACCCCGGTGACGGCCACCATCAAGACCGTGCTGGCGATCTGGGCGGTCGAAGCCGCGCTGCTGCTCGGCATCCTGCTGGTGGTGGCCACGGCTTTCCGCCGCGTCAGCCAGCGCTTTGCCAGCGGTTCGAAGGAAGCGGTCGGCGGTGCGCTGCTGGCGGCGATGAACACCGCGTCCGAGTACGGCTTCGGCGGCGTGATCGCCGCGCTGCCGGGTTTCATCGTCGTCAGCGATGCCTTGAAGGGGATTCCGAATCCGCTGGTGAATGCGGCGGTGTCGGTGAGCTCGCTGGCCGGCATCACCGGCTCGGCCTCGGGCGGCATGAGCATCGCGCTGGCGGCCATGTCCGACCTGTTCATCCAGGGCGCGCAGGCGGCCCACATCCCGCTGGAAGTGCTGCACCGCGTGGTGGCGATGGCCAGCGGCGGCATGGACACGCTGCCGCACAACGGCGCCGTGATCACCCTGCTGGCGGTGACCGGACTCACGCACCGCGAGTCTTATCGCGAGATCTTTGCGATTACCGTCATCAAGACGCTGGCGGTGTTCTTTGTGATTGGGGTGTTTTACGCGACCGGGCTGGTATAAGTGACAGAGGAAGTGGGAGTCGCCGGTTGGGCTCCCACTAAATCAGGTCGATTGCCTGTCGCAGGAGTCGGCAGGTTTGAGGCAAGCCTTGCTGTTCGAGTGTCGCCACATAGTCCTCGGCCGATTTCGGCGGCTTTCTCAACTTGGTGCGACAGCCCTTTATCACCCTTAACATGCGGATTTGGTCGAGGTCGTACTGCGCAACGAGAAAGTCGTCAGGATGCAGTACTTCGATCGAGTGCTGCGCCAGGCTCTTTTCAGGAAAATCCTTCAGATTGAAGGTGACGATGGCATCGGCATGGCCTACGATTGCCGCTGCAAGCACGTGTCGGTCGTCCGGATCTGGCAGGGTCAGTGTGGAATGAGGTATTCGTAGTTTTCTACCAGTGCATCCTCGACCACTTGATTCATCAGGGACGCCGTATGCAGGAGCTTGTGCTTGTCCAGGTCCGGACGCTTCGCGCTGAGGTTACGGATCCACTCATCGTGTATTTGAGCGGTCCAACGCGCACCGTAGATGCCTTCGTCAGCCAGGCTCATTAGTAGGTCACGCAGCGGTGCCGGGAATAGCACGCATGCATCGAGCACCGCCGTATAGCGATAGTAGCCGGCCATTAGTAGCCCAGATCGAGTTCCTGTGCCTGGTCAACCAACTCTTGCAGCGCATCTTGGGATGCCTTTTTTCTTCGCTCCTTATAGGCGACCACATCCTCAAACCTGATCCGTCGATGCGTTCCGACCTTGTGAAACGGGATTTTTCCTTCGTCGAGCATCCTGACCAAATATGGACGCGAAACGTTCAGAAACATGGCTGCTTCCTGCGTCGAGACATCCATTTCCTTCGGCATGATGGCCACCGCATGCCCCTGGGCGAGGGTGCCCAACATGTCTGCGAACAAGCGCAGAACATTGGGAGGAAGTTTCAGGATAGGAGCCCCTTCAATTCTCTCGACACCGTCTTCCACGATGGCGATATTGACTGCACGAGAGTGGTCGAGGGCGCTGACGATGCAGCGTTGTGCTGCCTTGGCCAGTTCTACATCCTCTTTGTTTTCCAAGCGATCAATCACATCAGGCATCGTTTTCTCCGATCTTTCCTTGGAGGCAGGACCTCAAATTCGTTTTAATCGAATTCTAAGAAATAAACGAAATAAACGCAACAGCACTTGTCTATCGTGTGGCTTGAAAAGTCGGCATGTGCCCGTCAACGGACGAGCGCGAAAAGATATGGACGTGACGCGGCAACGCGGTGTCCGTTCAGTGGTGTAAGAAGATTTTGTGCGCCGCTATGCAGGTGTGCGGCGCCGCGATGGATGCGTTTTAGTGCTGCTCGCGATGCCGGATCACCACCCGCTCGCTCTCGCCGAAATACGCCCCCAGCCGCTCCGCCATGTACACGGAGCGGTGCTGGCCACCGGTGCAGCCGACCGCCACCGTCAGGTAGCTGCGGTTGTCGGTCTTGAACGAGGGCAGCCATTTCGCCACGAAGGCGCGGATGTCGGCCAGCATCTCGGTAGCCTGCGGCTGGGCGTCGAGGAAGGCGATGACGGGCGCGTCCTTGCCGGTGAGCGGGCGCAGCGTCAGGTCGTAGTAGGGGTTCGGCACGGCGCGCACGTCGAACACGAAGTCGGCGTCCAGCGGCACGCCGCGCTTGAAGGCGAAGGATTCGAAGAACAGGGTCAGCTTCGCGTACTCGATCTCGGCCAGCTCCTTGACCCAGGCGCGCAGCTTGTTCGCCGACATTTCCGAGGTGTCGATCACGTGGCCCAGCTTCTCGATCGACCCCAGGCGATCGCGCTCTTCCGAAATGCATTCGATCAGCGTGCGGCGCGAAGCCGGATTCTCGCCCGGACGGAGCTCGTGCGACAGCGGGTGGCTGCGGCGGGTTTCCGAGAAGCGCGCCACCAGCGAGTGGGTGCTGGCGGTCAGGTACATCACCTTGACGTTGTGGCCCTGCTCGCGCAGTGCGCGTACCGTGGCAGGCAGTTCGGCCAGCGACTCGGCGCTGCGGGCGTCGACCGCGACCGCGACGCACTTGCTGTCGGCGCCGTTGATCGTCTCGACCAGCGAGGGCAGCAGGGCAGGCGGCAGGTTGTCGACGCAGTAGTAGCCTGCGTCTTCGAGGACGTTGAGGGCAACCGATTTGCCGGAGCCCGAGATACCGGTAATGAGAACGATGCGCATGCGGTAATGATACTGTAAACCGTTTAGTCGCCGCTCATCGCCTGGCGTTGACGTTCCATGAACTCCTGCAGCGTATCGATGCCGCGCAGCTGCAGGATGGTGTTGCGCACGGCGGCCTCGAGCAGCACCGCGATGTTGCGGCCGGCCGCGACCGGGATCACGACCTTGCGGATCGGCAGGCCGAGCACGTCTTCGGTCGGGAAGTGGAAGGGCAGGCGCTCGACTTCCTCGTCCAGCGCGCCGCGCTTGACCAGGTGGACGATGAGCTTCAGCCGCATCTTGCGGCGCACCGCGGTCTCGCCGAAGATCGCCTTGATGTCCAGCAGGCCCAGGCCGCGCACTTCCAGTAGGTTCTGCAGCAGCGGCGGGCAGCGGCCTTCGATCATGTTCGGCGCGATGCGCGAGAATTCGACGGCGTCGTCGGCCACCAGGCCGTGCGAACGTGAGATCAGCTCCAGGCCCAGCTCGCTTTTACCGAGGCCGGAGTCGCCGGTGATCAGGACGCCCACGCCCAGCACGTCCATGAACACGCCATGCATGATGACGCGCTGTGCCAGCTTCTTGGATAAATAGACGCGCAGGAAGTCGATCACCTGGGCCGCCGGCAGCGGGGTCGAGAACAGCGGAATGTTCTGCTCGTCGCAGATGGCGAGGATGTCCGGCGGGGTGTCCAGGCCCTGGGCGATGATCAGGGCCGGCGGGCCGCCCGCGATCATCTCGCCGATCATGTGGCTGCGCGAGCCGCTCTTGAGGCGCTGGTAGTAATTCAGTTCCTGATGCCCGAACACCTGGATGCGGCCCGGGTGGATCAGGTTCAGGTGGCCGACCTGGTCGGCGGCAGAGACGGCGTCGCCCGAGATCAGGCGCTCGCCGCCGGGGAAACCTGCGAACCAGCCAAGTTGCAAACTATCGCGATTGTCGTCGTACAGCCTCTGGATGGTCAGCGGGGTCTGGAGCATGGTTTGATTTTATCCCAGAGCCTGCAGGCTCGGCTGCCAGTTGATGATGCGCTCATGCACCGAGCGCGGATCCGGATCGGTGGCCAGCGCGGTGCGCACGGCTTCGTCCGAGAACAGTTCGGCGATCTCGGACAGGATCTCCAGGTGTTGCTGGGTCACGTGGTCCGGAATCAGCAGGAAAAACAGCAGGCTGACCGGCTGGCCATCCGGCGATTCGAAGGGGATCGGCTCGGCCAGGCGCACGAAAGCGGCCAGCGGCGACTTCAGACTCTTGCTGCCCTTGATGCGGCCGTGCGGCACGGCCACGCCATGGCCGAGCCCGGTCGAACCGAGGCGTTCGCGCGCGAACAGGTTGTCCGAGACGGTCGAGCGGGCAATGCCGCAGTTGTTCTCGAAAATCAGACCGGCCTGTTCAAAGGCGCGCTTCTTGCTCGACACTTCCAGGTCGAGCTGAACGTTTTCGAGCGACAGAATTTTGCTTAAATTAGTCATAACACGCTTCGATATTGCGGTGCACCAGGTGCTTGCGAGCGGGAATTATAGGCCGGTTTCCTGGCCGTGACATTCGATTTCGCGTCTGTACGGCAAGCTGTTTTAGCCCCGCCATAAAACGTCGATTTGAGCGCGCGCAACCGTTTTGCATTCATACGCAATTTCCGCTACGAAATTTCAAATTTGACGAACGGAAAGGGTATTTTTAAGCCCATCTTTCGTATTTTCTAGCTGAATCTTGCCGGCCTACACAGTATGGCTCTGGGCGCCAGGGCGCGATTGACGTCGCGCCCAAGACACGGGCTTGTCGCTGGAAACGGACACTAGATGGGGGCGAGGCGCGGCTTTTCTATACAAGCTGCGGTTTCACTGGCGGGCAGTACGCAAATTCGACGGTTTGCCGGTGCTGAAATTGGCGCGCCAGGGATTGATGTCCAGGCCGCCACGCCGGGTGTAGCGGGCATACACCGCCAGCTTGTTCGGCTTGCAGTGGTGGAGGATGTCGGTGAAGATGCGCTCGACACATTGCTCGTGGAATTCGTTGTGTTCGCGGAAGCCGATCAGGTAGCGCAGCAGGCTTTCCTGGTCGATCTGCGGCCCGGCATAGTGGATCTGCACGCTGCCCCAGTCCGGCTGGCCCGTCACCAGGCAGTTCGATTTCAGCAAGTGCGACACCAGGGTCTCTTCGACCGCGGCTTCCTCATGGTTGGCGCGGAGCAGGTGCGGCGCCGGCGCATAGTTGTCGATCTCGACGTCGAGGCGGTCCAGCAGCAGGCCTTCCAGTTCGCCCATCTTCAGTTTGCCGAAATCTTCCGCCAGGGTCAGGCTCACGTGAACCGGTGCGCCAAAGGCGTTCGACAGGTCTTCGCGTAGCAGCGCCAGCAGGGCGTCGGTATTCGCCAGGCGGGTCTGGTTGAAGGAATTCAGGTACAGCTTGAATGACTTCGATTCGACGATGTTCGGCGAATCGGCAGGCGCCGTCACGGTCGCGATCGCCACCTGCGGTTTGCCGCGCATGTTCAGCCACGACAGCTCGTAGGCATTCCAGATGTCGACGCCAAAGAAGGGCAGGGTGCCCTTCAGGCCGAGTTCGTCGCGCTTTTGCTGGCGCGGGATCGGGAACAGCAGCTCGGGTGCGTATTCGGTCTGGTAGGCCGAGGTCTTTCCGAGCGGCGATTGATCAGGGGTATTGGTCATATTCAGGTCTCGATACGCCGGCAAACTGGCCGGTCGGCGACGGCAAAGCCGCGTATCGTACACCTTTATGCCAATCGATGCGCATTCGGTTCGTGGGCTCGGGGAGCCCACCCTACATGGCACGCTCAACCGTAGGGTGGGCACTCTGTGCCCACGCACAACATTACAAGAACAGCTTGTACACCGGGTTCTGGGTCTCGTCCCAATGCCGATAACCTAGCGTCGCGAGGAACTCGCGGAACTCCGCCATCTCCCCAGCCGGCACCTGCAAGCCAACCAGAATCCGCCCGACATCGCCGCCCTGGTTACGATAATGGAACAGCGAGATATTCCAGTTCGGCGCCATGCTGTCCAGGAAGCGCATCAGCGCGCCCGGGCGTTCCGGGAATTCGAAGCGGTACAGCAGCTCGTCATGGGCCAGCGGGCTCTTGCCGCCCACCAGGTGGCGTACGTGCAGCTTGGCCAGTTCGTCGTGGCTCAGGTCGAGCGTGCGGAAGCCGTGCTCCTCGAAGGTGCGCGCGACCGTCGCCGACTCGCTGCGGTCGCCGATCTGCACGCCGACGAACACGTGGGCTTCGCGCTCGTCGCTGATGCGGTAGATGAATTCCGTAACGTTGCGCGGCCCCACCAGCGAGCAGAAACGTTTGAAGCTGCCGCGCTGCTCGGGGATGGTCACGGCGAACACGGCTTCCCGCGCCTCGCCGACCTCGGCGCGTTCGGCCACGAAGCGCAGGCGGTCGAAGTTCATGTTGGCGCCGCAGGCCACCGCCACCAGGGTCTCGTTCCTGACCGGGTTGCGGGTCAGCTGCGAGCGCTCCACATACGCCTTGGCGCCGGCCACCGCCAGCGCGCCGGCCGGTTCGAGGATGCTGCGCGTGTCCTGGAACACGTCCTGGATCGCCGCGCAGATGGCGTCGGTATCGACGATCACGATCTCGTCGACGACCTCCTTGGCGATGCGGAAGGTTTCCTCGCCCACCAGGCGGACCGCGGTGCCGTCCGAGAACAGCCCGACGTCGGGCAGGGTCACGCGTTCGCCGGCTTTCAAACTCCTCGCCATCGCATCCGAATCGACGGTCTGCACGCCGATCACCTTGATGTCCGGGCGCACCGCTTTCACGTAGGCGCCCACGCCGGAGATCAGGCCGCCGCCGCCGATCGCCACAAAAATCGCGTGGATCGGGCCGGAATGCTGGCGCAGGATCTCCATGCCGATGGTGCCCTGGCCGGCGATCACGTCCGGATCGTCGAAGGGGTGCACGAAGGTCAGCTTCTGCTCGCGTTCGAGCAGCAGGGCATGGTTGTAGGCGTCGGTATAGGAATCGCCGTGCAGCACGACTTCGACGTTCGCACCGCCGCGCGCCTTGACCGCGTTGATCTTCACCGGCGGCGTGGTGGTCGGCATCACCACCAGCGCGCGGCAGCCGAGCCGGCTGGCCGATAGGGCCACGCCTTGCGCGTGATTGCCGGCCGAGGCGCAAATCACGCCGCGCTTCAACTGTTCCGGCGCTAGGCGCGCCATCTTGTTGTAGGCGCCGCGCAGCTTGAAGCTGAACACGCTCTGCATGTCTTCGCGCTTGAAATAGATGCGGTTGGCGAAGCGCTGGGACAGCGTGGGGGCGAATTCGAGCGGGGTTTCCTGGGCCACGTCGTAGACGCGCGCGGTCAGGATTTTCTTGAGGTAGTCGGTGGTCATGGCGGATCCAAAAGAGCTGTTTTCCGGGCGACGCTGGACTGTCCTGCCATGGCGGTAACCGACGAGGTGTTCAGTGTGGCGGGCCATGCCGGGTGGAGCGGAGCCTACCGTGTCGTGATGCTGGGTTTTCCTCATTATAATGGACCGGTCCAATTTGACCACCGAGCCCCATGATCGAGTCCGCCGTCCTCTGGCTGCTGAAAATTCTTGCCGCCCCGGCCGTCGGGCTCACCTCCGTCTTCCTGATCGCATTCGTGTCGGCGACCCTGCTGCCGCTGGGCTCCGAGCCGGCCGTGTTCGCGGTCGTCAAAGCCAACCCGGCGATGTTCTGGCCGGCCGTGCTGGTCGCCACCCTCGGCAACACGCTGGGCGGCGCGGTCGACTACTGGATCGGCTACCGCGCCAAGGTCGCCTTCGCCAAGGAGAGGAAGTCGCGCTGGTTCCACTGGCTGGCGCGCTACGGCTCCAAGACCATGCTGCTGTCCTGGGTGCCGGGCATCGGCGATCCGCTGTGCACGCTGGCCGGCTGGCTGCATCTGCCGTTCTGGTCCAGCGTGATGTACATGGCGATCGGTAAGTTCGGGCGCTATATCTTCATGACCGCGACTTTGCTGTATGTGCCGGATGGGTGGTGGAAGTGGATTGGCGATACGACTAGCCGCTGGTTCTGAAGCATTCGTCGGTGGCCCACGCTGCCTGCACCCGGCACTCGCCGCGCGCCTGGGCCGCCAGGACTCTTTCTTTGGCAGCCGTCACCGAGACGCGCTGCCCGTCGAGAATCGCGCGCAGGCGGTCGATCTCGGCCAACCGCGCGTCCAGCTGGCCGAGCAGGGCGTCTTTCAACGCAGTGCCGTGCAGAGCGGCGATGCTGCGAATCGTGTCCAGCGAAAAGCCGAGCGTCTGGCCGAGCTGGATCAGGTCCAGCCGCGCCAGCGCATCGTCCTGGTAGAACCGGTAGCCGTTGGCGCCGCGCTGCGCCTTCGGCAGCAAACCTTCCTTTTCGTAGTAGCGGATGGTCGATGCCGGAATGCCGCTGCGCTCCGCGAGTTCGCCGATTTTCATTTGCTGCTTGACCTTGAAGTTGACTTCAAGCTTAGGATACCTCATCCCTATCGAATCGAGACCCAAGCATGCTCTTTACGCCCCTGACCCTGCCCAACGGCGCCATCGTCCCCAACCGCCTGGCCAAGGCCGCCATGGAAGAAACCCTGGCCGACGCCGGCCAGTTGCCGGGACCGCGGATCCAGCACCTTTATCGACGCTGGGCCGAGGGCGGCACGGGACTGCTCATCACCGGCAATGTGATGGTCGACCGGCGCGCGCTGACCGGCCCGGGCACCATCGCATTGGAAGCCGGCACGCCGCTCGACCCGTTCAAGGCCTGGGCACAGGCGGCACGCGCGCATGGTGCCCAGGTCTGGATGCAGATCAGCCACCCGGGCCGCCAGGTCATGGCCAACATGGGCGGGCTGGCCTGGGCGCCGTCGGCGGTGGCGCTGGACATGGGCAAGCACAGCAAGATGTTCGCGCAGCCGGTGGCCATGACGGAGGCCGACATCGCCAACGTGATCGAACGCTTTGCAAGCACCGCCCGCGCCGCCGAGCAGGCCGGCTTCACGGGCGTGCAGATCCATGCGGCGCATGGCTATCTGATTTCGCAGTTCCTGTCGCCGCTGACGAACCGCCGCGATGACGCCTGGGGCGGCAGCCTGGCCCAGCGTGCGCGCCTGCTGCTGGAGGTCGTGCGCGCGGTGCGGGCCCGCGTCGCGCCGGGTTTCTGCATCGGGGTGAAACTGAATTCGGCCGACTTCCAGCGCGGCGGCTTTTCCGAAGACGATGCCAGGCAGGTGCTGGCGATGCTGAATGCCGAGCAGGTCGACCTGGTCGAACTCTCGGGCGGCAGTTACGAAAGCCCGGCCATGCAGGGCCGCACCGCCGATGGCCGCACGCTCGCGCGCGAAGCCTATTTCCTGGAATTCGCGCGCGAGCTGGCGCAGGTGGCGACCATGCCCCTGATGACCACCGGCGGCATTGCGCGGCGCGCGATCGCCGAACAGGTGCTGCAGAGCGGCGTTGCCATGGCCGGTATCGCGACCGCGCTGGCGGCGGTGCCGGACCTGCCGCGCCAATGGCAGGCGGGACGCGAACCGGTGGCCGCCATGCCCGCAGTCGATTGGAAGGACAAGGCCTTGGTCAGCCTGGCGCGCATGGCGCTGGTGCGGCGCCGGCTGCATGCGCTGGCCGAGGGCGGCGGAGCGCTGGCCGCCTACAGCCCGGCTTTCACGCTGCTGCTCGACCAGTTGCGCAGCCTGCGTCTGACGCGGCGCTACCGGGCCTGGTCCACCCAGCGTGGATAACATGCCGTCCCGATCACAAAGCCGAGTTTTCTGTGCAAAAACGCCTTCCCATGCATCGGAAATTTGTATGGAAGCCTTTTTTGCCGTTGTTTCTGCTAAACCAGTCTTGTGAAAATCGCTCGCTGCGCAGCGTGGTGCATCGCAATAAGCTAGAATGACTGTCCACTACGCGTCAGTTCGTCAGCCTCCGATAGCCCATGAACGCACCTGCCAATATCCACGCCCTGCTCGAAGAGAACGCGCCCGCCCGCCTGCGCGAGATCCCCTATAACTACACCTCGTTCTCCGATCGCGAAATCGTGATCCGGCTGCTGGGCGAATCCTCGTGGCGCCTGCTCGACGAATTGCGCGGTGCACGCCAGACCGGCCGTTCGGCGCGCATGCTGTACGAGGTGCTGGGCGACATCTGGGTGGTGCGCCGCAATCCCTACCTGCAGGACGACATGCTGGACAACCCGAAGCGGCGCGCCAAGCTGATCGAGGCCCTGCATCACCGCCTGGCCGAAGTCGACAAGCGCCGCCTGACGGTGGACGCCGGCGACAACCTCGACGCCGCCACCAGCGCCGCGCGCAGCCAGGCGGTCGAACAGCTGCTCGAAGCGGCGCGCAAGGCGGTCGACGATTTCGGCCGCGAGTTCCGCGAGATGTACGACCTGCGCAAGCGCGCCAAGGCCGTGCTGGGCCGCTACACCGACAAGCGCAACATCCGCTTCGACGGCATGCACCGCACCTCGCACGTGACCGACGCCACCGACTGGCGCGTCGAATACCCCTTCCTGGTGCTGCTGCCGGACAGCGAGGACGAGATGGCCGGCCTGGTGAAGGGCTGCATCGAGCTCGGGTTGACCATCATCCCGCGCGGCGGCGGTACCGGCTACACCGGCGGCGCGATTCCGCTCACGCCGATGTCGGCCGTGATCAACACCGAAAAACTGATCACTCTCGGCGAAGTCGAGATGAGCCGCCTGCCGGGCGTGGACCGCGACTACGCGACCATCTACACCGGCGCCGGCGTGGTCACGCAGCGCGTCTCGCAGGCCGCCGAAAAGGCCGGCTTCGTGTTCGCGGTGGACCCGACCTCGGCCCACGCTTCCTGCATCGGCGGGAACATCGCCATGAACGCGGGCGGCAAGAAGGCCGTGCTGTGGGGGACGGCGCTCGACAACCTCGCTTCCTGGCGCATGGTCGACCCGAACGGCGACTGGCTGGACGTGACCCGCGTCGACCACAACCTCGGCAAGATCCACGACGCCCCTGTCGCGACCTTCAAGCTGGAGTGGACGCACCCATCGGAGAAAGGCGCACCCAAGGGCACGCCTTTCCGCACCGAGATGCTCAGCATCGAAGGCCGCCGCTTCCGCAAGGAGGGCCTGGGCAAGGACGTGACCGACAAATTCCTGGCCGGCCTGCCGGGCATCCAGAAGGAGGGGACCGATGGCCTGATCACCTCCAGCCGCTGGATCCTGCACAAGATGCCGAAGTTCACGCGCACCGTGGCGCTGGAATTCTTCGGCCAGGCGCGCGATGCGATTCCGTCGATCGTCGAGATCAAAGACTATCTCGATAGCCTGCCGAAGAACGGCAAGCCGGAGTTCGCCAGCCTGCGCCTGGCGGGCCTGGAGCACCTGGACGAGCGCTACCTGCGCGCGGTCGGCTATGCGACCAAATCGAAGCGCGGCACGCTGCCGAAGATGGCGCTGTTCGGCGACATCGTCGGCGACGACGAGAACGCCGTCGCGCAGGCCGCGTCGGAAGTGGTGCGGCTGGCGAATACCCGCGTCGGCGAAGGCTTCATCGCCGTCAGCGCCGAAGCGCGCAAGAAGTTCTGGCTGGACCGCGCACGCACCGCGGCCATCGCGCGCCACACCAACGCCTTCAAGATCAACGAAGACGTCGTCATTCCCCTGAACCGCATGGGCGAGTACACCGACGGCATCGAGCGCATCAACATCGAGCTGTCGATCAAGAACAAGCTGCAGCTGGTCGAGGAACTGCATGCCTACATCACGTCCGGCACGCTGGAAGTGATGAAGGCGGACGATGCCACCGGCGAGGGCGTCTCGAAGGAAGAGATCCTCGGCGACCGTCCGCAGCAGGCCGACGAATTGCTGGCGAAGACCGCCGCACGCTGGGGCTGGCTGCTGGCGAACCTCGACCAGCCGCTGAAGGACGCGCTGCCGAAGCTGGCCGAATTCGGGCTGGATGGTTTCTACGAGAACTTCGAGCGCCGCCTGAACGCGCAGCCGCAGGCGCGTCTGTTCGACGTGGTGCAGGACCACACCGTGCGCGTCTCGTGGAAGAACGACATCCGCGCGCCGCTGCGCCAGATCTTCAACGGCGCGGCCTACAAACCGATCCTGGACGAAGCCACCGCCATCCACCAGCGCGTGCTGCGCTCGCGCGTCTTCGTGGCGCTGCACATGCACGCCGGCGATGGCAACGTCCACACCAACCTGCCGGTCAACTCCGACGATTACGCGATGCTGCAGGATGCGCATAAAGCGGTCGAGCGCATCATGAAGCTGGCCCGTTCGCTGGACGGCGTGATCTCGGGCGAGCACGGCATCGGCATCACCAAGCTCGAGTTCCTGACCGACGAAGAGATCGCCGAGTTCCGCGACTACAAGCAGCGCGTCGACCCGGAAGGCCGCTTCAACAAGGGCAAGCTGCTCAACACGAGCGCGGTGGCGGCCGATCTGACCAACGCCTACACGCCGTCCTTCGGCCTGATGGGCCACGAATCGCTGATCATGCAGCAGAGCGATATCGGCGCCATCGCCAACAGCATCAAGGACTGCCTGCGCTGCGGGAAGTGCAAGCCGGTCTGCACGACCCACGTGCCGCAATCGAATCTGCTGTACTCGCCGCGCGACAAGATCCTCGCGACCTCCGCGCTGATCGAGGCCTTCCTGTACGAAGAGCAAACCCGCCGCGGCGTCTCGATCCGGCACTGGGAAGAATTCGAGGACGTGTCCGACCACTGCACCGTGTGCCACAAGTGCGTGACGCCGTGCCCGGTCAACATCGACTTCGGCGACGTCTCGATGAACATGCGTAACCTGCTGCGCAAGATGGACAAGCGCAGCTTCAAGCCGGCCAACCGCGCCGCCATGTTCTTCCTGAACGCGACCGACCCGACCACCATCAACGCTACCCGCAAGGCGATGGTCGATCTGGGCTACAAGGCGCAGCGCCTGGGCGCGAGCGTGCTGAAGGCGGTGGCGAAAGAGCAGACCAAGGCACCGCCGCCGACCACCGGCAAGACGCCGATCCGCGAGCAGGTGATCCACTTCGTGAACAAGAAGATGCCGGGCAACCTGCCGAAGAAGACCGCGCGCGCCCTGCTGGACATCGAGGACGATAAGGTCATCCCGATCATCCGCAATCCGAAGCAGACCAATGCGGATACGGAAGCGGTGTTCTACTTCCCAGGCTGCGGCTCCGAGCGCCTGTTCTCGCAGGTCGGCCTGGCCACCCAGGCGATGCTGTGGGAAGTCGGCGTGCAGACCGTGCTGCCGCCGGGCTATCTGTGCTGCGGCTATCCGCAGCGCGGCGCCGGCCAGTACGACAAGGCCGACAAGATGATGACCGATAACCGCGTGCTGTTCCACCGCATGGCGAACACGCTGAACTACCTCGACATCAAGACGGTGCTGGTTTCCTGCGGCACCTGCTACGACCAGTTGGCGACCTATGAATTCGAGAAGATCTTCCCGGGCTGCCGCATCATGGACATCCACGAGTACCTGCTCGAGAAGGGCGTCAAGCTGGAAGGCGTGACCGGTACCCGCTACATGTACCACGACCCCTGCCACACGCCGATGAAGCTGCAGGACTCGATGAAGACCGTGAACGCGCTGGTGCAGACCGTCGACAACGTCAAGATCGAGAAGAACGACCGCTGCTGCGGCGAGTCGGGCACCTTCGCCGTGTCCCGTCCGGACATCGCGACCCAGGTCCGCTTCCGGAAGGAAGAAGAGATGGAGAAGGGCGCCGATAAACTGCGCGCCGACGGCTTCAAGGGCGACGTCAAGATCCTGACCAGCTGCCCATCCTGCCTGCAGGGCCTGTCGCGCTACAACGACGACGCCGGCACGACTGCCGATTACATCGTGGTCGAGATCGCGCGGCATCTGCTGGGCGAGAACTGGCTGCCGAACTACGTGGCGAATGCCAACAACGGCGGTATCGAAAGGGTGCTGGTATGACGTCCAGGGTGATGGGCTGCGAGCTGTGCGAACTGGCGGCTTCTGCGAAAGTGGTCGCGAACGAGAAGTTTTCCGTGATCCTGGCAGAGGAGCCCAACTATCCCGGCTTCGCCCGCGTGGTGTGGAACGGGCACGTGCGCGAGATGAGCGACCTGCTTGATGCCGACCGGCTGCTGTTGAACGAAGCCGTGTTCAAGCTCGAGCAGGCGGTGCGCGAGGCGATGCAGCCGCTGAAGGTGAATGTGGCGAGCCTGGGCAACGTGGTGCCGCACCTGCACTGGCACGTGATTCCGCGCTACGCCGACGACGCGCATTTCCCGGCGCCGGTGTGGGCCCAGGCGGTGCGTGAAACGCCTGCGGATGTGCTGGAACAGCGGCGCGCCCTGGTGCCGGAATTGAAGCAGGCGATCGAGCGGAAGTTCGCGACGCAGTAAAATGATCCCACTTCGTCGTTCCCGCGAAAGCGGGAACCCATGCTGCGCCTATGTGAACGCGACGTATGGATTCCCGCCTGCGCGGGAATGACGGTTTATCATCGGTCACCATTTATCGACACCATGCGCATCCCAACCAGCCTCACCATCCGCCAGCAATCCAAAGTGCTGGAAATCGCCTTCGACGACGGCGCCGCCTTCTCCATCCCCTTCGAGCTGATGCGCGTCTACTCGCCCTCGGCCGAAGTGATGGGCCACGGTCCGGGCCAGGAAGTACTGCAGGTCGGCAAGCGCGAAGTCGGCATCAACGGCGTCGAGCCGGTCGGCAATTACGCGATCAAGCCGCTGTTTACCGACGGCCACGAGTCCGGCATCTTTACCTGGGATTACCTGTACAAGCTGGGCAGCGAACAGGAAACCCTGTGGCAGGACTATCTGCAGCGCCTGCACGCCGCCGGTTTCGTGGGCGACGTCGGCCGCGAATCGCGCACGGTGCTGCCGGGTACCCCGATCAAGGCGATCAGCGGCTGCGGTCACAAGCATTAAAAAGCAGAACGTAAACGAAAAAAGCGCCGGCGAAACCGCTCGGCGCTTTTTTTTATGCCGGTTAAACCGGCTGGTCGGCAATTACGCCTGCGGCTGGATATTTGCAGCTTGCTTGCCCTTCGGGCCGGTGGTGATATCGAAGCTGACGCGCTGGTTTTCCGCCAGGGACTTGAAGCCGGCCGTGTTGATTGCCGAGAAGTGCGCGAACAGATCGTCGCCGCCATCATCCGGTTTGATGAAGCCGAAGCCCTTGGAGTCGTTAAACCATTTCACAGTGCCAGTCGCCATGTCTTTTCTCTCTTAAAAGGAATTATCCAAAACTTTGCCACGTCCCCAGGTCTCCGCCGTGGCGAACTGAACAAAGCTGAATCACTATAAGCAAAATTTAGGGAAAGTGCTGCACGATTGAATTGAAATTTTTTTTAGTGTTGTTATTTCCGCGACAACAGCTCAGCAGTATGGGCCGCGCGTGCTGCCGACCCGCTTGCCGGTCCGGCAAGCCCCGCGCCTGTGCCCAGGATGAGCCTTGTATAATGCGACAAGATCAAACTGGCAAACGATATGACCAACACCACCCATTTCGGCTACAAGACCGTTTCCGAGGACGACAAGGTCCACGAGGTCGCCAAGGTTTTCCACTCGGTTGCGTCGAAGTACGACGTGATGAACGACCTGATGTCCGGCGGCCTGCACCGCATCTGGAAGACCTTCACGATCGCCCAGGCGGGCGTGCGCCCCGGCTTCAAGGTGCTCGACATCGCCGGCGGCACCGGCGATCTGGCCAAGGCCTTCGCCAAGCAGGCCGGGCCGAGCGGCGAGGTCTGGCTCACCGACATCAACGAATCGATGCTGCGCGTTGGCCGCGACCGTCTATTGAATAAAGGTCTAGTGACCCCCACCTTGCTGTGTGACGCGGAAAAGTTGCCCTTCCCGGACAACTACTTCGACCGGGTCAGCGTGGCCTTCGGCCTGCGCAACATGACGCACAAGGACCAGGCGCTGGCGGAAATGCGCCGCGTGCTCAAGCCCGGCGGCAAGTTGCTGGTGCTGGAGTTCTCGAAAGTGGCCGCGCCGCTGCAGAAGCCGTACGACATCTATTCGTTCTCGGTGCTGCCGTGGCTGGGCCAGCGCATCGCCAACGATGCCGAGAGCTACCGCTACCTGGCGGAATCGATCCGCATGCACCCGGACCAGGAAACGCTGAAATCCATGATGGAAACGGTGGGCCTGGAACGCGTGCAGTACTACAACCTGACGGCTGGTGTGGCTGCACTGCACACCGGCATCAAACTTTGAGGTGTCCACGATGAAGAAATTCTTGGCCAGCACGATGATCGCGGTGACCGCACTGTCCTTCGTCGCCGAAGCGTTCGCGCGTCCGGTGGGCGGCGGCCGTTCCTTCGGCCGCCAGTCGCAGTCGGTGCGCCAGATGCGCGCGCCGGCGCCGGCCCCCGCGCCGGCACCGTCCCAGCAGCCGGGCTACCAGCGCCAGGCACCGGCACCGGCCGCGCCTGCACAGGTGCCGCAGCGTCGTCCGAGCATGTGGAAGGGCGTCCTGGGCGGCGCGCTGCTGGGCCTGGGCCTGGGCGCGCTGTTCTCGCACCTCGGCATCGGCGGCGCCATGGCCAGCGCATTGTCCTCGATCCTGATGATCCTGCTGCTGGTGCTCGCCGTGGTGTTCATCGTGCGCATGTTCCGCCGCAAAGCCACGCCGTCGAATACGCAGTTCTCGGGTTTCAATCCGACGCCTGCGCCGGCGACCGGCACGCCGGAAATCGGCTCGGGTCTGAACCAGGGCTGGCAGCCTGAGACCGCCAGCAACTATGCCGGCGGCTACAACCAGCCGACCTCGAACGTGTCGCTGAACAAGCAGGCCGCGCACCAGCAATGGGGCGTGCCGGCCGGCTTCGACACCGAGGCCTTCCTGCGCCATGCGAAAGCCTCGTTCATCCGCATGCAGGCAGCCTGGGACCGCGGCGATACGGCCGACCTGCGCGAGTTCACCTCGCCGGAAGTGTTTGCCGAGCTGCAGATGCAGATCCAGGAGCGCGGCGGCCAGCAGGATTACACCGAAGTCGTCTCGATCGACGCCCAACTGCTGGGCATCGAAACCACCGAGCGCGACTACCTGGCGAGCGTGCAGTTCAACGGCATGATCCGCAACGCCCCGGGCGCGCTGGCCGAGCCCTACGTCGAGGTGTGGAACCTGGCGAAGCCGCTGAACGGCAACGGTGGCTGGGTCCTGGCGGGCATCCAGCAGATCACGTAAGATATTTTTGACAATATTTTTGTCATAACGATCCGTGCCGCCGGGTTTGTGCCCCGGCGAACTGGTAAGATCGAACCGCCCAACGCAGGGCGGTTTTTTTTTGAACGCAAGCCTCCATGTCATCAACTCCTTCTTTTCTCAGCGTAGCGACCATCAACCACCTGCTGGCCCAGGAAGCCTGGGCGCGCGATACCCTGATGCGCCGCGCCGGCAAGGTCGCCTGCATCGACATGGGCCACCTGCGCCTGTGCATGCGCGTGGCGAAAGACGGCATGCTGGAAGCGGCCGGTCCCGATGACGTGCCGGACGTGACCATCCACGTCAAGCCGGGCGACCTGCCGCTGATCCTGCAGAACCGCGACCGCGCTTTTTCCTATGTGCGCATCGAGGGCGATGCCGAATTCGCCAACACCATCTCGCAACTGTCGAAAGGCCTGCGCTGGGATGCCGAGCATGATCTGGAACGCTTTCTCGGCCCCATCGCCGCCACCCGCCTGGTCGGCGGCGCGCGCGCGGCGGTGTCGCACGCGACCGGTGCCGGGCGCCGCCTGGCCGAGAACGTCGCCGAATTCCTGCTCGAGGAGCGCCGCGTCCTGATCCGCCCGGAGGCCGTCGATGCCTTCGCGGACGACGTGAACCGCCTGCGCGACGACGTCGAGCGTACCGCCAAGCGCATCGCCAAACTGGAGCAGAAACTGGAACAGCGGCTGGCCCAGCGCAGCGCCACCCCTGTGCCGCGACTGCCGCACGACCCACAATCGGATAGCTGATGATTCTGAAATTCCTGCGCCTGCTGAAGATCTTCACGGTTTTCACGAAATACGGTCTCGACGAGATCGCGATGTCCGGCCTGCAAGTGCCGCGCACCGCCCGCTTCATTAACACCATGTTCTTCTGGCGCCGCATCACGTCGCCGCGCGCGATCCGCCTGCGCCTGGCGCTGGAAGAGCTGGGACCGATCTTCGTGAAGTTCGGCCAGGTGCTGTCGACCCGCCCCGACCTGATGCCGCCGGATATCGTGGCCGAGCTGTCGCTGCTGCAGGACCGCGTGCCGCCCTTCGATTCCGACCTCGCCATCGCCCAGATCACGCGCTCGCTCGGCGCCCCGCCGGAGCAGCTGTTCGCTACTTTCGAGCGCACGCCGGTGGCGTCGGCCTCGATCGCCCAGGTCCACTTCGCCACCCTCAAGAACGGCAAGGAAGTCGCGGTCAAGGTGCTGCGTCCGGGGATGAAATCGACTATCGACGAAGACCTGGCCCTGATGCAGATGGCGGCCGGCCTGATCGAAAAGGTGTGGCCGGACAGCCGCCGCCTGAAGCCGCGCGAAGTCGTCGCCGAATTCGACAAGTACCTGCATGACGAGCTCGACCTGATGCGCGAAGCGGCCCAGGCCAGCCAGCTGCGCCGCAACTTCGCCAACTCGACCCTGCTGATGGTCCCGGAGATGTACTGGGATTACTGCTCCAGCAGCGTGATCGTGATGGAGCGCATGAACGGCATCCCGATCTCGCAGACCGACCGCCTGGTCGCGGCCGGCGTCGACCTGAAAAAGCTGTCGCGCGATGGCGTCGAGATCTTCTTCACCCAGGTCTTCCGCGACGGTTTCTTCCACGCGGATATGCACCCCGGCAACATCCTGGTGTCGGTGGAGGAGGCGACCTTCGGGCGCTACATTGCGCTCGACTTCGGCATCGTCGGCACCCTGAACGATTTCGACAAGGATTACCTGTCGCAGAACTTCCTGGCCTTCTTCCGCCGCGACTACAAGCGCGTGGCCGAAGCCCACATCGAATCCGGCTGGGCGCCGCGCGACACCCGCGTCGACGAACTGGAAGCCGCAGTGCGCGCGACCTGCGAACCGATCTTCGACCGTCCGCTGAAGGACATCTCCTTCGGCCAGGTGCTGCTGCGCCTGTTCCAGACCTCGCGCCGCTTCAACGTCGAGGTCCAGCCGCAGCTGGTGCTGCTGCAGAAGACCATGCTCAACATCGAGGGCCTGGGGCGCCAGCTCGATCCGGACCTCGACCTGTGGAAGACCGCGAAACCCTATCTGGAGCGCTGGATGGCCGACCAGGTGGGCTGGCGCGGCTTCGTCGAGCGCCTGCGCGACGAGGCGCCGCGCTTCGCCCAGATCTTCCCGCAGATCCCGCGCCTGGCCCACCAGGTGCTGCACAAGCGCGCGCACAGCGACCTCGACATGGGCGACCTGATGTACAAGCTGGTCGAGAACCAGCGCCGCACCAACCGCCTGCTGGCCATCCTCGCCTGCGTCACGGCCGTCGCGGTGGTCGGCCTGGCCGCGGTGCACTTCGTCCGCTTCTGACGCCATGCCGGACTTTGCCAGCCGCGATCCGCTGACGCCGACGTTCTGGGACGAACGCTTCGACAGGCAATTCACGCCCTGGGACCGGGGCGGCGCGTCGGCCGCGCTGCGGGCCTTCGTGGCGAATGCCCCGGCGCTCTTGTCGACCGCAGGACGGCCCCCGGCTGTCTTGCTGCCGGGTTGCGGCTCGGCCTACGAACTGGCGCTGATGCTGGATGCCGGCTGGGACGCCACCGCCATCGATTTTTCGCCGGTCGCGGTGGCGCGCGCCAAGGCGCTGGCGGGACCGCACGCCGGCCATATCGTGCAGGCCGACTTCTTCGATTACGTCCCATCCAGGCCGCTCGACCTGGTCTACGAACAGGCTTTCCTGTGCGCGCTGCCGCGGGCGCGCTGGCCCGAGGTGGCCGCGCGCTGGGCGCGCCTGCTGGCACCGGGCGGCCTGCTGGCTGGCTATTTCTTCTTCGACGATGTGCCGAAGGGGCCGCCGTTCGGCATCGCCCGCGCCCAGCTCGATGCGCTGCTGGCGCCGCATTTCGATTGCATTGCCGACGAGGCGGTGACCGATTCGATCCCGGTATTCACCGACAAAGAACGCTGGATGATCTGGCGCCGCCGCTAATGATTGTTCCGTTAAATCCCGCCGTGTATGATTGAAAAAACAATGCACCGGCAGGTGATAAAACGGAGGCGCGAGTGGCGGACGTCATACTCGAAACACGCAAGCTCACCAAGGCCTTCAAAGGCTTTACGGCGGTCGGCGGCGTCGATCTGAATATCGAGCGTGGACATATCCACGCGCTGATCGGGCCGAACGGGGCAGGGAAGACCACCTGCTTCAACCTGCTCACCAAATTCCTCACCCCGACATCCGGCCAGATCCTGTTCAATGGCCGCGACATCACGGCGGCGGCGCCGGCGCAGATCGCGCGCATGGGCATCATCCGCTCCTTCCAGATCTCGGCGGTCTTTCCGCACCTGACGGTGCTGCAGAACGTGCGCATCGGCCTGCAGCGTACGCTCGGCACCAGCTTCCACTTCTGGCGCAGCGAGCGCTCGCTGGACGTGTTGAACGGCCGCGCGATGCAGCTGCTGGAAGAGGTCGACCTGGCCGGTTTTGCCGACCAGGTCACCGCCAGCCTGCCCTACGGCCGCAAGCGCGCATTGGAGATCGCCGCGACGCTGGCGATGGAGCCGGAGCTGATGCTGCTGGACGAGCCGACCCAGGGCATGGGCCACGAGGACGTGCACCGCGTGACGGCGCTGATCAAGAAGGTGTCGAGCGGGCGCACGATCCTGATGGTGGAGCACAACATGAGCGTGGTAGCCGGCATCTGCGACCGCATCTCGGTGCTGCAGCGCGGCGCGGTGCTGGCCGAGGGCAGCTACGCCGAGGTGTCGAAGGATCCGCAGGTGATGGAAGCCTATATGGGAGCCCCGCAATGAGCCTTGCAATGAGCGCCGCACTCGAGATCGCCAACCTGCAGGCCTGGTATGGCGAATCGCACGTCCTGCACGGCATCAGCCTGAGCGTGCAGCCGGGCGAAGTGGTGGCCCTGCTGGGCCGCAACGGCGCCGGCCGCACCACGCTGCTGCGCGCCATCATGGGCCTGACCGGGCGCCGCAGCGGCTCGATCAAGATCAACGGTGTCGAGGCGATCGGCCTGCCGACCCACAGGATCGCCCACCTCGGCATCGGTTACTGCCCGGAGGAGCGCGGCATCTTCGCTTCGCTGTCGACCGAGGAAAACCTGCTGCTGCCGCCGGTACTGGATGCTGGCAAGGGCATGTCGCTCGACGAGATCTACGCGATGTTCCCGAACCTGCTGGAGCGCCGCCACAGCCAGGGTACGCGCCTGTCCGGCGGCGAGCAGCAGATGCTGGCGGTGGCGCGCATCCTGCGCACCGGCGCCCGCCTGCTGCTGCTGGACGAGATCTCGGAAGGCCTGGCGCCCGTCATCGTGCAGGCGCTGGCGCGCATGATCCTCACCCTCAAGGAGAAAGGCTATACCATCGTGATGGTCGAGCAGAACTTCCGCTTCGCGGCGCCGCTGGCGGACCGCTTCTACGTGATCGAGCATGGGCAAATCGCCGACACCATCGCCGCGGCCGACCTGGAAGCCAGGATGCCGGCGCTCACCGAACTGCTGGGGGTGTGATGGAGATCCTCGGCGTGCCCCTGCAGGCATTGATGAGCCAACTGCTGCTCGGCCTGGTGAACGGTTCCTTCTACGCGATGCTGTCGCTGGGCCTGGCCGTGATCTTCGGCCTGCTCAACGTGATCAACTTCTCGCATGGGGCGTTGTACATGGTCGGCGCCTTCCTGGCCTACATCGGCGTGACCCAGTTCGGCCTGAATTACTGGATGATGCTGGTGTTGGCGCCGCTGTTGGTGGGCCTGCTCGGCATCGTGATCGAACGCACCATGCTGCGCTGGCTGTACAAGCTCGATCACCTGTACGGCCTGCTGCTGACCTTCGGCCTGACCCTGCTGCTGGAAGGCCTGTTCCGCTCCTTCTACGGCGTGTCCGGCCAGACCCTCGACGTGCCCGAACAGCTTGCCGGCGCCACCAACCTGGGCTTCATGATCCTGCCGAACTACCGCGCCTGGGTGGTCGCGGCTTCGATCGTGGTCTGCCTCGGCACCTGGTTCGTGATCGAGAAGACGCGACTCGGCGCCTACCTGCGCGCCGGCACCGAGAACCCGAAACTGGTCGAAGCCTTCGGCGTCAACGTGCCGATGATGGTGATGCTGACCTACGGCTTCGGCGTCGCGCTGGCCGGCCTGGCCGGCGTGCTGGCGGCGCCCGTCATCAACGTCACGCCGCTGATGGGATCGAACCTGATCATCGTCGTGTTCGCGGTGGTGGTGATCGGCGGGATGGGCTCGATCCTCGGCTCCATCCTGACCGGCCTCGGTCTGGGCGTGATCGAAGGGCTGACCCGGGTGTTTTATCCGGAGGGGTCGGAAGTCGTGGTGTTCGTGGTGATGGTGATCGTGCTGCTGCTGCGCCCGGCCGGCCTGTTCGGCAAGGAGAAGTAAGAGACCTCGCAAACCTACTGCGCGTTGCATTGTCGGTCTGCGATGCTCGCTGTACTTTCGTACAGCTGCGCTTCTCGACCAACACTGCGGCCGCTCGCTACGGTTTTCGAGGCCTCTTAGGAGATAACTTATGAATAAAAAAATTGCCTACACCGTCGTATTGCTCCTGGCGCTGGCCGCGCCCATGTTCGCCTACCCGGTGTTCCTGATGAAGCTCTTGTGCTTCGGCCTGTTCGCCTGCGCCTTCAACCTCTTGATCGGCTATACGGGGCTGCTGTCCTTCGGCCATGCGGCCTTCCTCGGCACTGGCGGCTACGTGGCCGGTTATGCCTTGACGACGCTGGGCTTGCCGGTGCCGCTCGGGATCCTGCTCGCCGTGCTGGCAGCCAGCGTGCTGGGGCTGGTGATGGGGCTACTTGCGATCCGGCGCCAGGGCATCTACTTTTCGATGATCACGCTGGCGCTGGCGCAGATGGTGTACTTTGCGGCGCTGCGCGCGCCGTTCACGCACGGCGAGGATGGCCTGCAGGGCGTCCCGCGCGGCAGCCTGTTCGGCCTCGACCTCGCCAACGACCTGACCCTGTACTACGTGGTGCTGGCGATCTTCGTGGGCGGCTTCGCGCTGATCGTGCGCACCATCCACTCGCCCTTCGGCCAGGTGCTCAAGGCGATCAAGGAGAACGAGCCGCGCGCGATCTCGCTGGGCTACGACGTCGACCGCTACAAGCTGCTGGCCTTCGTGCTGTCCGCCGCGCTGGCCGGCCTGGCGGGCGCCACCAAGACCCTGGTGCTGAGCTTCGAAACCCTTACCGACGTGCACTGGACCATGTCCGGTCTGGTGATCCTGATGACGCTGGTGGGCGGCATGGGCACGCTGGTGGGACCGATCGTCGGCGCCTTCCTGATCATCTCGCTGGAAAACCGTCTCGGTGACCTCGGCACCTGGCTGGCCGAAGCCACCCACATCGAATGGTTCTCGACCCTGGGCGAATCGGTGGGCATCGTGACCGGCCTGGTGTTCGTCGCCTGCGTGCTGCTGTTCCGCCGCGGCGTGGTGGGCGAGATCGGCGCCTTCGTGGCATCGCGCCAGAGCGCTGGGGATGCCGGAACCGTTACGCGTGCTGGCGCGGCCGGCACACCGCCCTGAAACCGGCCGCCGCATAGGCGATCATGCGCGGCGCGATCGCCGCCATGTCGGCGGAGCTGGCGCTGCCTTCCGACAGCTGATCCAGGCGGCCGGTATCGCTCAGGGTCAGGCACAGGGCGCCGGTCAGGAAGTGGTAGCTGTAGAACAGGTCTTCGGTGGCGGCCTGCGGCAGCACCCGCTGCAACAGGCCGATGAAGCGGCGCACCACCGGGTCGAAGTTGCTGGTCATGGTGTCCGTGCCCCAGCCGCGCGCGTTGTTGACCAGGCCGAGCAGGGCGAAATAATGCTTCCAGCCGGGGTCGTTGTGGCGGGCCCGGTCGAGCAGCGGCATCAGGAAGGCCGAGGCGACGCCTTCGACGGTCATGTTGTCGCCGAATTCCTCTTCGTAGCGCAGCATCGCGTCCAGGCGGTCCTGGTTGATCGTGGCTGCGCGGCGCGCGAACACGGCGTCGAACAGCGCCTGCTTGGTGCCGAAATAATAGTGGACCAGGGCCGAATCGACCCCGCATTCGACGGCGACGGCGCGCACCGTCACGCCGTGGAAGCCGTGAAGGGCGAACAGCTTTTCGGCGGCGTCGAGGATGACCGGCGCGGTTTCGCTGCCGCCCTCGATCCGGGGACGGCGGCCGACCGACCTGGCCTTGCGCGCATTGCCGGCAGGGGAGCTGGATTCGGTGGTGCGCGTCATCGGCTCTGGAGTTGATGGGGACGCGCAATTCTACAACGGAGTATCCTGTCCGGATTACATCGATGGAAAGCGAGGAATACGCATGGATTTACATGGCAAGGTGGTCGTGGTCACCGGCGGCGCCCAGGGTATCGGCCTGGCGATCGCCGAACGCTGCGCGGCGGATGGTGCCCGCGTCGCGGTATGGGACTTGCGCGCCGAGGCGGTCGACGCCGCGGTGGCGCGCCTGCGCGCGGAGGCGCAGGCCGATGTGCTGGGCTGCGTGGTCGACGTCTCCAGCATGGCCAGCGTGCAGGCGGCACTCGACGCCACGCTGGCGCACTTCGGGCGCCTGGATGGCCTGGTCAACAATGCCGGCATCGTCGCCGACGCGCAGTTGCGCAAGATGAGCGAAGCCCAGTGGGACGCCGTCATCGACGTCAACCTGAAGGGCGTGTTCAACTGCGGGCGCGCGGCGGTGGAGGCGCTGATCGGGAGCGGCGGGGCGATCGTGAACATCTCGTCGATCGTCGGCCTGAGCGGCAACTTCGGGCAGACCAACTATGCGGCGGCGAAGGCGGGCGTGCTCGGCATGACCAAGACCTGGGCGCGCGAACTGGGCCGCAAGGGCGTGCGCTGCAATGCCGTATGTCCGGGCTTCGTCGGCACCGCCATCGTCAAGGACATCCCGCAGCACCTGATCGACGAGATGGTCAAGGCGGTGCCGCAGGGCCGCATGGGCCGGCCGGAGGAGGTCGCTTCGTGCGTGGCCTTCCTGCTGTCCGCCGATGCCAGCTACGTGAACGGCGCCACGCTCGAAGTGTCGGGCGGGCTGACCCTGTAAGCGCCGGCCGCCGCCAAAAGAAAAAGGGCCCGCGCAGGGCCCTTGATTTGAAGTCGTTCTTGTATGGCTTAGCGGCGGCGGCGGAGCCGGTCGCGCAAACTTCTGTTTCTTAGCAACTAAGGTGTGCTATTTAAACAGGTATGTTGATGTTCGGCAAACCCAGCACATCCATTGTGCTGAAGAAAAACAACACTGTTGCCTATTTGCAGCAAGTTGTAAGGGTGTCTATCCTGCCCAGGCAGTGCGCCAAAGGGCAAATCCTCCCGCAAAAGCTTTATAATTCAGGGTTTTGATGATTTTTGCGGAGTATTCAGATGCCGATTTACGCCTACCGCTGCGATGAATGCGGTTTTGCCAAGGATGTACTGCAAAAGATTTCGGATCCGGTTCTGACCGTGTGCCCGTCGTGCGGCAAGTCATCGTTCAAGAAGCAGGTCACGGCTGCCGGTTTCCAGCTCAAGGGTACCGGCTGGTACGTGACTGACTTCCGCGGTGGCAATGCCCCGGCGACCGGCACGGCGCCGTCGACCGACAGCGGCGCAAGCAGCAGCGCCGGCGGCGACAGCACCGCCAGTGCCGCGCCAGCGCCGGCACCGGCCTCGAAACCGGGCGACAGCAGCACCTGACCCCTTTGCGGACACCGAATGCGTAAATATTTCATCACCGGCGCGCTGGTTCTGGTCCCCCTGGCGATTACCGCCTGGGTGTTGAACTTCGTGATCAGCACGCTGGACCAGTCGCTGGTGCTGGTCCCCAGCGAGTGGCAACCGCGCACCTACATCCCCGGCCTGGGTGCGATCATCACGCTGGCGATCGTGTTCCTGACCGGCGTGCTGACCAATAACCTGGTCGGCAAATGGTTCGTGCGCCTGTGGGAACGCCTGCTGAACCGCATTCCGGTCGTGAACTCGATCTACGGCAGCGTCAAGCAGGTGTCCGACACCCTGTTCTCGTCCTCGGGCAACGCCTTTCGCAAGGCCGTGCTGATTCCGTACCCGCACGAGAACTCGTACACGATCGCCTTCCTGACCGGCGTGCCGGGCGGCGACGTGAAGAATCACCTGGCGGGCGACTACGTGAGCGTGTACGTGCCGACCACCCCGAATCCGACCTCCGGCTTCTTCCTGATGATGGAACGCAGCCGGGTGGTGGAACTGGACATGACGGTCGACGCGGCCCTGAAGTACATCGTGTCGATGGGCGTCGTGGCGCCGGCACCGGCCGAAGACGCCGTCAAGGATTTACAAGAGATTAAACGCCTGGCAGCAGGCACCGAATAACCAACCTGGATCGAAAAACTATGTCCTCCATGCGTACCAACTACTGCGGCCTCGTGACCGAAGAGCTGCTGGGCCAAACCGTCAGCCTGTGCGGCTGGGTGCACCGTCGCCGCGACCACGGTGGCGTGATCTTCATCGACCTGCGCGACCGTGAAGGCCTGGTGCAGGTCGTCTGCCACCCCGACAATGCGGAAGTCTTCAAGGCCGCCGAGCACGTGCGCAACGAGTACTGCCTGCGCATCACCGGCACCGTCGTGAACCGCCTGGAGGGCACCGCCAACGCCAACCTGAAATCGGGCAAGATCGAAATCAACACTACTGGCCTCGAAGTGCTGAACGCCTCGGTTCCGGTGCCGTTCCAGCTGGACGACGACAACCTGTCGGAAACCACCCGCCTGACGCACCGCGTGCTCGACCTGCGCCGCCAGCAGATGCAGCACAACCTGCGCCTGCGCTACAAGGTCTCGATGGAAGTGCGCAAGTACCTGGACAACCTGGGCTTCATCGACATCGAAACCCCGATGCTGACCAAGTCGACCCCGGAAGGCGCGCGCGACTACCTGGTGCCGTCGCGTGTCAACCCGGGCAACTTCTTCGCGCTGCCGCAGTCGCCGCAGCTGTTCAAGCAGCTGCTGATGGTCGCCAACTTCGACCGCTACTACCAGATCACCAAGTGCTTCCGCGACGAAGACCTGCGCGCCGACCGCCAGCCGGAA
>Ga0308160_10001658_pt1 | contig 29928 bp, 31 predicted proteins | sample PhyFR1_FD_201036 | JGI IMG/M metagenome (GOLD analysis project Ga0308160, IMG submission 201036) | Phyllosphere microbial communities from UC Gill Tract Community Farm, Albany, California, United States - DLSLF.R1 | ecosystem: Host-associated > Plants > Phyllosphere > Unclassified | place: USA... | reverse complement strand
AACGCGTCGGTGAATATCCGGAAGATATCGGTAGAAAGACCGACGATCCAGTCTTCATCCGGATACCCGGCAGATTAACCTTTCTTGTCCAACATCAGCCATGTCCAAGCCACGGATATGTAAGCTCCACCCAGACCTATGAAAGGATTACCCCACCAACTTCATTTCCATCACTGTACAATTGACCAAAATGAGCCCAATGTTTTTAGGATTGGACGCTTCGACTCAAGCTCTAAAAGCTTCACTCCTCACCTCCACTCTTGATGTCAGAAAGGAGGTCGCTGTCAATTTCGATGCGGACTTGCCCCACTACAAGACGAAAGGTGGTGTACACCATGGACCTGATGGCCAGGTTCACTCACCTGTCGAGATGGTCATTGAGGCTTTTGATCTCTTGTTTGGAAAGATGAAGGAGCAGGGATGGCCATTAGGGGATGTAATGGGTGTTGCCGCTGCCGGACAGGTGAGTTTTCCTCCACAGCCGCTTGAAGAAAGCTGACGGAATAGCAACATGCTTCGGTATACTGGAACCAGAACGCCTCAACCACCCTCGGGAACATTGACCCTGCCAAACCACTTCTGGAACAGATGAAAGGAGCATTCTCTCGAGCCGTCATTCCCAACTGGCAAGATTCTTCTACCACCGTCGAATGTCGAGAGATAGAGTCCGCCGTCGGAGGTGCCGAACAACTAGCCGAGATCACAGGTTCCAAAGCACATGAACGATTCACCGGTCCTCAAATTATGAGATGGATCAAAGCCCACCCCGACCAGTTCAAGGAGACATCACGAATCAGTCTGGTTAGTTCATACATCACAACCCTCCTTTGTCTGGACGGAGAGGTGAAAGGTATCGACGAGAGTGATGTTTGCGGTATGAACCTATGGACCATGAACACTCCTGAAAGGGGGTGGAATGGGGATATCCTAAAAGCCATTGCTGGATCTGATGCTGAAAAGCTAAAGGAGATGCTTGGCGAAGTTGAAAGGGATGGTGGCAGGCCAGTGGGGACTATTGGGAATTGGTTCGTGGAGAGATATGGTTTCAACAAGGAATGTCTAGTGTTTAGTGGTACTGGAGATAATCCAGCTACATTCCTCTCTCTTACTCGTAAGTCAGCTTCAAGATCTCCCGACCCATTTGCTGATATCAGTCCGACCATCCGAAGGTCTAATCTCACTCGGTACATCTGATGTTGTCCTCGTCTCTACAAGGATCTACGCTCCAAACAAGGAATATCACGCATTCTTCCACCCAGCTCAGATTCCCCCTGATCAAGGAGGTAGTGAACTGAGGTACTTCAACATGCTGGTCTACAAGAGTATGTTCCCCTCTTGCTTGAATTGTTGATGCTGATGGTAGATGGTTCACTCGCACGAGAGCATGTTCGGGATCAGTACTTTGATCAATCATGGGATAAATTCAACGCTGCCGTTGATTCCCGTCGTCCAAAGTCCGCAGACGATCTACCAAAGCAAGCGGGTTTCTACTGGCTCCTACCAGATATCATCGTATGTTCCCCTCGGCCCTCATGGAATTACACTGACAACCAGCCAACCAACGCATACGGTACTCACAAATACATCTCATCTCCTACTTCCACCACAACCGAAAAAGTTTCGGAATTCTCCGACCCCGATTCTAACGCTTTATCCATCTTGGAAACGCAATTCCTCAACTACGCCTCTAGAACAGGATCAATCCTAGATGAAGCCGCATCTTCCCAGTCCTCCCATTCCGGTGGTATACCACGTCTATCTAGAGTATACGCAACAGGAGGAGCATCGGCCAATACCACCATCCTCTCTCTAGCAGCCGATATATTCGGTTCAAATGTCTGTAAGAATGTCGAATATGAGCCCGAGACTGGATGGGTTGGGGCCCACTGGAATGCTTGTTCTGTCGGAATGGCATATAAAGCTAGGTGGGGGTATGAAAGGACAAAGAAGGGGAAGGAGATGATTCAGTTTGATGAGCTTATTCATGATTGTCGAGAAGAGAGGAGAATAGCGAGAAAAGAACACGAAGGGAAAGATCTGAGGGTTGATGCGGATGTTGATGAGGGTGTCAGGATCGTTGCTAGACCTGGGAAGGGTAGTGAGGCATATGCCAAGTCTATCGAATGGTGGGCTGGTCTGGAGAAGAGGGCTCTAGGAGAAAGCGAGGCAGCGGCCGAGAGTGGGAAAGTCAATGGTCACTAGATACCTCGCTGCAGACTTTGTCGAAATAGTAGACACACGATTGTACAGTATACACGATACCTGCTGGTAATAGACATTTGACATGTAATGCATTCTTTTTCTCAAAAATTCTTTTTCTCGGATCTTTTAGCGTTCTATGACCTAGTTGTCGGCCATGGTCCACCCCTTCTTGTCAGCTCTGATCTGAACACAGGAAGAACATACCCAAGCAGCGGGCTCGTACTCGCTCAACTCGGAGTCGTTGAACCAAAGTCCAATCTCCTTGGTAGCAGCATCGAAAGAGTCGGAAGCGTGGATCAAGTTTCGGCTAGGTTATCAGCATTTTCCTTCTATACTTCAAAAACAGGGAGAAATGGTGAAGGCAGATGGAAGGACGTACCCGACAGAGACGGCATATTGACCCCTAACGGATCCAGGGTCAGACTCCTGGGGGTTGGTAGCTCCCACGATCCTTCGCTATACGTTAGTCCCGTCTCACTGACTTGGAAAAGACGTACACCCTGCTTGATGATATCCTTACCCTCCCAGACCCTGGTAATCAGCTCAAATTCGTCATGAGAACGGAGAAAAAGAGACTCACATGGCAACGACGGGAGTACCGGAGGTAATGTACTTGACGAGACCGCCGTAGAAAGGTCGAGCGGAAAGATCAGAGTAGTGCTCCTTGGCAAGAGCTGGGGAGGGGGTGAGGGATTTGATACTGTAAATCAGCTCGAGCTTATACAAGACAGGACACAGGTAGCTTACGCGACAAGCTTGTATCCTCGTTCTTATCATTAGCATCTTTCTGACCTTCATGGAAGACGTACCCTCGAATCGAGAAACGATCTGTATAATCAGTGTCTACTCTCGCGGGGGATAGTGGACTAACCTTTCCAACAAGCTGTCGAGAGACACCATCAGGCTTGATCTACCCCATTAGCTCTATTTCTACGCCTGCTATACGAGGACAGGACGGACCATGACGAAAGACCTCTCGCTGACAGTTCCCTTCTCACCAGCAATAGTCTTGGGACCCTCCATCATCAAAGGAGACCTCATAGCTATTATCAGCTCCACCCCCCACGTTCAGGGGACAACATACATTCGTAGGTAGCCCATCCGGCAACAGCAGCTCCAGCAACAACGCCAGCGGAGAGCTTAGATGCGGATCGAGCGGGGATGGTAGAGAGCGACCTCACTATCATCAGTTACGCTAAGCTGCGCTAAAGGGGCATACCAGAAGACCTGGAAGCGGTTCGGAGACCTGCTTATCAGCTCTGAGTACTACTTCAGGAGAGAGGGGATGCACCTTGTCGGATAGAGTTTGCGAACATCGTTTCTAGTTTGTATAAAGAGTATAAAGAGGAATGTAGTGTCGAAATGGGTCAGATTGATTGGAGCGGAAATGTCCGAACCAATCAACTTTCCTGTCTAACCACCACTATTACCCCTCCATCTGTCAATAGCTTCTTCACTAAGCAATGCAGGGATGAAACCATATTACCCTTTTACATGACCGCTTCCTCCACTAGTCCCGTCTGACTCGCTTGTCCACGAAGCCATAGCGATACTCAGAGCAATCCGCTCGACACCGTATTTCCGCTCACCGACCCCTTACAAAAGTCTTAATAAAAAGCCAAGCGACAGGACAGCGAGTATTGAGTAACGCCGCTGGGAGATATGAGTACTTCTTCCGACTCCTCCTTCGACTCGCTGTTCGATGAGTTTGAAGAAACACCAATAGCAACTCGCTCAACACCGCCCATACCAGGCCTATGGATCTTTCCAGGCCTCCTATCATCCGAAGCAGCTGGTGCGTCACATCCAAATGTCAATTTCGAGAGTGCTGATCATATAGAACAGACGTTGAACGCAATTGCACAAGATGGAGTATTCGCTGGAAAAGATCAAGTTATGTTGTTCACCCGACCACCCCCACATCCCTCTTCACTACCGCCTTACCTCCTCGAGCTCCAGACTACCGTCCGTACCCTCCTCGAGCCCCTCCTACCCCAGGACGACTTTAAAACGGCTCTAGATCAACCGCTAGCAAGACAAATCATCCTCAACCTCTATCCACCCGGAGATGGAATCTCACCGCACATCGACTTACCCAACCGATACGCAGATGGTATCATTGGCGTTTCATTGACTGGAGGGACTACAATGACATTCCAAAGAGGTAACGAGAGGTATAACGCTTACATGCCCGAACGGACTATCTACGTGATGACGCGGGAAGCTAGATGGGGGTGGAGTCATGGCATTGAGGGGCGGATTAGTGATTTGGTAGAGGGGAGAGATGGAGATGAGACGAAATTAAGGAGTACGAGGGTCAGCGTGACTTTCAGGTGGATGAAGGAAGGGGCGGAGGTACTCGATTAAGTCATCCACCCAAGCCAACCCCAACACTAGCTTACGAATTCGAAACTCGATCCTTTACGCTGCGCTGGCGATGACGGATAATCACGATTTAACGCTACTGCCAAAATCCTTTGATGGTCATCGACCATCTTCGACTATCAAGCATGATTCCGCGTTGATCTTGCCCATCAGAACCTGCTCGGCGATCAAACGACCAGCAACATGGACAACCCTTTCATTGCCTCACCATCCCCCCTCGTGACACGTCGATCCTCAGGCCAATCAGCTATGCTGTGTAATACCTTTGTCTTTTCACCCCTCTTGAGACGTCATGATAATATACCTGGGTCTGATAGGCATACATAATGGTCACCATTTCCATTTCATCCAACCAAGTCTACTTCTTGTAGACTATAATCAAATAGCCGATCAGTCTATACAGTATGTGACCCTTTCACCCTGTGAAACAATGTCGCCTGTGCTGACACTCCAGAGTACCGACAATTACCCGCAATGTTCTGGACCGCCTTCTTATCGATGCTAGCTTTGCCAACCGCCTTCGGTGGACTGGTCGAAAGGGACGACGTCTGCGGACCAATCGACGCAACTCCACTCCGCTACTGGTTTTGGTATACCGGTAAGCCCCATTCTTCTCTTCCCAAGGCACCTCTGACGACAGATGACAAGTGCAACGGAGACCCGATCGATGTTCAGGGCAAAATCATGGCCGACTCCACATGTAATGCCATATCATCCGCCAAGTCTATCAAACCAGGATCCAAGGATGATGTAGATGGCAGCTACTGTCTACTGAAAAGTCGAGAGAAAGACTGTGGATGCATCGCGCAGGTCGAGGACTATACATTCGAGTCAGGCAAGGAAGTGCCCTGTATCACCATGGAGGATAGTGAATGGCAATCCTACAAGTGGGTCAGGAAATGTGATGCCGCCGTAAGTGATCCTCTTTGACGTTTTGATGTTGAGGCTCATGACATCAGCCCAACTGCCCTGAAGTCGAGAGCTGCTCTTAGGATGAATGGAGCGTGATGCACGAATTGTAGTACGATGCAATGCCTATCTGTGTGTAACGCAAAGCCCAACATTGGGATTCTGGCTTTGCTACGTTATACCTCTTCTCAGATATTTAACGTTGGCGTGGCGATGGGTCGACTGCAAATGGCTCGGGAGTGCTCATCAAGCCATCTCAGGCAGACTGGAAGGGTGCTTTGGCATTTGACCCGCCATGGTACGTTCCTCCACCGATCACCACTCTCTGATACAATGAAGGCCGATCTCGGAAGTCTCCTTCGCCTAGCTTTTGACGAAATCGATCGTCGATGAGAATCGTATCTATTCACGACGCCAAATCTACTCATACAGACTTGCGTGTCGACCAAACGCAAGATGACATGGAGGAACCTTTCATCCTCCCACAATCACCCCTTGTGATTTGCTATTTGGTCGACCCATCAGGTGATGCTGTGTGCGACCTTTGTTTTTCGATCCCTCGAGGATCGACTCATGTGTGCTATACTTGGACATGAGATACAGATATAAAGCTACTGATTCTCTTTCACTCTCCACATATACAACTCTGCGTTGAAAACTCGACACCAACGGCGACTTGAAACAGTACGTTACTTTCATCTCCCCCGGACATCGAGCTCGGTCTGATGATTGAAGCACTCGTCAATAACAACAATGTACTGGTACACTACTTTGTCATTACTCGCTCTACCAGCCGTCTTCGCCGAGTTAGTAGTAAAAGACACCTGCCCTCCACTCTCAAGTGGCAAAGACCGACGCTCTTACTCTTTCACCAGTAAGTCCCCGTTATCAAAGCATCACTAATGACCAGACGGTATGTGCGACAGGGACACAATCACTCTCGAAGGCAATCTCGTAGATGATCCAATTTGTATCAACGAACCTAACGCCAAATCAATCATCCCTGATTTCCCGGGCGATAGATCCGGGTCATATTGTCTCTTGAAATACGATGATTTGTACTGTAAATGTATCAGGAGTGTGATTGAACAGGAATTCAAAGAAGACGAACAGCCAGATTGTATTCCCTTGACGTATAGTACCTATTTCTCCTATAGCTGGGTCAGGAAATGTGGAGTGAGTACTTGGCTCCAAATCAATACTGTGCTGATGTAGTAGCCGGAGTGCCCTGCGGTATCCTCGTTTCTGATTTTCCGAACAAGTAGACCAGTAGACGACTCCCATCACTAGTTCTATGCAGATACATGTCAACATTATACCAGAAGAAATAGATGTACTTGCTATATTACATACTGTACTCGACGGCGCTTTGAGGGGGTGGCGAGTGGCCAAAACAACAACTCCCCTTCCCTCTCCCTCGGCATAAGGACCAAAGAAATCTGAAACGTCTGTGACGAACGATACAGATGAGCCATGCACTAGTTCGTAATCCCCCCTCGATGCGTCATACCGTTGATCAAGGGATGATGCTGTGTACGTTCCTTTGTCGTCCTCCTTGAATTGGCGTCACACACAATATACTGGAAGGCCGGATTCTGGGGTATATAAAGCTTATAGTACTAGTTCACTCTCAACATATCAAGTCAACTATATCGACTACCTCAGTCCGAACTCCCGTAGGTGAACTTTCTCGAGTCAAATCGCTCTCAGGCTAAATGGTAGAGTTTCAAGCGATATCATTCTTTACGATGTTTTACTTCGCAGTCCTCCTGCTACTAGCTCTCCCTGTATTGGGTGGTATAGCCAAGAGGAACTCTGGCTACTTACCCATCTGCGATCCACCCGCAGATGTCGAGCACCGCCTCACCGTCCCGCACTCCCGTAAGTCAATACACCTATTCCAGGTTAGATACTGATGATCAGCCGACCAATGTCCGATCGGAAGATATGCCCTCAACGGCACCGACATGGACGCCAACGTCTGTACTAGACGATTTAATACGGTCATTCAGTCAATCACCCCCGGTAAGAAAGAAAACGAAGACGCGACATATTGTCTCGTGAAATTTGTCGACCAGGATTGTAGTCTCATCAGAGACTCCAAGAAGTTCGAGTTCAAGAAGGGAGAGGACCCAGAGTGCGTGAGCTTGGAGGAGGAGGGACTCATGAATTTGGCGGTGTACGGCTCATATAGCTGGTTTAGGACTTATGATGCCCATGTGAGTGTTGATATACCGTCGTCGCAATGATACTGAGCTCATGGTAGCCCGACTGTCCCACGGGGTCTTACGATCCGAGACCTTCAGGCCTGGGGGTATAACACGGTGGCGACTGTTACTTTGAATGTAATGATATGGCGTAGCGGATACATGTTACGATCCAGTCAAACCGCGATCATCTTGTTTCGGCCGTGCACAGCTGCATATCTGCACTGACTTCATGATTTGCACTCTCTGACGGTCTCATCGTCGATCGTAATTGAAGGCATGATTGGTGGTGGGACCGCGCCAGCCCTTGCAGACCAGCTCAGTTTCAGACGGCACCATATCCGCGAGAAACCAACACTCTCCTGATCAGGTGAGTCTGTACAAAGGTCCACTTGCTTACCAGGACACTGGTCAAGTTTGAGCGATCTGATACATGTCGCATCATCCCGGTCAGCATCTGAACTCTTCATCACCTCCTCTCGAGGTGAAGGACGACATAAGCGCGGATATGTCCCCTCTTCTCATCGTGGCCAAAACCGAGTCTTCCTTTGATCAGATCGGAGGACACTAAGGATAATACATACTCCTAGTTTACTGATTACGTTTTAGATACCTGATCCACGTCTCATCATCTTCGATCAGGCTTGAACCATTCATCACGGCGCCCCCTGTTAGGGGAGAACAGGACGATCGTCGATCATTTGGGCGATCCTTGCATGCCCCTTGATCCCCTTCTTGGGTCTTTGCAGAAATTGATACTATTAAGGGACTGGAACCCCGAGCTGTTCCTGTAAGAACAACTGACTTACCGAACTTAAGCAACTTATACTCTACGACAAGCCTTACCTGTTTATACAAACGAGTAAGTACATTTGTAGACACTGTGGCAGCTGGCTGACAGCCAGAAACTATACAATGCTTCACCTCGCTTTACTGCCACTACTAGCCATGTCTGGGGCAATGGCTGGACCAATGATGCGACGAGGCAGAGTACAAGCGGATAAAGACAAGACCGATAACAATCGACAACTTTTCCTAGACACTATCACTGGCGAGAAACCCACCGATGGCATCCGAAGAGCAGATTTTTATGGTAGTATGTCTCTCTGACGCTGTTGCCCATGGCTTGACTCATGTAATAGGGCCAGGCTGCAATACCTCTGTAATCTACGAACTCGGTTACGATATGGAGGACCGAAAGCTTATCAGCGATTCTTGGCTTGGATCCATTATGCCAGGGAAGAATGTCGGGACATCGTCCCTGGACCCTGATGGGCAGGTGGCGGGAACGTTCTGTCTTTCAATGTACAAGACGGATGAAGAGGGCAGGCACTGCATAGTAGACTCTCAAGTGTTCAAGATCGATCTAGACCACCCCCCGAAATGCATCGACATCGACCAAGACGCTGACTACGAGGCGTTCAGCTTCGAGAAGACTTACGATTACTACGTGAGAGATCCCTTATGTATTGTCAAAGACATTGATCTAACGTCATTCAGCCCAAGTGTCCAACGGGCTGTTACGATCCCGCCGACATGTGGGCTCCAGGGCTGTAAGTCCCCTCGAAGTACTTAGTGTACTGGAGTCGGTATGATGAGGAAAATCCGCAGTAGTATCGTGGCGCGAGACAGAGTAAGAGAGCTTTAAATGCAGCAGAGTGGATACTGCACACGGCACGCTACGGACTGATCGTGATATACATTCCAACCAGGCATCTAGACCAACTTCCAAGCCCCACCCTCCTCCTTGATCTCTACACTCCTCTTCTCATCCAAACTGATCCTACCAGCATGAATGATAGCAGTAGTCAATACCGTAGCCTGAGCCGTAGGTAATCCCTTGCCTTCGTAATCTGCTGCTGTCCTCTTTCCAGCCGTGACCTGTCGTGCGGCATCGACAAACTTCTCGAGGGAAATATATCCGTAACCTTTTGATCCGTCAAAGAAGCCGTCCTCATCTGTGTATCAGTTCGCATCCTCTCAGTATTTGGGGTGGAGGAACATGCCTGGAGAGTACTTGACGTAGAAGGGGTTATACTAGACATCAGCTACATCAAGCGAAAGAGTAAATGGACTTACATCCAGCTTTCCAACATCATCCTCAACGACACTGTATCCTCGATGCGCCTGATCAACCCTGACCTCTCCCTTGGCAGCCATGTAATGGAACCTCTGTTCCGAGTGAACACCAGCTTTCAAAGGAGCAGCCCAAGAGGCAGTGTAAACAGCAGTACCCCTCTGATTTGGGTCGGACAAATTCTGCCAATCAACAAGAAGAGTGATCGTGTCTTCTGTCTTGGAGTCGCAGCCCATGGATGTGGCGATACCGGTAGTCGCTGATGCAGTGACTTTTGTGGGCTTGTATCGGCCTTCGACCATCCAGCAGTGGATCTGTTGGTCAGCTTGGGGCATCAGCAAGAAAGAAGGAGCTTACATCAATGTGGTGCGAGTTTAGGTAGTATGAGATATCAGAATCGATACCGGCCCATGACTTGAAGGTCTCGAGCTGGAATTTGGGTTGCGACATGTCTGCGATTCAGTGATGGCCTTCGGCCGGAGGATGGAGCTTACAAGAGCAGTAGAAGTTGAAATCACCAAGCTTCTGAGCTCGGGCTCGAGCATCATTGTAAGCGGGGCTATATGTCAGCTTAGACCGTGGAGATGGGTTGGAGCTTACTCGAATCGCTTGTGGTGCTCGACGAAACAAATCAATCCCTTCTCCTTGGCGATATCGATCAATTTCTGGTGATCCTCGACTTTCTGCGTAGCGGGCTTGGTAACAAGGACGTGATGACCGAGGTTCAAAGCTTCGGAAGCAATTGGGAAATGAGTCGAATCGGGTGTGAAAATGATGACTGCTGATCCCTTGGGTAGAGCTCGGAGAGCGGACTTGTCTTACTCATTAGCTAAAGTTGTGGGAAGAAGATGGTACGCACAGGCCTCTGCGTCTCGGATGTTGCTTTCAGGGAAACCCCTGAAGTCGAGGTCTAGACCCTTGTAGACGTCTCCGATGTTCTTTTGGAAGTGTTCTCGGATCTCTGGGAACTGCTCGTCAGCGACATCATCGCAGGTCATGCGGAAGGACATACCTTTCCTCCGTTGGTACCGGCCATCAAGATTCTGCCTGTCAGCTATACATCGTCCATCAAGTGACTCAAAGCTTACTCGCTGACCTTTCCTCGTCGTCTCAGGTCAAACATGGTGACTCCGACAACACCAATCTTCTTGTCCGACTTGGACTGGCCAGAGGGAGTGATACCGGTGGTGTATTCACCCTAACATTAGCCCTGGTACCTGTCTACAGCTGAGAAGACTCACGGTACCCATAAGGCCGACTGAGATAGGAGGGAGCTGATCTGTCATTATGAAAATAGTATGATAGGTATCGCTGTGATAGTATTGAGGATGAAAGCAATAGAACAACAGTTCTTTTATAAGGAAGAGGATATACTCCGGTCCCGACCGGGATTCTACGGACCGACATACCGGTGCCTGCGACAATGATGCTAAATGGGGTGTATAATTAAACAGAAGGAGTATTCCGACGGGAGCATTATTTTGAAGATGATCGGGCATGTAATGATGGTAAGAGTAAGGTTATCAACGCTCATATCAACTATGCTACCAAGATCAGCATTAGCAAAGACACGTCTGGGTCTAGGTAGACTACCCTTATCGAGGGCTATTCTGCCAAGGCAAATCGCAGCTTTATCGATCGCTGCCCGGCCTATCAAGACCGGTATCAGTGAGTCCATCTACTGCAATTCGATGCGACGCGAAGCTAATGTACAGGTCTACGCCAATCACTGCTAGCTGCTAGATGGTACGCTTCATCCGCTGCTGCAGAGAAGCCGGAGGAGGACGATTTCTTCTCCTCTGATGTCTCTGCCTCACCCCAAGCATCTACTTCAGCGACAACACTCTCCGAAAGCACCGACCCATTATCCGTATCGTCACCGGCACAGGACACTGAATCAGACCTACCTTCCGAGCCCTCAACACCCGCTATCCAAATCACACCTTTCACCAGCTTGAAAGGCAAAGTCGACCACGACATCTTGAAGGCGCTCACGGTTCGACCATTCCAGCTTACCGCCATGAGTGAGGTTCAGAAGAGGGTCCTTGCCATGATGCCCGAATTGGCAGGTGGAAAGCCTAAGCGATCTGCTGTGGATGGAGGAGAGGGAGCACAGGAGACCGAGGAGACTATTCAGGTCAATGCTGTTGGCCAGAAGGTGTCAACTGCCGCTCGTGGCAAGCATGATTTGTTGGTCAAGGCCAAGACCGGTACCGGAAAGACCATTGTACGTTCAAGCTCTTTGTCGAAAGCAATGTGCTGATAACAGGCATTCCTCGTACCCGCGATCGAGTCGAGATTGAACCAGCTGGAAGAGATCATGAAGAACTCGGAAGACCGGTCAGAAGGTGGTCAAAGGAGAAAGGCAACGGCCAAGAACTCTGTCGGAGCCGTCATCATTTCCCCTACCCGAGAACTCGCTACGCAAATCGCCAACGAAGCCATCAAAGTCTGTACATGGCGCAAAGAACTCAATGTCCGATTATTCGTCGGTGGAATGTCTCGATCTGCCCAACTACGTGATTTCAAGCGAAACCGAAAAGATATCATTGTTGCTACTCCTGGTCGAATGAAGGATATGCTCACCGAGCCGGATGTCATGGAGGCTGTTGGAGATGCTCAGACTTTAATTTTGGACGAGGCCGATACGTTACTGGATATGGGATTCTCAAAGGATCTGAACGACATCATTTCGGCTCTACCGAAACAGAGGCAGACTTTCTTGTTCTCCGCCACTGTCTCCCCCCAGATTAGAGATGTCGCTCGGAAATCGTTGAAACCAGATCATCAATTTATCGATTGTGTACCCAAGAACGAAACCAACACTCATACCCATATCCCTCAATACTACACTGTACTCCCTTCCGCCGCCGAGCAGATTCCCCATACGCTCAAGTTGATCGCCCATGATCAGATGGAGAACCCCGATTCGAAAGTCATTCTATTCTTGCCAACCACGAAGATGACGATGCTTTGGGCAACAATGCTACGAGAGCTCAACAGCGTTTTACCTGGTCGAACATCAGTTCACGAGATCCACTCTGGTCTCGATCAGCGACGTCGATCTCGAGCATCCGATGATTTCAGAAAAGATCAACGACCTTCTATCCTCGTCACTTCGGACGTATCAGCCCGAGGAGTCGACTATCCCGGTGTCACCCGAGTCATCCAAGTCGGTGTCCCATCATCAGGTGAACAGTACATTCATCGAGTCGGCCGAACCGGTCGAGGAGGCAAGGAGGGTGGACGAGGAGATTTGGTGCTCCTTCCTATCGAAGCTGGATTCGTCCAGGAGCTCAACAAGGTCCCCATCAAGTCGGTATCAGTCGATGAAATCACTGAACAACTCGCACCCGTCTTTTCACCTGAACAGCTCGCAAACATCGACACCAAAGTCAATGGTCTACTACCTTCCCTCGACCCCGAGGCTATCCGGGAAGTCTACACCAGTTTAATAGGTTATTACCTAGGTCGATCCGATACGATGCGAGTAGGCACCATGAAGATCTACGAAGCCCTTCAGAAATGGTCAACCGAGGCTGCTGGTCTATCCGAGGTTCCTCACCTAAGTCCTGCTTTCTTGGCAAAGCTCGGTTTGAACAAGAAATCAAGTTTCGGTAGTAAATCCGGAGGAGGCGGACGAGGTGGATTCGGAGGTGGTGGACGAGGTGGTGGAAGGGGTGGATTTGGAGGCGGTGATCGTGATCGTGGAGGAGGAGGTGGAGGAGGGTTTGGAGCTAGGAAACCCGCTTTTGGGACTCGGGAACGTTCATTCGGCGAGAGCGGCGGACGTGATAGGGAAGGAGGTGGAGGTTATGAAAGGAAAGAGCGTGGTGGATTCTCGGGCGGAGGTGACCGAGAAGGTGGAGGAGGTGGATATGAAAGGAAGGAGAGGGGTGGATTCTCAGGCGGTGGTGGACGGGGTGGAGGTGGAGGAAGGGGTGGGTTCGGTGGTGGAGGTAGGGGTGGATTCGGTGGTGGAGGACGTGGAGGTGGTGGAGGAGGAGGATTCGGTGGACGTGGTGGTGATCGTGGAGATCGCGGAGGTGGTGGGGACCGATATTAGGTCTTCCCACTCCACTTTTCTCGTTCCCATTCCCATTGTGAAAATACGAAAACATCAATAACTTTCGCATCATACCCTACCTTTGTTGTACCCGGAGATCAATACTCCACCTTCCAAATCCAAACCTGTTTACATACAATCGTACTACGTACATTAGAAGATATTCACATTTATCACGACACCCCTCCATTCATGCATACATTCCTTGCAGCTTTATTATTCACATTCCCTGTGAGTATGAGATGAGTCATATTGAGTGGAAAAAGGCCGATCCGACCGGCGGGTTAGCGCCAAGTGGAATTGCCCGGATGGACTTCGGCGAGCATCCCGGTCTGCCCGGCGAGCAATTTCTCTACTCCTGGTATGTACATCGGTGCAACCTCGTATGAACCACCTTTTACAGCGTGCTCCATCCTCCCTAGTCCATATATATATTATCCCCCACCTCATCTTTATTCTATACTATTTTCCACTCATAACGAACCTATAAAATGACAATCTTGACGACTGGAAAAGGTGAGCTGCTACTCCCATTCGGAGGTACCGGCTAATGATCAGTTGACCCGAACTGGTGGAGACAGGCTTCTGTTTACCAGATCTATCCTCGGTCATTTGCCGATGCTAATGGAGATGGTATTGGAGATTTAAAGGGTATCACCGAGAAAGTCCCATATCTACAGCAACTTGGTATTGAAGCTGTTTGGTTATCCCCTTTCTACCCTTCCGCACTCAAGGATGGTGGTTGTAAGTCATTGTTCCTCCATCAAGAAATAGAGACTGATAAATAGATGATGTTGCCGACTACCGAGATGTCGACCCCAAGATTGGCACCCTAGAAGACTTTGATGTTATGATGGATGCATTCAACAAGGCCGGTATTCAGGTCATGGTTGATATCGTTCCCAACCACTCGAGTGATGATCACGTTTGGTTCCAGGAAGCTTTGAAATCTCCTATCGGTTCTGCCGCTAGGGACAGGTATATCTTCCGTGATGGTTAGTCCCTCATCTTCTCAGCTAGAGTCATGGCTAATAACAGGACTCGGTGAGAAGAAAGATCAAGCTCCATCCGACTGGGACTGCCTGTTCGGTGGTTCAGCCTGGGAACCAGTAGGAGATGGTCAATGGTATCTACATCTATTCGACACCTCGCAACCAGACTTCAACTGGGACAACCAAGAGGTCCGGGACGATTTCATTAAAACCCTCAAATTCTGGGCCGATAGGGGAGTTAAAGGATTCCGAATCGATGTAGCTCATGGATGTGCTAAGGATATGAGTGAACCTCTACCTAACAAGGCAGAGATGAAGAAATCTTTGGAGGCTAAATTGAAGAATGGGTCAGAGGCCAACAGTGATAGGATCTGGGATCGGGATGAGGTTCACGAGATTTACAAGACGTGGAGAGAAGTCTTTAATCAATATGATCCTCCTCTTACGTACGTCTCTCTCTTCTATCCCATCAACTTTGAATAAGGTTGACGTCCAGAGCCGTTGCAGAGGCCTGGGTCGCTTCGGATCGGAAACACCTCTACGCTTCCTCCTCCGGTCTCGGACAATCCTTCTCCTTCGACATGCTCATGTGCAATTACGACTGCAAGGAGTTTAAGGATACAATCACTCAATCCATCAAGGACGCTCAGTCCGCCGATGGATCCACCACATGGGTCTTCTCCAGTACGTCCTCTTCTTCACACTACCATTGAACAGAAAGCTGATTCCAGACCACGACGTCGTACGACATGCTACTCGATATGGTATTCCTGATGCCGTCGAGAAGGGCGGTCTATCATTCGCTTCATTCTGCCGGGAATACCTCAAGTCGGGCGGCACCAAGCCTGAATGTAATTTCGAGCAGGGTCTAGCAAGGGCCCGAGCTGCTACCTTGATGATGCTAGCTCTACCAGGTTCTGCCTACCTATACCAGTACGTCCTCTCATCGTCATTTATCGCAAGATGGAGCTGACGAGATAGAGGAGAAGAATTGGGTCTACCCGAAGTAGTCACCATGCCTGATGAATTACGGCAAGACCCAACCTTTTTCCGAACAAAGGGAACCCCCGATGCCGAGATTGGTCGAGATGGTTGTCGAGTCCCTCTCCCATGGACAAAGGAAGGAAAGAACTTTGGTTTCGGTTCTGGTAAACCCGCCCACCTCCCTCAACCAGAATGGATGGGCCAATACGCAGTCGAAGCACTTGACAAACCCGAAGACTCCACTTTGAACCTTTACCGAAAAGCTCTCAACTTGAGGAGGAAGTTGCAGACCAAGGAGGAATTGGAATGGATCGAATCTGGGTCAGAGGTTTTACATTTCAAGCGACCTGGCGGATGGGAAGTTGTTATGAACTTTGGTGAGGAGGCTGTTGAGGTCCCCAAGGGTGAACTACTTGTTGCTAGTGGAGAGTTGAAGGATGGCAAGATTGGTCAGGACGTCAGTGTCTGGGTCAAGTCTGCTTAGTGTGATACAATGCGAAATAGGACAGTGTATATAGAAGAATAGTATAGTCTTGCTTATATGCATGCTTGCTAGCACCAGTCGTTCGTACAAGCTTTGGTATATAGTGTGAACAACTGCCACTTCCAAACGATCATCATAAATGCCACGTACCAACTCACTCCGCCTCTTACCGACCACTCAACGTCCCCCAATATGTCATCCATCTCATTCCCTGGCACAGGATTCCCGAAAACCAAAGCAGATGATCAGCTCTTTCGCCATATGGCGTCCAACGGCCTCTTTTCACTTTTTTATCGATAGTTCCTGATAATGACATCTGCCAAGATCGTGCCAAGCGAGACCGCTCCTCGCCCTTTTCACCTCTCTCATTAAATTTGACCTCGTCTCGCTCGGGGTTCAACCTCTACTCGGATTGAAGATGCCAAGGAAGCGAGGAACAATCACCGAGGGTGAATAGGAACAATCACTATCCTGCAAGGGACGGAAGAGGGCGGATATGGGAATTTAGGATCGTCCCTTCTCCTCTTACCCCTCACCCTTTACCCCACCCCTATGCCTGTCCTGCTGGAATATGGTATATCTCTCGATCCGTTGACGTGCTTTACCGTCTTCCTGGGTTTTGGTTTTTGTATTTATCAAGTCACTTTTGACTTGTCACCTATTCGTCTCTTAGACCTTGGACGTTCGCATCTGGGACGGTTTCATTCGACGGTGATCGACTACACATCCTCGGATACGTATACGGAACTCGACATAAACCGACACGATGGGATTCAAGGATACAGCACGAAATATACGGGATAAGGTGATCCCTGCCCCGATCCAACGGGGGGCAGTCAAGGCATTAAACATTATCGCACCCGCACCCGCTAAATCCGATGATGGGCGAGATCAATGGCCTTCAAGAGCTGCTTTCTTGTTAGCAGCAATGGGAGGATGTGCCGGACAAGGAAATCTGTTACGATACCCTTCGGTAGTATACAACAATTACGGATTACAATGGTTTATCCCTTATCTACTCGCTATCGTCCTCGTTGCTATTCCAGCACTTATTATCGAAATCAGTATAGGACAGGCGTACCGAGGTGGAACAGTAATCGCATTTAACAACATCCATGGTCGACTGAAGGGAGTAGGGATGGGTCCGGTGATTGTCAGTTTTATCGTGGTACAATACTTTACAGTCAATCTCGCTTGGATCATGGTTTATTTCCGAAACTCGTTCTACTCGCCTTTACCATGGGAAGGAAGGATTGACGATTTCTATAATAACGACGTTATCGCCAACCCAATGCCTATCGGTGGTGAATTATCAGCAGATGGGAAATCAGTCTTGAGCTACACTTCGTACCCCTCAGTCGGCCTTATTGGTGAAACAGTCGGATGGAGCGCTTTCGTTTGGTTCCTCATTTGGTTCTCGATCTTCAGAGGAGTTGGAACGACCGGTCGAGTCGTCTACTTTACAATGGGTCTCCCTATCGTTACGACAATCATTATCGTCGGTCGATCTCTCTCACTCGAAAATGCCGGTGCAGGAGTGAGGTTATTATGGGCAACATGGCGAGGAGAAGCTCTAAGGTCTGGAACAGTCTGGCAAACGGCAGTTGGTCAAGTCTTCTTCTCGACAGGAGTCGGATTCGGTTATTTCACATCATACGCTTCATACAACCAAAAACACTCCAACGCAGTCATGGACGCCATCCTCATTTGTTCCTCCAACGTCTTATTCGAGAATTTCGCCGCGCTAGCCATATTCGGTATTGTCGGATTCCTGCGTCGATGGCCATGGGAATCGGAACGATTAGGAGCGTTCGTAGTTGGATTCTTGACTTTACCCGAGGCAGTCCTCCAAATGCCAGGATCACAATTCTGGGCTTTCCTCCTCTTTTTCACCCTGATCGTCCTCGGATTCTCATCCGCATTCGTCATGCTCGATGTCGTCGCTACATTACTAGTCGACTCTGGGATGAAATACTCTCGACCTACAATCGTTACCGCCTTGACCCTCATCTCGTTCTTGATGTGTTTACCGTACTGTACCGAATTCGGATACTACCTCCTCGACGGAATCGATAGGTGGATGAACAATGTTCTCCTCATCTTTGTGGTCTGGGCCGAAGTCACTTCCTGCTCAACGGTATATCGATACAAAGACGTCATTTCTCAAACTGGTAAACCAGCTTTCTTCGTCTACAACTTTGGATACTTGTTTGGTCAATTGATTGGGATCGTCGTAGCACACGTAACATACGAGCCCGGATATGGCGCGGCTGCTGGTATCGGTCTTTACCTAGTTTGCTCAATCATTTCGATCGTCCTTGCAAAAGGCGCGGAACCGCTTGAGATGCGATTAGACAAGTCGAACGGATGGGGAGCGAGGATGATGAAGAAGTATTGGAACCCAGATTCGAAATTCGGTCAGGCATTCAGGACGGTATGGTCAAGGTTCTTTTACCTTGCTTTCTACTCTGTACGTCTTCCATCTCTTTCTCATACATTTTGTGGGGAGCGATGACTGATATATAGGGAAACCAACTTCGAAGAGATCTAAACTTGATCGTGGGAACGGGGAAGAACTGGAAAATCCCAGTATTCATGCCAGTCCTACTCCGATACATCTCCGGTCCAGTCCTCGCTATTATCTTGTCATTTGCTGTACCTGAATTCCATTCGCTTCGATACGATCCACTCATGATCTTGGGCTTTATCGCTTCGATCTCTGCCATCCTGCTTATGTTGATTGGGTGGTTTTTTCCCAGGCAAGTACTAAAGCGGAGCACGCATGACCTTAGCTGACTGGCAGATTCTACGAACCCCTCGTTCCTGTCCATCGACGAACAGAAGGAACAGAGGAAACAGTAGTCAACGAGCTCAAACAGAAAGATTCAATAGATTCAGGTTCAGGAGCTACAGTCAATGTTGTAAGTCCGACCGAACATTCATGATTAAGCTAATGGTCAGGTCGAAAGTGCTTAGAGGCGGTTGTTTGAGATGTAACTATCGGGCCCCGGTGGGATATGCATTATTGTTAGGATATACTATCCATCCCCCTCTCGGTCGCTCTATCCTACACCTCATAGCCTGCTACCCTCACAGGCTCGCACGCTCGAGATGAATTGATTTGAACCGGGTACAGAATTAACAATGCGCCACAGAACTCCGCCACGCCGGGTATCGGTTACGCAAATTCTACTAGCTCCTCCTTCTATTTTTACCTCATCTCTTTAGTGTCTCTCAAGGATCAACGTCGGGGTCTCGGTCATACCACGGATGTATAGGCTAGACGGATGTCAGAAACAATCTACCTACGAGATCTACTCGATCCACCCATGCTCGGGACTGGATCTACCTCGAACTGTTGGGAGCTCGGTGGGGTACCCGAATAATTTAGTGGAGTACCGGCGGCTTTGGATGATCTGAGGTGAGGGAATGAGGGAGCATCTCGGTCATACTCACCTATGCTTACCTATAAAGATGACCTCCATCTCAACTTTCGACTCCATCCGCCATCTACCAACTCAACATGATCACACCACTCTACCTACTCCTCTGCTCCCTGGTCGTCTCTGCCCACCCACTCGAGGGCCGAGCGGATACTGTTACTGCAAATGTCAACTTTAGTAACAATACCGGTACACCTAAACACCTCGCTTCTGGTATTTTATATGGTGTGCCCGACCAACAGAATCAAATCCCAAGTTCATTTTATACGGGTATGGGGTTCAATTATTTGAGGGCTGGAGGTGCTCAGGTTGGAGCGCCTGGAAGGGGATGGATTTGGGGTATGAATGAGTACAAGGTATGTCATGTCTTCATCATGGTTGGAAAGGGCTGATGATAGAACCGATTCGCATCTGTTTTATCTAATTACAAAACCGCTCGACAATACAACGCACCCTTCATCTTCCTCCCCCACGATCTATGGGGTGCCGACTCGACTCAAAATAGTTCAGCTCCTTATCCGGGTGATAATGGCGACTGGACATATTACGATCAATACCTCACCACCTTGTTTGCCGATATGAAATCAAACGGTATGGTAAATGGTGTCATTTGGGATTCATGGAATGAACCTGATCTCGGAACTGCTTTCTGGGGTCGATCACAAGACCAATACCTCCAAATGTGGGGGAGGACGTATGCTAAAGTTCGAGCTACATTTGGGACTGCAGTTCCCATTTCTGGTCCTTCCACTTCGTCCGAACCTAGTACTGGGAATAATTGGTGGAATAATTTCGGGTCTTTTATCAAGGCGAACGGATCCATTCCCGATCAGTGGTCTTGGCATATGGAGACTGGGGGTGGATCTATGACGGGGTCGTATGGCGGTTTACAATCGTTTTTATCGAAATATCAACTCCCTCCGAAACCGGTTAATATCAACGAATACGCTGTATTCAACGAACAAGTCCCAGCTGGAGCTGCTTGGTGGATCTCTCAACTTGAACGAGTTAATGCTATCGGTCTACGAGGAAATTGGTTATCCGCCAACCAGCTTCACGATTTCCTAGCTTCTCTACTTAGTAAACCAGGAGCACCCAATACCTACTCGGCAACTGGAACTGGATACTACACCAACGGAGAATATCAAGTCTACAAATACTACGCAAACAACATGTCAGGCTACAGAGTCGGTACGACCGCTTCGTCCGATCTCGCCTTGGACGTTTACTCGACAGTAGACAAGACCGCTAAACTCGCCCGAGTCTTGGTCGGTGTCCGATTACAGCAAGGTACATGGTATGTCCAGCTCAATAAACTTTCGTCATTGGGTCTACCGACTTCTGGATCACTCAATATCCACACGTTTGGATTTGCCGATAAAGGACATTACACCGAGGTTGACGGTCCGAACGATTTGGGGTACTACGCGCATGATTACTCGGGGGATAGCGTTACTTTCCCTATTTATCAGAATGACAAGTCGACAGCTTATGCTTTCGAGTTTGCCTTGCCTTAGGATCGAGGGGATGTGATGGGGAAGGAGGAAGCAAGGTGGAATGGAAGGAGGAGGAAGCTAATGTGCCGTAAGAAATCAGAAGAGCAATCGTGAAAAGTCTATGCATAACAATGGGATTGTTTTACCTTAGGTTTTACCTACTTGGTGTGACACCTACTTGATACTCTTTCGAACACGGCTGCGAGTCTGCCCTCGACTTCCCCCGGCGCCATTAGGTACTGTACTTTGACTTCAGGCCTTCTCGATCTCATCAATCCGGGCCTTTTCTCCATCGAGCGAGGTAGTTTGTGGGCTCTCCTCGTGACCTCCGTGGCTCGCGTTTCGTAGTTCCTGCAGGTCAGCTACGTCACTTGACTGTTCGGAGGACCTACCGCTGGGAGATGTAACAAAACCTTGGGACCTGTAAACAAGAAATCGATTTGTTCCAAGGACAATTTAGCTGTCTCGGGATAGAAAAAGTAAATAATCGGTACGAAACAAGCGTTGAATATGCAGAAATAGACATATGTATAATGACCAATTGATTTGATTGATATTGGTGTAATTTCCACAACGAGGAAAGTAAAGATCCAGTTGGATGCTGAAGCGAGAGCAGCAGCGGATGCTCGGATGGGTAGAGGTGCGTATTCGGCGGGTAGAAGCCATGGGATAGCGAGTAGGCCGACTGCGAAAAAGAAATTGAAGAGAAACAGCATTGCTGCTGCTATTATACCTGTCGCGTAGAATGAGACAGAGGTGCAACCGGCTAAAATGGCCATACAGCCACATTGACCGATGGCGGCAAAAAGCATCAGCTTTCTCTATCAAATGAGCTCAATTCGGGATGAGAGAGATTGGGACTTACTCGTCCAACTCGATCAATCAGCCAGATAGGGACCAAGGAGGACAAGAAGTAGGCGACACCATTCCCACCGGCGAGAAGAAGTGATGTCTCCCGAGTGAGACCGATGGATTGCTCAAAAATGACGGGTGCGTCTATTGTTCAGCACCTAAGCTCTTACTACGTTTCGAAAATACTTACAGTATGTGATTAGATTGATACCGCAGAGCTGCTGCATGAATTGAGATCCAACCCCAAGCATGACACGATGGAAGTATCGCTCTTTCCCGTTCGTAAAGCACGCCCTGACCGCCGATAGGGGTACTCCATCTTTATTTCGAATGATTGCTGCTTCTTCCGCCGCCAGAGCCGATTTGATTTCCAACAATTCAGCATCTACTTGGGCGGCTCTGACCTCGTCGCTGTGTATGGAAAGTTGATCAAGAACGGCGAGTGCTTGATCTTCTCGTCCATGTTTTAGTAACCATCTAGGTGACTCTGGGCAGAACAAGATCAAGATGACTGTACCGATTGCCAAAACGATTTGAAGAGCGATTGGGAGTCGGAATTGAGCAGGAGAAGTGACGTAACTCATCCCATAATCGATCCAGTATGAGATCATGACTCCGAAAATGGTAGTGGCCAACTCGATCCCGAGGGCTTGTCCTCGATTATGCGCCTTGGTAGTCTCGCTATGCCATACGGGTACGGTTGAAGTGTTCATACCGGTCCCGAGCCCAGTGATGATTCGCCCTACGATCAATTGTGGAATACCGAATGATGCCGTTTGAATCGCTGCGCCGACACACAAGACGGTACATCCTAGCATAATGGTTCTTCGTCGACCAAAGACCTCACCGTAGAAGAAAGTGAATATCGATCCGAATAAACACCCAATCTCGTAGATTGCGACCACGGTTCCTTGTAAAGATGCCGAACCAGTCCCAGTGGATGTAGTGTCTGCCGTCAGCTCACATACTATGGTGAACTTACCTATTTCAGGGAATTGCGTAGTAAAGGCCGCACCGGTCAAGAGACCAGACATGACACCTTGATCATAACCGAATAGTAAGAAGGCAAGACCGCAGCTAATCATCAGCATGGCACAGACGAGTGACGTACCAAGCTGTGATTGCCCAATTCGCGACTTTTCCCCTCAATACTGTATTCAGTGGCATTATCTATGAGTAACTGTAGAGGGGTGTGAATGATTGTGTGGAGTATAGGGTCCCCATGGGATCATCCTTATATACATTCGACAACGGACTAGACGTCCAGAGTAAAGGCATACCATCGGTCCGAGGTTTACTACCTACCCCGGACCGAGATCTGGAGCGAGTTGGTGATCCGCAGTGCCTAGCATATCATGTGCTGTACCTTGATCGCCATAATGTCCGCTCATCTATCCAAGCATGGATTCCGCTGGCGAGAGTCGGGTGTAGAGATGACCGGAATGTTGAGTTATTCTCGGTCCGAAACGATTCGGGACGCCACCCAAAAAGCGTTGTCATCTCTCCCCTATTTGTACACTTCACTGCCAGTCCCGATGTACTATCTTTATGGATTACCAAAGGTCTCCAGATCGTTTGGTTTGTCCCGAGGTGAGTCGAAGGCGACAATGCGCAAGGTAGATTCGGATGAGGAGGACTGGATGGGAGATTGACCTTCGGCGCGAATGGTCTCGCGGCCCGATCGCTCTCGGTATAAACCTCTCCGACAAATTTGAAGATCTATATTGATCACTATGACACTTCAGCGGATCTAATGATCCTCAGTCAGGATGAGTGATAATTCGGTCCGCGCTATCGGCGACGGCTTCGGTTCTGGCGAGACTTGGAATGGGCTGAGATTTTAAAGAGGAGCAGTCTTGAGCATACGACATAGCGGGTTCCATTTCATTGACCGTGTGAGAGAGCACGGCCTAGAGGTGCGAGCAACGGTGATATCCTGATGCAATATATGTGATAATGGTACAGATCTAGGTGAGATACAAATTTTCGACTTAATCCTACATCAACTCAAAGTCATCCAACTACATCGTTAGCTCCTTCTCTTTCGTCTCGATAATGAAAGGGAGCTCACCTCATCGTTGTACTTCATGATCGTCCTCTTCTTGGCACTAGTATCCACCCAAGTAACGAAATCCTCCAATGACCTATTGACCAACATTGCTGGATCTGTCACTGGTGTTGGTCCAACTCGGATATGTCCTTGTTCTATCGTTCGAACCGCCTATTCATTAGCCCGGGAGTGAGTGGATGAAGAAGACATACATCTGATACTGTCTCTGCCATTCTGAGTTTGGTGACTACTACCGCTAATCTCCTTCGAGCGACGCTGGAGACTGTCAATTTGTTTTCGATATCGGATGGTTTAGCGTTTAGGTCTACGTGTCAGCTTAATCCTACACAGTAAGGGAGAACGTACCTAGAACACCCATATCATATAGCTTGTTGAGCATTTCCGATTCTTTTTGAGCTCGGAAAGGGTCTTGAGCTGGTAATAATGATAATTTGTGTACAAGTGATCTCATGGATCCGCATAGCTTGTTGTACCTACCATCAGCTCTTGACCAACATAGAAGGAGTCGACATACTTGTGATAATCCTCTCTATCCTGAATATGATACTTTCTCATCACCTTGACCTCTCTATGTGACGCATCTTGTTTCCACTGAAGATTTGATCAGCCTCCATTATTGATTGTAGATTCTTGAGCTTGGTAAATGACTTACACTAAGGAAGTCTACTTTCTTTAGTAGTTTCTGTTCATGATGCTTAAGCTGCCTCATTGTGTATGATGTATAGTGTATGTATGGTATGTATGGTATGTAAACAGTATAACAAGTGGAGGGAAGGACAAGTGAATGAATGCGAAATTATATCACCGCCAATCTCCGTATCATTATATCATTCATTCATTCACCTATTACATCCCTTATACCTCATATACTCTTATTACTACCCACTTGTACCACCCATTCAACCCTAAACAGCATAGCGTTATCTATCACACCAAATACATAAGCAAATACGCATATACCATTACCCAAAAACCACCCAAATCAAGCTAGTCAACCCATCACTCTCAGCTCGGATCCGTAACTAGTCGACTCGTCACCTCCGATCGTTCCCGTAATCTACCAAGGGCATTCGTCACGGACTGCTCAGTCAGAGAGGATAGATTGAAGCTCGGAGAAGAAAGGAAGGAACAGTCCTGATCTTGAATAAGGAGCTGGATAGGAGAATCACGCCGAGGTTGAATTGTACGTCGTGTGGCCACATCATTATTTATCATCGCGAGCCCGAGGACTGGTTCAGGATCCATTGCTGATACTGTTGTAGATCAAAGAGCCTTCAAACGCTCATCCCCTCGCTTTTGTTCTTTGGCAGAGCAAATTATTCCATTTACTGGACCATCATCTCGTGAGTGATTCAGATCCATGATCCACCACCTGAATCAATGATCCGGTGTCGCACCCGCGACCTCGTTCCAGGCGCTCTATACTCCTCAGAACTTCCCTACAACATACACCCTGCAAACATACCCGGATAAATCCTTTCAACCCCTTCACAACCCTCTTTTCAATACACGGAGCCTGATTTGTGAACTCAGCTGACACTGTATTTCCCCCTTGTCCTCTCCCAATTCAATCACCTACCGTACTTGCTACAATCATGGTCACAGTCTTTATTGATTATTCGCCCTCTTTCCCACCCCTCTCCCCCGACAAATTGGTACCAAGGACCATGTCGGCCTCGCCACCCCCTTCAGTCTTTAAATCACTCGGATCATACGCCGATAGAATTGGGAAAACTCCAAACGGACAACATATCAAATCCCCCCCACCAAATTCAACTCCATTACAATCAACCCCTGCTCAATCATCTTCAATGTCGTCAAATACAAATACAAATACAACTTCCGCTTCGGTATCTACAAAAGTTTCAACTCCTACAACACCCCCAACTGGAGTCGAAGTTCAAGTGGACGATGGACCATGGGAGACTGTGAATCCTAAAGCAAAAGGAAAACAGGATAGAGAGAGGGATCACGTAGAAAAGGGGAGTAATTCACGTAATTGGCGAGATAGGCCAAGGGAAAAGGCAGGAGAGAGCAGTAAAGATGGTCAGTCGGAAAAGAAGGCGTCAGCACATGTCGGAGCTGGAGGTGGGACAAAGGGGAAAAAAGGATCATCTTCCAATCCCGCTTCTGCCGCCTTGTCATCATCAGTGACGAGATCAAGTAGTGATAATGGTAAATCACAGCCTGCCGCCTCGACATCTCGTACAACCGCACCTCCTTCTAAACCCGCTTGGGGTCTTCCGGCAGCCAAGCCTGCACCAAAGGCTACCGCTTCAACATCCACCGACCCGGTTCCAACAGCTAAACCGACTGGAAAGCCAAGTACTTCGGCCAAGACAAATCCTGCGCCGGCATCACCATCCATCAACGGTACAACCGCCGTATCATCTGTATCTGGAGATACTCCAGCCGAGTCGAGACAATCTACCGCAGGACCATCAAGTACCCCCTCCACCAAATCGGACAAGGAAGTCAAGGAGAAGCCAGTCCCAACGCCAAATCAGGATACGCAGGAGAAAAAGGAAGAACCCAAGGCTGAGATCAGTACACCCGCCCCGGCTCCTGTACGAATCGCAGCACCTCCACCCACAAATCCATGGAATACTCGAAAACCCGTCCTTGCTTCTCCAGCCATTATCACTGTCGCTGCATCAGCTGCCGAATCCAAGCAGTCAAGTCGGATACAATTTGGTCAATTAAGTCCGTCGGCTGAAGCTGCCAATCCACTTCCCAACGGTCACGCGAACGGTCACGCCGAGGAGCCAGTCAAGATTGGTGGGAAAAAGAAGAAAAAGGAGAATTCACCCGTGGTGATTGATGCGAGTCAGTGGCCTGATGTTGCGCAGGCTCAGGTCGTCAAGACAGAGACCAAGAAGGAGTCGAAGCCTGTGGAGGAGAGTGTCGAGGAGCCTCAGATTGGTAGTGAGTATATCCTGACTGATGGTGGGGACATGGCTGATTATAGAAAAACCAAAATGGAAGGCTATCCCCGCTAGCGAGCTTCTTGCTGCTGCGGATGAGGCTGCTGCCATTGCTGCCGCTGCCACTGAAGCCAAACAGCGAGCTGAACGGAAACGAGGAAAGGGTGAATCGTCGAAATCGCCAATCGACAAGACGACCCCTCTTTCTGCCGGTGGGAAAACTAGGAAAGGAGATGGGAAAAGGGGCGAGATCCGGTTACCACCCAACCCCGCCCAAGGGTCCAGGAGTGGATTCAAACCTACTTTCGGGAGTGTCGAGTCTGAGGCTGGTGAAGAGGTATTTGTGAATGGGAATGGCAATGGAAATGGACATGCCAGTGCGCCATTATCAAGACAAACTAGCCGAGCTAGTAAACGAGGATCATCCCCTTCTCGATCCGTCATCCCCTCATCAACATCCGATTCGGCAATCCCCCTCGAACAAACTATGCGATTCGGTAATGGCCCCTTGAAAGGTCAAAATCAAAATGCAACCGCTCCATTACTTCAACAACCTTTCGTTCCTACCTCTGGCCTTCCCCGCCCACCCCGAGGTGGTCGAGCATCATTCTCTGGTGGAAGAGGACGAGGTGGACATCGAAATCGTAGTGCAAATGGATTCGACCCGAATGTAGCTGGGCAATATGCTTATTACGGACAAGCACAGGCACAATACTGGGGTCAACAACCGATGTTTGATCCTATGCAGGCTCAGAGTTATAATATGCAAATGTATGGACGAGGGCCTATGCCTCCTCCTCCTCAACCCCAGACTGTTGTTCCGGGGTTAAACATGGATCCGCTTAGGTTCTATGTCCTTGGACAGGTAAGTCTTGTTTACTTGAGTACGGGGAGAAAGCTGATGTCAGGTCGAATACTATTTCTCGATGCAGAATCTCGCCATGGATTTCTTCCTCCGTCAACAGGTGAGTCATATCTTTGATCATCAGGTATAGAGCTAATAGTAGATGGACACCGAGGGATGGATCTCTATCCCCATGATCGCCTCTTTCAACCGAATCAAATCTCTCACTCCCGAAGTGCCCCTCGTCAAGGAAATGATGGAACTCTCATCCCTACTCGAGGTCCAAGGCGAACACGTCCGCATAACAGGTGAAGATGCCAAGAAATGGGTTCTTCCCGATGCGAAACCATCCCCTTTCCCACCTTCTACTTCAACATCCATTACCCCCGCCACTGCATCCGTATCCGATACATTCGACGATACGAGTCTTGAAGAATCTACTGCTGTTTCAGTTGCTGAAAGTGGTATATCGATGAATCCCGAGAATGCGTTTGATATGAGAGATATGGGATTTGGGACTGAATTGAAATATCAGCCGGATGAAGTTAAAGCTGCGTTGATGAAATCTGGGTCTGGGATGGGTGGTGGCAGTCCGGTAGTGGGAGGAGGGGAGAAGGAGGTGTTGGTGGATGAGGTTAATGGGAAAGCGGATGAGGCTGTAGATGTCGAGGTGGAGGGAAGTAAAGCCGATTAAGTACGAGGTCAAGGTAAGTTCTCGAATACTGTCAGCTGGCTAAACTAATGAGTAGGTCAAGGAAGCTTTCGTCGAATAAAAGAACAATCATCAATTCCCAATATACGCTCTCATGCTCCCTACATCATTCACGATTTTCACCTTTTGATTCCCTCCACATCATTTCGAATTCTTGCATACAAAATCCATTTCATATATTGTAAATACTACTTCGTTCACATTCCTCTTTCTTTTCGATTCGACCTGGACCTCTTTGCGCATGCGCATGGTATTAGGTTTCGCTCTATGGTATGTTATGATGAATGGGGTGGGGTAGTCGTACATTGGATCACATCACATATTATACTCTCTCTCTTCACGTTCTATGTTATTACGTTGCTCTTTCATGCAGATTTGTGTACATGTACATGTACCGGATACCGGACTCTGGTTTGAAACGATGCAATATACGAAATATGATTGAAGAGAACAGCTTAGGAATGTTTATTGACTCGCGGGGTTAGGTAGAGTGGTTGATGTGGTTTGAAGCATATATAAGGTACATGGCAGGGTGAATGTACAACATTCCAAAAGAACCCAAACTGATAGTGAGATAGAGAGATTTAAGCGAAATGACTGATTATCAGTATGAGCGAAGTGATAGAAGGAGGAGACATACATTCCAGCCTTGTTGAAACATAATAACAGACTATTAATCAGTTCAATCCTATCATATCACAGAAAAGCGACTAGTAGTTGGAGAGGTAGATAGAGAAAATGACTGAATATGAAAGTAGAAGAAGGGACGAAGAAGAGGAGGAAGAGGAAGAGAGGAAGGAGAGAAGGAAGAGGAAGAGGGCTTACTGGAGAATATCATCGATTGACATTTTCGCTGCTCTTGAATCCGAGTGGGTTGATTCAGTTAGGATCTCCTCGACTTTGGCTTTGATTTCGAATTCGTCCGGAACGATCTGTTGTTTAGTGGCGTTCTTGGTTTGTTGGTGCAGAAGCGTAAGGGTAGAGAGTTTGAGAAAGATCATGAAGGGATTGGGAAACGAGAATGAAGAATAAGGGTGGTGGTATATGGTATCCCCTGTATCCATCCTACTCCATCTATCGAGGAGTGACAAACCTCTCAACTGATTAGGGGAAGAGAGAAGAGTATATATCCAAGGAAAAAGAAAGAAGGAGTGAAAAGGAAGAACTCACCCTTCCCTCCTCAGCACATAAAGTCCTATAATTCTTCTCCAACATCCCATAAACGCCTTTAGCAGTAAAACAAGCTCTAGCCGTTTTATTCATTCTTGAAAATATAATTC
>Ga0308160_10001657_pt1 | contig 29935 bp, 25 predicted proteins | sample PhyFR1_FD_201036 | JGI IMG/M metagenome (GOLD analysis project Ga0308160, IMG submission 201036) | Phyllosphere microbial communities from UC Gill Tract Community Farm, Albany, California, United States - DLSLF.R1 | ecosystem: Host-associated > Plants > Phyllosphere > Unclassified | place: USA... | reverse complement strand
ACATGGCTTGTGAAATTCGATTATCTTGATATTCATCATGAGAAACACGTAAATTACCCATATCAGTTTTCCACAACCCATACGCATTATAATTTATTTCATCTTCAATTCGGTTTACACCTAATACATAGTCAAAGCCATTTTGTGTCATCGTTGTTTTTCTAAAGCTTAGTCGGGTTTCATCGTTGTCAGTATCATGATTTAAATTGATTTGACCTTTTCCAACCCAATTATAATTAAATGCAATATTAAACCCATAGTCTTCATCATCTCCAAAATCTTTAAAAAAACCCAAAGTTGAATACAAATTATTGGTTAAATTTTTTCTTGCGATTATATCAAAAATTTTGCGGTCATTCGGGTCAGCATTATTAGACGTATAATTTGTCTGATCGATATAACTTATGTTCAGCCCATCTATATATTTAAGGTTATAAAAATTAAAATAAACCAGATTGGATGTTTTGATATTAGAATTAAATTCTTCATCGCTAATATATTTATATTGTTCAGAAAAAAAGCGGCTATTTAGTCCAAATGACCAATTCATAAAATCTCGGCTAAGAGATACAGAAGCACCATATCCTTGCTCATTTTCAGCATCACTTAGCGCAAAAGCAGTGTCTAAAAGTACAAATTTACTTAATGCTTGAGTCCATAACAAACTGGCATTACTCGCCTCCTCACTATATAAAACATCTCCTCCTAAAGTAGTGGATGAAGTAATTCCTCGCCGAAAATATAATTTTGAAAAAAAGTCTCGGTAATCATCATCCACCTCATCATAGTTATATCTAAGTTTACCTAAAGAGAAATTGTATTCATTTAACTTAGGTTTGAGTAATTGATTATTGATATAGATAGGAAAACTCTGAACAGTTCTATTACCCAAAATATCTTCTACAACAATTTGGGCATTTCCTGCCTGATTAATGAGTGCACCTGTAGGCAGGGAGTAATTACCTGGTGTCACAGAATTTTTATACAATTGAACGCCATTAAGGTATAAATCAACTGTGGAAGGTAGCGCAGCACTTCCTTTTAGAGTCGGTGCATTCCAGTAAATAAAATCTGGCCGATCTGTATAATTCGTCCCAATACTCAGCCCTCCAAACCGGAATGAATTATTTAAAGTGTTATAAGGACTGGTCGTATCCCCTAGTGTTAATGTTAAAAATTTTTCAGGAAACTCAATATCTAAAGTACTGTTTACTCGAAGTAATTTCTTTTCGAATTCATCTGGACTATTTCTATATAAAAAAGAATTTTTTAATAACCAATAGTCTTTAAATATGCCTAATTCAGAAAATGTATTAAAGTCCTGCTCATAATTATCTTTACTATAAAAAAGACTATAATTTAAAAAACCACCAAAACTTGCTTTTTGTGGAGGCGTAGTAGTATTTAAATCATATTGCGTATCTTCAAAATAATCTGGTGGAAAATTTATTTTTATTGCTTGTAAAGCCTGATCATCTTCAAATTTTGTTAAAGATGAGGTCAATAAACAAAAATCTTTTTTAATCGTATCTCTGCTCAATTTCTCAATACGAACCCCCACATTTTTTAAGGCCTGACATTCAATAAATTTTTTTCCATCTCTCAAAAAAGTAACTGCTTCCGCTTTATAATCAAGGCCATTGATCCAGATATTCACAATGACCATATCCACTTCTTGTTGTTGATTTACTTGCTGATTGATATCTGCATTTACATGAGTAAAACCTATACTACAAACGATCATTGTAAGAACTTTATTGGCCTTCATAGCACTCCCCCTATCCTTTTACTGAGTATTCCAAATACTTCTCATCCTTATCTGTTTTAATTTTAATTTTTAACTCATTATTATTGGCAATCTCCCCCAGCTCAAGCTTGATCCGATTTCCCCCTAAAATATACTGACCCAATTTCTTTTTTAAAATTTCTTTATCTTTGTTATCCGTTACAAGAATTTCAACAATTTTTATGTGCGATTTGGCCACATTATCAATATTTAAATAAGTCTGATTATCTAGTTTTTCTAATTTTAGATTTAATTTAGGATTCACCTGTTTTCCAGCAAATAATGGCAAGGAAAAATTAAATAAAAAATTAATCGAGGAATCATCTTCAATAGGGGTAACCTCTTTAAAAATGATACGCCATGTTTGTTCTTGATTCATATTTGTTAATGGTTGACTAAAACCAACACGTACAACTTGTTTACTTTCGGGCTTTAATTCAAAAGTTTTAGGATTAAATAAAAGTGTTTTATCTTCTTCTAAAATATCTTCACCTTGCTGATTTTGTTTCCACTTCACTGCAGAAATTTCAAATATCCGTGATTTCTTTAATCCTGTGCTTTCGACGCTGACCGTGGTACTTCTTTGCCGGGTAGAATCTTGAATATATAGTTGTATAGGGTTAAATTTTATTCCTGCAGATACAGATAAACTCCACAAAAGTAATCCGCAAAAACCTATTATTTTTTTCATCATTCTTTGCCCCAAATATATAAAATTATTTTTCTGCTATAAAGGCTAAAAATAGGAGATGCTGAAATGCACCTCCTATATGATCTTTTTTTTAAAATAGAGAATGCTTGTAAGTTAGAATTTAACTTCTACACCATAAGTTCCTCGGTAAGTACCCGCATATGTTCCGATACCAATGTTACGGGCCTGAGCTCGAACACCATAAGTATGTTCCCGTCCATCCCAAGTAACCGTCGAGCCACTACTGTATGCAGCCCCACCCCGTCGAGTAGTTTGAACACTTACCGGCACAGAACGAGTACCATTGACCAGTGTTCCAGGAGGTGTAATGGTCAAACTATAATCAGCATTGGTACGTACACCAAAGGTTGTGGCGTCTGTATAATTATTTTGTTCTGTAAGTACAAGACTTGAATCTGCAATATCAAGATCACAATGTTTTGGAACTTCTAATACAATATCAATTTTGCCTTTACAGTCATGACCGCAAGAAGATTTTCCTGGTTTATGCCCACCTCCACGATCTGCTTCTCCTGCATGCACGCTTGTTACACATACACCAAAGGCTAGTGCTGCTAATGCGGCTTGTATTGTTTTATTCATAACTTTCTCCATTTCTTTTTAAAGAATGTAATAAGAATGTTTATATATTTAATGTTAACAATTACGTTTGTAACTCTTTTTATTATGAGTAAGGTTTCGTAATCGTTGAGTTATCTTATTACGATTAATATAAAAATTTTAAAAATGTTATTATTCACAATATTTTTTTATATTTTAATTTTTCAATACCATTCATAGATAGAATACTATTTTTATTAAGGTTTAAATTACTAAACAATAAGATACAATTTAAACTTGTTTCCAATTATGTCAAAAAACAACTAAATATTTCTTAAAATAAATTAATAAAAAACTAAATACTTAATTTCTATATTTTTTTTAAATTATGAAGGTATTACACAAAAACATCATAAGATTACATAAATTACAAAAGAGTAAAATTTATTTCTTATTTTCTAATAAACACGTGATTTATTTTTTAATTTTACGTTATTTTTATAACAACCTCTGATTTGAATAATTTTATGCTCACACTCTCATCATTAAAATATTAAACAATTAAAAACATTCAATAAAAATTAAAAATTCACTTTATAAATCTTATTCAAAATAAAAATCTTGTCATAATTATTCATTATTATGATTGTATTTATATTGCTTCCGATATTCTCTGAATCGTGAGCAATCGTACTTACTTTAATTCAGCATGTAATGTTTTAAGAATGATTTTCCTAAGAAATTAAATCGTATATTTATTGAGAAATAAATTATAAAAAAATTAAATGAATATTTATTTAAATAAAATTTATAATTTAGGATTAAAAAGCGATTAATACTATTATTAAAAAATACATAAGCCAACCCATGTAAAATCCACTTAGCTTAAAAAAAATGAGTTAATTCAGACTATTAAATTACACTTATTTCACATACAGAAATTTAATATCAAAAAATCCCAAAGCTATTGTTCAATATAAGCTTATACATAGCATAATTATTCTATTAAAAATTCATATTTATTCTATTCGATTTAATAAGCCTTTTTCTACTTGGTACATTTGTCCATCTCCAAAATCAATCTGTTGTTTATCACCCTGTAATTTTGGAAATCCTATAATCCTTTCAAGTTGGGGGGAGCGTTGAAACTGCTGGGTTTTGGGGTTAAACATCCAGTAAATATAACGTTTATCTTGAATGGTTCGTTCTTCTGAAATATCTGACAACACAATATCGTAATATCCATCAAAATTAACATCCATGTAACCAATACTTTTCGGAAATGCGCTAAATCCTGACAGCGCCTGTACAACGCTATTGTTATTTTTATTTACAATGTCTACTCGTTTAAGTACCGAACCATAGGGTTGCTGAATATCTTCCAGACCATAAAATTTAAAGATAAAATTAGGTTTATCTGTAACTTTTATTGCAGGCTCAAACTGAATGGATTTTCCCAAAGCATCATCACCTTCAGCAAACATCGCCTTCAGATCACCGCTATTGGCATTCAGCATCCCCGATAATTGATAAGTCCTGCTTGTTATATTTTCAGGGTCAGCATCAACAGATTTTAAATTCAACTGATCGCCTTTTTGCAATCCTTTTAAATTGATTATCTGATCTTCAATAAGGTCATATAAAGTAGCATGCGGATTCCAAATCCCAGCATACAGACTAAGAAAATAACGTCCTTCGGTCGATTTCAACATGCGTTGCATGGAAACTCGAACATTATTGAGTGGCTTGTATTCTGGAGCATTTAAAACGGTTTCAGCCATACTTAGGTTGGAAAAAGTCAACGCAGCAATACAAAGCAATAATTTAGTTTTCATTGTTCAGCACACTCATAAATGCGGAAATTATGAGTACTGTATCACAAAAAAACCACTCAATTGAGCGGCCTTTTTTGTATCTTTGCAACAGAAAGAAAACTTAGTTCTTTTCTTTATCTATGATTTTGTTTGCTTGAGTCCACGGTATGAGCAAATTCAAAGCGCTGCTTTGAATGAAGTGCAAGGAGACAAAACTCTGCTTGTCACAAAATGTAAGAAAGGGAAAGCTACCTTGCATAAAAAAGCCCCTGTTAAAAACAGGGGCTTTTTGACTTAGAAATTAGAACTTAGTTCTTTTCTTTGTCTACAACCTTGTTCGCTTGAATCCAAGGTATGAAAAAAATGGAAAGCATTGCTTTCCATTTTTTGTAAAGAACGAAACCTTAGTTCTTTTCTTTATCTACGATCTTGTTCGCCTGAATCCAAGGCATCATAGAACGTAACTTATTACCTGTCACTTCAATACCATGCGCTGCATTTTGACGACGACGTGCAGTCATAGATGGATAGTTCAACGCACCTTCTTGAATGAACATCTTCGCGTATTCGCCAGATTGAATACGTTTAAGCGCATTACGCATTGCTTCACGAGACTGTTCGTTGATAACTTCAGTACCAGTTACATATTCGCCGTATTCAGCATTGTTAGATACTGAATAGTTCATGTCCGCGATACCGCCTTCGAACATCAAGTCAACGATCAATTTAAGTTCGTGTAGACATTCAAAGTAAGCCATTTCTGGAGCATAACCTGCTTCAACCAAAGTTTCGAAGCCCATTTTAACAAGCTCAACCGCACCACCACAAAGCACTGCTTGCTCACCGAAAAGGTCAGTTTCAGTTTCTTCACGGAATGAAGTCTCGATGATACCTGTACGGCCACCACCTACGCCTGAAGCGTAAGAAAGCGCAACATTACGTGCATTACCAGAAGCATCTTGGTGAATAGCGATTAAGTCAGGAACACCTGAACCACGTTGGTATTCAGAACGTACTGTGTGACCTGGTGCTTTAGGCGCAACCATGATTACGTCTAGGTCAGCACGTGGCACAACTTGGTTATAAAGAATAGAGAAACCATGAGCAAAAGCTAAAGTCGCGCCTTGCTTGATGTTTGGCTCGATCACGTCACGGTAAAGTTGAGCTTGGAACTCATCCGGAGTCAAGATCATGACTACGTCAGCTTGAGCAACTGCAGCAGGAACTTCAGCAACTTTAAGACCTGAATTCTCAGCTTTTTTCCAAGAAGTAGAGTTCGCACGTAAACCTACAGTCACGTCAACGCCAGAGTCTTTAAGGTTAAGCGCATGTGCGTGACCTTGTGAACCGTAACCGATGATCGCTACTTTTTTACCTTGGATGATAGATAAGTCACAGTCTTTATCGTAAAAAATTTGCATTGCTGTCTCCGCTTAAATGCTTTCGTTTCCTTTTATCCAAGCCAATGATGTTATTGGTATTCATTGGCCTGGAAGCTCATCTATAAGATGAGCAGAATGTGTGAATAAAATTAAATCTGTTAGATTGTTAAAACTTTTTCGCCGCGCGCGATACCTGATACACCTGAACGCACCACTTCAAGAATGGTATTTTCTGCCAGCGCATCAATAAAGCCATCTAGCTTTTCAGTGGTACCTGCGATTTGAATGGTATAGGTCGTCGGTGTTACATCAACAATTTGTGCACGGAAAATGTCTGCAGTACGTTTGATTTCCGCACGTGCTGATCCAAGTGATTTCACTTTAATCAACATCAGTTCACGCTCAATGTGTGCACCTTCAGACAAATCCACAACCTTTACAACTTCAACCAACTTGTTGAGCTGTTTGGTAATTTGTTCGATTTTATGATCATCACCATACGTGGTGAGGGTCAAACGCGACATGGTTGGATCTTCAGTCGGCGCTACGTTTAAAGTCTCAATGTTATAACCACGTTGAGAGAACAAACCGACTAAGCGAGAAAGCGCACCAGCTTCATTTTCAACGAGTACAGAAATTATGTGTCTCATTTTGTGCGCTCTCCTTTTCCTAACCACATATCTTTCATAGATTGACCAGCAACCAACATTGGATAAACGTGTTCTGAACGATCAACCATCACGTTAATGAATACGCATTTATCATTGATGGCCATTGCTTCTGCAAGCTTAGAATCAAGCTCATCTGCATGGTCAATTTGGATACCGACGTGACCGTAGGCTTCCATCAATTTGGCAAAATCTGGCAATGAATCGACATAAGAACTTGAATGACGACCTTCGTAGTTCATATCCTGCCATTGTTTAACCATACCTAAAGCACGGTTATTCAAGCAGAGAATTTTCACATTTAAGCCATATTGCTTACATGTCGATAATTCCTGAATACACATTTGAATCGATGCTTCACCGGTAATACACACGACTTGCTGATCCGGGAATGCGAGTTTCGCAGCCATGGCATATGGCAAGCCCACACCCATTGTTCCCAAACCACCAGAGTTAATCCATTGACGTGGACGTTTGTATTTATAGTAGTTGGCACCGAACATCTGATGCTGACCTACGTCTGAAGTAATGATGGCTTCACTGTTGGTTATGCGATCAAGTGCTTCAACCACCTGTTGTGGTTTCATTACACCCTCAACACCCGGTTCATAACGCAAGCCATGTACTTTGCGCCATTCAGTGATTTGAGACCACCATGCAGCAATCGCTTCAGGATTTGGTTTAGAAACATTCATTTGTTTCAATTGAACCAGCATCTCTTGAAGTACAGGTTCTACTGCACCCACGATTGGAATATGCGCCATGATGGTTTTTGAAATCGTCGCTGGGTCGATATCGATATGAATCACTTTTGCATTTGGACAGAATTTTGCCGGATTATTGGTTACACGGTCATCGAAACGCGCACCGATACACAAAATCACATCTGCATTGTGCATGGTCATGTTGGCTTCATACGTACCATGCATACCCAGCATACCAATGAACTGCTCATCAGTTCCCGGGAAAGCACCTAAGCCCATAAGGGTATTAGTTACCGGGAAATTCAGAAGATGTGCAAGCTCTGTAAGTAATTCAGATGCATTGCCTTGAACAACACCACCACCGCTATAGATGACTGGACGTTCAGCGCTAATTAGCTCTTCAATGGCTTTACGGATTTGACCTGAGTGACCACGATGCGGTGGTTGATACGAACGCATCTTCACTTTTTCAGGATACTCGTAAGCAAATTTTTCCGCAGGATTGGTTGCATCTTTAGGAATATCAACAACTACAGGACCTGGACGACCTGAAGAGGCAATATAGAATGCTTTTTTAATAATTCCAGGAATTTCACTGGCATGACGCACTTGGAAACTATGTTTCACGATTGGGCGAGAAACACCAACCATGTCTGTTTCCTGGAATGCATCTTCGCCAATTAAATGTGTTGCAACCTGACCAGACAAAATCACCATTGGGATTGAGTCCATATAGGCCGTTGCAATAGGCGTTACTGTATTGGTTGCACCTGGGCCTGATGTAACAAGTACCACACCAGTTTTACCGGTTACGCGCGAATAGGCATCTGCCATGTGACCAGCAGCTTGCTCATGACGTACGAGGTAATGATTGATTTTGTCTTGTTGAAAGAGCGCGTCGTAAATATGCAGTACTGCGCCGCCTGGGTATCCAAATAAATGTTCAACGCCTTCGTCCGCCAATGCGCGAACGAGCATTTCACCACCAGATAAAAGTTCCAACGTGATTCACCCTAATCTTTTTCACTAACAAATGGAGGGCATTTGTAGTGGTTAATTCATTAACTGTATGCACTGTTATAGCACACAAATTTCATAGTTTTCATAGCAATAGGAAAAAAATCTGACCTGACTGCTGTTTGAGCAATATGAGGTCTAAAACATGTTGGGATAAACATATTTTGTTGGCTTTGTTCAGCTTCTCGGCTAGAGAAGAAGTCCATTGCTAAAATGACGCTGATTCGAAGGGTGATCAAATAAACGCATATAAAACTACAGTCAGCATTTTTGTGGTTTCGACTATTAAAGTCAAGTTTAAAAATTAGCTTTTTCTTGATTATTTACAGACCGTCTGTTTTTTAAGCTTTTTGGTTCATTTCAGCATTTATTTGTTTATGGATGATTTCACCAGAAAAACCAATCACTTCGTTACACCTAACCATGTGCTCATAAAAAAATACTATAAATTAAATAAATAATTTTAATATGTTATGGCTTTGCAGATTTATCTTTCTCAATAAGATTTTGAAATAACCCTATTAGTCGCTAAATATTTCGTCTTTATTTTCATCCCGGCCGCATTACTCATGCGATCACAAATCAGTCAAACATAGATCAACTTGGAATTAAAAAGTAACGCCACAACGAACCATTTTTGTGCAAAATTCCGCGATCAACATCATTCGTCAGCTTATCTTTTTTTTTCTGCAAATAAGCGAAAATCATATAAAATATAAAACCTAGAATATAAATATCTTCTATACCTTACAACCGACTGATTATTATAGGGACTTGTTCATTATGTCATTATCTTTGATTAAAACTGGATTCATGGCTGCATGTGTTACCTTCAGTCTAAGTTCCACCACCGGCTTTGCTAAAGAATATTACAAATGGGTCGATGCAAAAGGTTCTACGCATTACACCACCACTCCACCACCAAAATCGGCCAAGAAAAAAGGCAAAGTGGATACCTATGGTGCCTCTCGCACTTCAACACCTAACCCATCAACTCCTGAAAACATCAACAATATAGAGCAGCCGACTCAAAACACCACCATCGTATCTGGTGAAAAAGTGATTGTTTTACCAACGCCCACTGTATCGTCCAGGAGCCAGGCACAACCGGATAATGAGACTTCGGCACCTGCTGCACAATGACCGATTTGGCTGTATAAATTCAACTGCTGATATTTAGCCAAAAACTTCGATATTTTCTTATTTATACATCGCCGCAAAATTCACTTTTAGGTGCATTTTGCGCTATGCTGTGCAACAAACTTTTAACCGTTGTTCTTAATTACGTTTATGACTACTCACATTGACCCTGAATATCAAGCCAGTGCGATTGAACCTTCTGTCCAACAAGACTGGGAAACTCGCAAAGCCTTTAAAGTTGCCGACACTGTAGAAGGTAAACATCGCTATATCTTATCGATGTTCCCTTACCCAAGTGGCAAGCTGCATATGGGTCATGTGCGTAACTACACCATTGGTGACGTGATCAGCCGTTTCCACCGCCTAAAAGGTGAAACTGTGCTTCAGCCAATGGGTTGGGATGCGTTCGGTCTTCCTGCAGAAAATGCAGCGATTGCCCATCAGGTTGCTCCGGCAAAATGGACCTTTGAAAATATCGCCTATATGCGTGATCAATTGAAAAAACTCGGTCTTTCAGTGGACTGGGATCGTGAATTTGCAACCTGTACACCAGAGTATTACCACTGGGAACAATGGCTATTTGTACAGCTCTATAAGAAAGGCTTGATTTATCGCAAACTTTCAACAGTGAACTGGGATCCTGTAGACCAAACTGTTCTTGCAAACGAACAAGTTGAAAATGGTCGCGGCTGGCGTTCAGGTGCATTGGTTGAAAAACGCGATATTCCGATGTACTACTTCCGCATTACCGACTATGCACAAGAATTATTAGACGATTTAGACACACTCAAAGATGGCTGGCCACAACAAGTCTTGACCATGCAGCGTAACTGGATTGGTCGTTCACAAGGCATGGAAATCACTTTCCTTTCAGCGAACCCTGAAGTGTATGCAGACGACTTAACCGTTTATACCACTCGTGGTGACACCTTGATGGGTGTGACCTATGTTGCAGTTGCGGCTGAACATCCATTGGCTTTAAAAGCTGCTGAAACGAATCCTAAATTGGCTGCATTCATTGAAGAATGCCGTATGGGTTCTGTAGCTGAAGCCGATCTTGCCACTGCTGAAAAGAAAGGTATGGCAACAGGTCTTTCAGTTAAGCATCCTGTGACTGGTGAAGCAGTTCCGGTTTGGATCGCCAATTACGTATTGATGTCTTATGGTTCAGGCGCTGTGATGGCCGTTCCTGCACATGACGAACGTGATTTCGAATTTGCCAACAAATATGGCTTGACCATCAAGCAAGTGATTGATGCCAAAGGCGCAGATGATGCTGAATTCTCTGCTACGACATGGCAAGAATGGTACGGTTCGAAAGAAGGCAAACTGGTTAACTCGGGTGAGTTTGACGGCTTAGATTTCCAAGGTGCTTTTGATGCGTTCATTGCCAAATTAGAACCACAAAAACTTGCCAATACCAAAGTTCAGTTCCGTTTACGTGACTGGGGTGTTTCTCGTCAGCGTTATTGGGGTTGTCCAATTCCAATGATCAACTGTGAAACATGTGGTCAGGTGCCTGTACCTGAAGAACAACTTCCAGTGATTTTACCGACTGACGTGGTTCCGGATGGTTCAGGTAACCCACTGAACAAAATGCCAGAATTCTATGAGACTAAATGTCCTTGCTGTGGCGCTGACGCACGTCGTGAAACAGATACCTTGGATACTTTTGTAGAATCATCTTGGTATTACGCACGATATGCATCGCCTGATTTCACTGGCGGTATGGTGAAACCTGAGGCTGCACAATCTTGGCTTCCTGTAAACCAATACATCGGTGGTGTTGAACACGCGATTCTGCATTTGTTATACGCACGTTTCTTCCACAAATTGATGCGTGATGAAGGTGTGGTACAAGGCAACGAACCATTCACCAACCTGCTCACCCAAGGTATGGTTTTGGCGGATACCTTCTACCGTGAAGCAGAGTCAGGCAAGAAAACCTGGTTTAACCCTGCCGATATCGAGCTGGAAAAAGACGAAAAAGGTCGTGTGCTTTGTGCGAAATATAAAGGTGACGGTCAAGAAGTTGTGGTTGGCGGTCAAGAGAAAATGTCGAAATCGAAAAATAACGGTATCGACCCGCAAGCGATTATTGACCAGTACGGCGCAGATACCGCACGCGTATTCATGATGTTTGCAGCACCACCAGATCAATCTCTAGAATGGTCTGATGCAGGTGTTGAAGGTGCAAACCGCTTCCTGAAACGTGTCTGGCGTTTGGCGACAGGTTTCCTAGAAAAAGGGAACTCTGCAGCGAATATTGATATTGCTAGCCTATCTAAAGATGCGCAAGACTTACGTCGTAAAACACATGAAACCATTCAAAAAGTGGGTGATGACCTAGAACGTCGTCATGCATTCAATACCGCCATTGCGGCACAAATGGAATTGTTGAATAGCATCAACAAATTTGAAGCAAAAGATGATAATGATGTCGCAGTTGAACGTGATGCCATCATTACTTTGCTGACAATGCTTGCCCCATTTGCACCGCATTTAAGTCAAACCTTATTGACTGAATTTGGTATTGAGTTAACTGAAGCACTGTTCCCGGTTGTGGATGAGTCTGCTTTGACACGTAATACGCAAACCATCGTGGTACAAGTGAACGGTAAGCTTCGCGGTAAGTTGGAAGTTTCAGTCGATACCTCTAAAGAAGACATTTTGGCTCAGGCAAAAGCCTTACCAGAAGTTCAACAATTCTTGACTGGCCCAACCAAGAAAGAAATTGTTGTTCCGAATAAACTTGTGAATCTAGTGGTTTAAAAATCTCCCCTAGTCCCTCTTTAAAAAAGAGGGGGAAAGCCTCCCTTTTTAAAGGGAGGTTTGGAGGGATTTAATCTCTACATAGAAAAAGGTAGGAATTAAAAAAACAATTCCCAAACAAAGCCCGTTGTCAATCAACGGGCTTTGACTTTACAATCAACTCAGGAATTCATTTACCCATCTTTGGGATAAACAGAGGAATAAGCATGCATTTGGTTCAACGTGTTGCAGCGATTGTATTAACTTTGGGCCTAAGTGCCAGCTTAGTCGGTTGTGGTTTTCATTTAAAGGGAACCAACCCAACGACAGCTCCTGTTGCGTACTCGAAAATGAGTTTAGCGCTTCCAGATAACACAGAAGAATTACACGAAAAGCTTGCAATATACCTGGGTGCGACCGGTATTCAACTGAGCAACAATCCAGATGCTTATGTATTACATGTGCTTGAGTACACACCTCAACGTCATGAACTCAACGGTAAACTGGTTGAAACCTTGCTTCGCTTAACCGTAACTTTCCGTATTGAAGATGCGCAAGGCAATCCTGTCACCGAACCACGTACCCTGACCGCTTCACGCAGCTATCAGTATGACGTCGCGACCGTAAATACCGATGACCAGGAACAGAAGTATCTTAATCAAGTTATTGTTGATGACATTGCACAGCAAATTGTGCGTCAGATTTCATCCAATCGCTTACCGAAAGTCATCACTAAACCAGCAGCATCAACCCCTCAACCTTAAAGATAGAAATTAAGCTATGAAACTTGACTATCCACAAGCACTGAAACGTGTTGATGAAGCTCGCGGTGCTTGGATTATGTATGGTCAAGAGCCATTGCTTGAACAAAATTTACTCGATGCTTTTCGGAAAAGTTGGCAAAAACAAGAAATTGAACGTCAGCGTCATGACATTAATAATGTGAGTGACTGGAAAAATGTTTTTAATGCGTTAAATAGCTTATCGCTTTTTTCCAGTCAACTTGCCATTGAAGTGCATGGCAACATCAAGCCTGATGCAAATGGCATCAAGCAACTGAAAAGCTATATTCAGCACAATGAGCAAAACCTGTTGCTTGTAGTCATGCCCAAGCAGGACAGCAGCAGCTTAAAATCCAGTTTCTTCCAGGTGGTGGACGCCAATGGTGTTACTGTGCCATTGACTGCCAATTACCCACAAGACCGGCAACGGATTTTAGGAATTGAGGCAGAAAAACTGGGGATTAAACTGGCCAATGATGCCTGGGCTTGGCTGGAACAGCATCATGAGCATAACCTGCTGGCGGCAAAAAACAGTCTGATGCGTGTCAGCGATACCTTTTGCGATGTCGATGTGATTCAGATTGATCATTTGTATTCATGTCTACAAGACCAGTCGCGCTACACCACTTATGATTTAACAGATACCTTACTTGCGGGAAATCTGGCTCAGGCAATTAAAATTTTTCAATATCTGATTGCTTCAGGTGAGCCGATGAGTCTGATCTTATGGAGCATCAGCAAAGAAATGCGCTTGCTGATGCAACTGTTTGAACAGCCACAAAATGCCCTGCAACTCGGCATTTGGAAAAATAAAGTCAGTCAATATCAGCAAGCTTTAAGACGACTCAATCCCAATAACTTTCTGACTTGGCCTTCGCTGCTGTTACGTATTGATGCGTCCATTAAAGGCTTGGGAAAAGAAAATCCTGAGCACTTGGTCATGCAGGCCATTGCCAGCATGTGTGGTCGAAGTTTATTTCCCAGCTAAGCTTGGTAACTCATCTGTTTTCGCGGATGCAGACCATTTTCCTCCAGACTGAATATTTTATTTTTATAATTTGAGTGATCTGCTTCTAAGTTTCATTTCAATATTACCCTTTCTCTTTTTATATATTTTTCATCTTAATTAAAAATCTCAAGAAAAGTGCTCAAGAACAAAGTACACCTAAAACCTATTGAATAAAAAAGATTTTTTTTGTAAAAAATAGTTATCATTTCTATTGGATGCAAAAATATTCACGTTTTATCCTCATTTAACTTTTATACTCTGTTCAATTTTCTCAATTTGCACGCTCACTATGCCAAAAATAAAACCGTCCAAAATAGTTGTCGCTGTGGTCTGCATTCTTGCTATTGCGGTCACAGCCTGGTTTTTCCTAAAGCCAAAAGAGCAAGCGCCTCAATACATTACCAGCGAAGTTAGCCGCGGCGATATTGAAGACTCTGTGCTTGCAACCGGTGTACTTGAAGCCACCAAAATGGTCAGCGTCGGTGCACAGGTTTCCGGCCAGGTCAAAAAAATGTATGTGAAACTGGGCGACCAAGTCAAACAAGGTCAACTAATTGCACGAATTGATTCGATTCGTCAGGAAAATGACCTGAAAACGGCTGAAGCGAGCATTAAAAATCAACAAGCACAACTGGCAGTCAAGCAAGCCAACTTAGCCAAAGTTCAAGCTGAATATCAACGTCAACAAGCGATGTATGCACAAGATGCAACTTCACGTGCCGAATTGGAATCCGCACTGGCAAGCTTTAAAACAGCACAAGCGGATATCCTGGCGATTAATGCACAAATTGAACAATCTCGCTTAACACTGGCAACCGCCAAAGAAGATTTGGGCTATACACAGATTGTTGCACCAATGGACGGCACCATTGTGGCGATTGTGACTGAGGAAGGCCAAACCGTAAACGCTAATCAAAGTGCACCGACCATTGTTAAATTGGCGAAACTCGACAACATGACCATTAAGGCTGAAATCTCTGAAGCCGACGTGATGAAAGTTGAAGAAGGTCAAACCGTTTATTTCACCACTTTGGGCAATAGCGACAAAAAACACTATGCAAAACTACGCCAGGTAGAACCTGCACCGAATTCAATTAATACAGAAACCAACAACTCATCGACTTCATCTTCAAGTACTGCAGTGTATTACAACGCTTTATTTGATGTACCGAATGAAGATGGCAAGTTACGTATTGATATGACAGCACAAGTTTATATCGTACTGAATGAAGCAAAAAATGCCTTAACTGTGCCTGCAGCGGCCTTACAAGGCTCAAACCGCCCGCAAGGCAAACGTGGCGAGCGTAATGCAAACAGAGCCAAAGAACAAAAGCCAGCCGATATCGATCAAGCTAAAACTGAACGTCCAAAACGCTTAGAGCTGTCTGCTGAAGAAAAATCGCTGATTGAACAAGGCAAAGCCTCTATGTCGATGGTTCGTGTAGTTCAAGCCGATGGCACTGCAAAACCACAACCTGTGTTGATCGGTTTAAATAACCGTGTCACTGCTCAAGTGATTAAAGGCTTGAAACAAGGTGACAAAGTGGTGATTGCAGATGCGTCTGATACGTCAAATGATTCTGCAAAACGTAGCAATAGCCGTGGTGCTGGTCCAATGAGAATGTAATGATGAGTCAAGATCAACAACCTTTGCTCAAGGTCACAGATCTGACTCGTGAATTCCCCGCTGGGGAAAACACCATTCAGATTCTGAAGGGCATTAATTTAGAGATTTACCCTGGAGAACTGGTGGCGATTGTTGGCCAATCAGGTTCAGGTAAATCAACCCTCATGAACATCCTCGGTTGTTTAGATCAACCGACTGCTGGTAGCTATCAGGTTAAAGGACGCGAAACCCGGAAACTTGAAGCAGATGAACTGGCGCAACTGCGCCGTGAATATTTCGGTTTTATTTTCCAGCGCTATCATTTACTGGGTGATTTAACTGCTGCAGGCAACGTCGAAGTTCCAGCGATTTATGCAGGAGTTGATGCATCTGCACGTCAGGAACGTTCAACCCAACTGCTCACGGACTTAGGTCTAGCTGAAAAAACCCAAAACCGCCCTAGCCAGCTTTCTGGTGGTCAGCAACAACGTGTGTCGATTGCACGTGCCCTGATGAACGGTGGCGATGTGATTCTGGCCGATGAGCCGACCGGTGCATTGGATAAAAACAGTGGTATTGAAGTGATGCGTATTTTACGTGAACTGAATGCCAAAGGTCACACCATTATTTTAGTCACGCACGATCATAATGTAGCGAAAAATGCCTCGCGCATTATTGAAATTAGTGACGGGAATATTATTTCGGATCGGGCCAATGTGCCTGAAACGGATGGTGAAGTGCTGGAAAAACGGCAACTCGACCGTACCCCACAGAAGAAAACCCCGTCTTGGCGCTCTGCTGCCGACCGACTGGGTGAAGCATTCCGTATGGCCATCCTAGCCATGAATGCACACCGCATGCGGACCTTCCTGACCATGCTCGGGATCATTATTGGTATTGCATCGGTAGTTTCGGTGGTTGCGCTCGGCAATGGTTCACAAAAGCAGATTCTGGAAAATATCAGCAGTCTTGGTACCAACACCATTACTGTGTCCCAAGGTCGTGGCTTTGGTGACAATTCCAAAACGGCTCAAGTCAAAACCCTGGTTCCCGCCGATGCTGAAGCTTTGGCCGAACAGCCGTATGTCGATGGAGTGACGCCTTCGGTTACCAGTAGCGTAACTGCACGCTTTAAAGATACTGAAGCGTCTACCACGGTCAATGGCGTGAGTGAAGACTTCTTCTATGTTAAAGGCATGACCTTCGAATCGGGGCAGCCTTTTGATAAAGAAGGTGTGAATGAACGTGTCCAAGATGTGGTCATTGATAACAATACCAAGAACACCTTCTTTAGTGATGGTACCAATCCTGTCGGTCAGGTCATTCTTTTAGGCAGCTTGCCAAGCCGTATTATTGGTGTGATTGAAGCGCAAAAATCGATGATGGGTAACTCGGATAGTCTGAACGTTTATCTGCCCTACTCGACCGTCATGAGCCGTATGCTGGGTCAATCCAATGTGCGTAACATCATTGTGCGTGTCAAAGACGAATACCCGAGTGCTGCCGCTGAAAATGCGATTCTGAACTTGCTGGTTCAACGCCATGGCGCGCAAGATGTCTTTACCCAAAACTCGGACAGTATTCGTGAAACCATTCAGCAAACCACACAAACCATGACCTTACTGGTTTCTGCCATTGCGGTGATTTCACTGATTGTCGGTGGGATTGGGGTGATGAACATCATGCTGGTTTCAGTGACTGAACGAACTCAGGAAATTGGGGTACGTATGGCCGTCGGTGCACGTCAAAGTGACATCTTGCAGCAGTTCCTGATTGAAGCGGTATTGGTGTGTATTCTAGGTGGTGTCTTAGGGGTACTGTTGTCTTTAGGGATTGGACAGCTGATTGGCCATTTTGCTGGCGGTACTTTCCAGATGGCCTACTCAACCACCTCAATTATTGCAGCCTTTGTCTGTTCCAGCATGATCGGGATTATCTTTGGCTTTATCCCTGCCCGTAATGCAGCACAGCTCAATCCTGTTGATGCACTTTCTCGCGAATAAGGATACTTAGAATGCAAATGAATTTTACCAAACTTGCCACTGCCCTTATTTTAAGTGGATCGCTGGTTGGTTGTGCTGCGGTGGTGAAAACCCCGTATGAGCAACCTGCCGTAAATATTCCTAACAACTTCCAGAACAGCAAAGCCATAAGTCAGCAAGTGCATGCCGATGTCTATGCAGACCAATGGTGGACCTTGTTTGGCGATGCACAGCTAAATCAATTGGTCAGTCAAGTTTTAGCCAGCAATACCGATTTGGCAGTTGCCGGTATCAACTTGCAGCAAGCACGTTTGCAGGCCGGTTTAGCTGCAAACCAGCAAGGCCCACGGGTCAGCTCAAGCGTATCGGCTGGGCATAGCATTGACTTAAATTCAGGTGATGATTCCTCACGCGGCTTATCCTTAAGTGGTGGCGTAAGTTATGAACTGGATTTATTCGGGAAACTGGCGCGCCAAACTGAAGCATCTCGTTGGGAAGCCTTAGCCACTGAACAGGACTTGCAAAGTACCGCACAAAGCTTGGTGGCAACGACTGCGAATTTATATTGGCAGTTGGGTTATCTGAATGAGCGTTTGACAGTTGCACAGCAAAACCTCAGCAGTACGCAAAAGATTTATGAACTGGTCCGCACACAATATCGTGCCGGCGCAGTTTCGGGTCTGGACTTAACTTCAGCTGAACAGTCGGTGCAAAGCCAAAGAGCCACTTTAAGTCAGATTGAACAGCAGAAAGTTGAAACGCGCACTGCATTGGCGGTGTTAATGCATCAACCGGTACAGCAACTCAACATTCAGGAACCGTCTCGTTTACCGCGCATTGCCCTACCGACCATTGCAGCAGGCTTGCCGGCAGACTTGCTGTCACGTCGCCCAGATTTGCAGGCCTCGGAATTACGTCTGCGTAAGGCTTTGGCCAACAAAGATGCCACTAAAGCTGGTTACTATCCTTCGATTAACTTGACCGGAAATTTGGGTTCTTCCAGCACATCGTTAACCAATCTGTTGCAGAATCCGGCTTTAACTCTGGGTGCGAGTTTGAGCTTACCATTCCTGCAATATAACGATATGAAGAAAGATTTGGCAATCAGCGATCTGGATTATGAAAAATCGATTATTCAGTACCGTCAAACCTTGTATCAGGCTTTCGCCGATGTGGAAAATGCGCTATCGGCACGTACCGAATTAAACAAACAGGTGGCTTTGCAAGAACGTAATGTACAACTTGCCGAGAAAACTGAGCGTTTAACTGAAGTACGTTACCGTAACGGTGCAATTGCACTTAAAAACCTGTTAGATGCACAGGAAACCACACGTAATGCACGTTTGTCTTTAATTCAGACCAAGCAAAGCCAATACAATGCTTATGTGACCCTGATGCAGTCTTTGGGTGGTAGCCCAATCAAACAACTACCTTAAGCTCAGCAATAAAAAAAGCCTCTACGGAGGCTTTTTTTATTTAGGTTATCTTTTTTAGTTAAGTTATTTGGCTTTATAAAAATTTAGAAACTCGGGCGATAATATTTATAAGTCAGGCCTTTTTCATTATAAACGTCATAACTTTTTTGCTTAAAGTCAGATACCCATTGCTGGCCATTAAACCCGGCAATATGTCCATACACATGTTTGCCGGTGCGGTCAATAATATAAATATCACCTTCTTTAGGTGAATCGAATTTAGGGTTAATTTGTCGATAACCAATTTTCGTCAAAGTATTGCCCCAGTCTGCCGCAGCAACAGGGTGACTTTGGAACCGTGCACCTGCTGACTCCAAAGCAAGCCGGATACTTTTGGCACACTTTTGTGAACTGCGATATGAGCTAATACCCTGCAAGAAATTGGTGAATTTATTAATATCAATTCGCTGTCCATTGCTTGCAATAATATTCTTTTTTTGGCTGGTTTGAACGGACTTGGACTCTGTATTTTTTTTAGAATTTTTACCAGATTTGGAACGAATTACGATGTTGGTCTGAACGGGAGCATACATCTCATTCATGTTTACATTATAATCATAAGCCATTCTTTACCACTACTCCCAACCCTTAAACGACGGGCTTTTCACTCATTTCGACGGCGAAGATAGTACCCCGGAATATATGATTTTTCATGTAATAAATGTAATAAAATATAAACAGACCCCGTGAAATTGAGTTAAATGATTATTTTTTGTTAACTTTTATAAATACAGAGAGTAGATAAATTTATTGGATGATCAACAGATAAACGCAAAGCTGTTATTCCCTTTCACTCCCTCATCATGACTGAGTCATCTTGAACGCGAGACATTAAAGGTGAGAAATTGAAATCGAGAAGACCCCTCATACTCTGTAATTCATTCTCGATAAACTTCATTCAATTTAAGATCACCCATATATTTTGAATATTGAATATCAACCGACATATAGAGTTTTTTATATTTTTAATTTGCTCAGATTTGATGTGATACAGTTTTCTGTAAAAAAAGGCTAATATGTGGGGTTAGCCAACAGATTCTAAAATTAGAGTTAGCAAACAGATTCTAATGAAAGAAACATAAACCAGATTCTAATGAGAGAGACATGCGTCAGTATTTAGACCTTTTACAACATATCCTCGACAACGGTGGCGACAAAGGCGACCGTACCGGTACAGGGACGCGTTCAGTGTTCGGTCACCAAATGCGCTTTGATCTTTCCAAAGGTTTCCCTTTACTCACCACCAAAAAAGTTCATTTCCGCTCAATTGTGATTGAACTGTTATGGTTTCTAAAAGGTGATACCAACGTCAAATATCTGCAAGACAACAAAGTTTCAATTTGGGATGAATGGTCAACTGCAGAACAAACTGCACGTTTTGGTCGTCCTGAAGGTGAATTGGGTCCGGTCTATGGTCATCAATGGCGTAACTTTGGTGCAACCAAAAAAGAAAATGGCTTATATGAGCAGGATGGTTTTGACCAGATTCAATGGCTGATCAATGAAATTAAAACCAATCCCAATTCACGCCGTTTAATCGTGTCGGGCTGGAACCCAAATGAAGCGGGAAATGTTGCCCTTCCACCTTGTCACACCCTGTTCCAGTTTTTTGTACAGAACGGCAAACTGTCTTGCCAATTATATCAACGCAGTGCGGACGTGTTCTTGGGTGTTCCCTTTAATATTGCCAGCTATGCCCTACTCACTCATATGATTGCGCAAGTTTGTGGTTTAGGTGTAGGCGACTTTGTCTGGACGGGTGGCGATACCCATTTATATGTCAATCATTTTGAACAGGCAAAATTGCAACTCAGCCGTGAACCGTTGCCGCTTTGCCAATTAAAATTGAATCCTGAAATTAAAGACATTTTCGAGTTTAAATTTGAAGATATCGAAATTGTCGGTTATGAATCCCATCCAGGAATCAAAGCTCCTGTTGCGGTTTAATTTTCCTTTTTAGAGTTCCCTCTCCTGAAGAATTGTTTAAGCACTGCTTTAAACAATTCTGCAAGTGAGGGTTAGGTAGAGATAAATGAATACCCTCACCCTAACTTCTCCCCAAGGGAAAAGGAATTAGAGATCAAACCTATAAAATCCCTCGTCCCTCCTTTAATAAAGCGGGAAATTGTAGAAAGGATTTTGGGATTATGCACAAGGATTAAATAAATGACCTTTCAAAATTTAGAAATTGTTCATGTCGTGGCTATGGATCAGCAGCGCTGCATTGGCAAAAATAATGACTTGCCTTGGCACATTTCTGCTGACCTCAAGCATTTTAAAGAAATCACCCAAGGGGGTGTCGTGGTCATGGGTCGAAAGACTTTAGAGTCTATGGGACGCACCTTGCCGAAACGTGTCAATTGGGTGATTACCCGTGACACGAATTGGTCATTTGAAGGGGCGAAAGTGGCCCACTCTATTGAAGATGCCTTGGCCCAAGCCGTTGCCGATGTAAAAGCTTCAGAAAAACCAGATGCGATCTTTGTGATTGGTGGCGGAGAAATCTTTAAGCAGACCATGAACATTGCCGACCGTCTGGAATTAACCCATGTCGAGCTTGATGTTCAAGGCGATGCCTATTATCCAGAAATTCCGGCTGAATTTAAAAAGGTCGCATCTGAACAACATATTGACGACAAAACTGGGATTGCTTTCGAGTTCGCAACTTACCGAAAATAAAGGCAATAATTATTTATAACAGTCAAATATGCATAATATTGGGAAAAGGGAATTTTTCGCTGCGCTGGGCATGGCTTTACTGCATTCTGTGTTCAGCCTTTTCGTTATTTTGTCCTCGATTTGGTTGTGTCTTGCCTTGTGGTTTCAGGAACCTTTTGGCTGGCTCATCACTCGCCTACTCATTGGTATCTGGATTGTCTTTGCTTTAAGCATTCTCGGCATTTACATCACCCAACATTTCTTTAACCGCCACACCGATGTACTGATTTATATGCTGGGTCTTCTGCTCGGCTTATTCTGGTATTTTGGTCTGGAAGCCCGGCAAGATCGTGACTGGAATCCGGAAGTGGCCCAGGTGTTGTCTTATGAACAAGATGGCGACAAGATCACATTACATAATGTACGTAATTTTAACTGGCATGCAGATGGCAGTTATGATGAACGCTGGGAAACACGTGATTTTGATTTAAACCAGATTACCGGTGTGAATATTATTACCTCCTATTGGATGGGACCACAGATTGCCCATACCTTGGTCAGCTTTGACTTTGCCAACAGCAAACCCCTGACCTTCTCGATTGAAATTCGCAAAGAAAAAAATGAAGAATTTTCAACTTATGGCGGTTTTTTTAGAAAATATGAACTCAGCCTGATCGCAGCAGATGAAAAGGATCTGATTTATACCCGCAGCAATGTTCGTGGTGAACATGTCTATTTTTTTCCGGTCAATATGTCGAAAACCGAAAGACGCGCCTTGTTTAAAGAATATCTGGGTAAAGCCAATGAATTCAGACATCAGCCAAAATGGTATAACAGCCTCACCAGTAACTGCACCACGCTGGTGTTTGATATGGTGCAAGCGATATCTAAAAGACATCTACCCACCGATTACCGTCTGCTGGCTTCAGGGTATTTACCCAATTATCTGTATGACCTGAATGCTATTTCACACGATTTAACCATACAACAATGGTATGACGTTGCCTATATAAACCCGCGTGTCAGTGAATTAAACAATATCAGCAGTACACAATATTCAACTTTGATTCGCCAAGGCATACCTAAACCAATACTGCAAAAATCGCCATAATTTAAAGTGTAAAAATATATAAGACATAGATTTAACGCTAGTGAATTGACTGTTTTTTTGTTTATATAGAACATAAGTTAAATCAAGAACGAGAATTCCAATATGTTAAAAAAATTATTTGCTGTTGGCATGATTGGTGCAGCTATTGCTTTTAGCGGTTGTGAAACCACGCCAAGCGCATCTACCACGATTGAAACTGCAAATTTAGTTCAGTTGCAAAACCGTACCTGGATTGCAACACAGATTGGCAATACGGAAATAAAAACTGCTCCAACTGCACATAATATTCCAAGCTTACAGTTTGATGCTGCAACCAAACGCGTCAGTGGTGCCGATGGCTGTAACCGTATTATGGGCAACTATGAAGCTGGACGAGATACTTTGGTTCTTGGCCAAATGGCAGGCACCAAGATGGCCTGTCTAGATGGCAATAATGTATCGCAACAATTTAATGAAGCACTGACCAAAGTGGCAAACTATCAAGTCTTTGGTAAAACACTCAAGCTGCTTGATCGTCATGGTAACCTTCTGATCCAATTCAGCAGTCCGGTTCAACCCCGTTAAAGCGTGCAGATAAACAGCCTGAAATCTCAGGCTTTTGTATTTAAAATGCATAAATAAATACATTGTAGCTTCATAAAAAGCCCATATATTAAAAACAATAGATAAATACAGGATAAAACCATGCAACAGGCATTATTTGGTGGTGGATGTTTTTGGTGTGTTGAAGCCATATTTTTACAGCTGAAAGGCGTAGAAAAAGTGGTCAGTGGTTATTCCGGCGGTCACACCGACAATCCAAGTTATGACGATATTTGTCGTGGTGACACTAACCATGCAGAAGTCATTTTAATTGATTATGATGAAACACAAATTAGCTTTACCCAGCTGTTGGATGTGTTTTTTACCACCCATGATCCAACCACATTAAACCGTCAAGGCAATGACGTAGGCACTCAATATCGTTCTGTGATTTATTATTTTAATGATCAGCAACAACAGCAGGCAGAGCAAGCTATTGATCATTTGAAGGCAGAAGGCCTCAATATTGTGACTGAGCTCAGCCCTGCACCCAAGTTCTACCCTGCAGAAGAATATCATCAAAATTTCTTTGCCCGAAATCCATCTCAAGGCTACTGTAATTTTTCCATTCCACCGAAACTGATGAAATTACGCAGCAAGTTTCAGGACTTGCTTAAAGCTGAATAAGAGCATTTTTCAGCAAATTTCAGACATAAAAAAAGCGACCATCACGGTCGCTTTTTTTATGTCTGAAATTAGTTATCACTGGCAAAAGCAATATCGCTGAGCCCGGCTTCGCTCGCACGAGACATCACTTGTGCAACAGTGTCATAACGTGATTCTTTATCGGCTTTCAGAACAATGGTCGGCTGACGCTGTTCCTGACCTGCTTGCTTGAATTTTGTCTGTAACTCATCAAGAGTGAGCACATCGCCATTCCAAGCCACATCTCCACCCGCATTAATACTGATGGTGACACTTTCAGGTGGCAAATCAATAATATCTGCCGTGGTTTTTGGTAAGGTTAATGGAATTGATGGGTTAGCAACGGTTGCTGTCACCAGGAAGATGATCATCAATACCAACATAATGTCGATGAGTGGAATGAGATTCATCTCATTCATGCCTACATCGTTGTCTTCACCCAATTGAAAGCCCATTAAGCTTGACCTCCAACCAAATTATTCGCTGTTGCTTTAGCTTCAGCAGCTTGAGCCGAGCTGTCTTGCTGCAACATGGTATCAATCAACAAACTGTGTGCCTGGTCTTGTAGCTCATGCGCCAAACCACGGTTGACACGGGTACAAATGTTATAAGCCAGTACCGCAGGAATAGCCACCGCCAAACCCAAACCGGTCATAATCAAGGCTTCACCCACAGGGGTTGCCACTTGTGCCAAACCGGCTTGACCGCTCTTGCCTACTGCAACCAAGGCATGGAAAATACCCCAGACTGTACCGAATAAACCCACAAACGGTGCAAGTGAAGCAATGGTACCTAAAACTGCAACACCTTTTTCAGCATTGGCTTTTTCAGCAGAAATTTGACGCAATAAAGCTTGTTCTGCCACTGCCTTACGTTGTTCGAAAATTAAAGGTGAAAATTTTGCCTTTAACTTGCTTAACGCTTGAGAAAGTTGAGCATAAGCTTGTTGCTTCAGTTGGCGAGTCCCCATTAAACGTAAAACGAAGATGGTCCATGTCGTAATCGACATTGCCAATAACACGAAATACAGTGTTTTACTCACTGCATCGGCGTGTTGCCAATAAACTGAAAAGTTCATACTCGAACTCCTAAAAAATGTTAGCCGTGTGGATTCAATGTCAATTCAAATGGTTGGTCAGCACTAATTGGATAAGCCACGCCATTTTCTTTGTACGGTTTGAATTTGGAACTACGCACTGAGCGTAAAATCTTGTCATCTAAAGCAGGTACACCACTCGAACGCGAAATACGCGCTGAGGTAATTACCCCTTTTTCATTCGCTTCAATATGTACCACCACAGTACGCGTTTGGCCTTCTAAATCGCTATTGTTATAAGAAGGTTTTGGCGAACGGCTCCATTGCACGCCCGAGCCACCAATCGATACACTTTTTGGAGATGGCGGAGCAGCGGGTGCCGGCGGAGTAACAGGTGCGGGTGGCGCAACCGGCGCAGTTTTGGCGACGGGTACAGGTTTAACCACTTTAGTTTCAGAAATCGTTGTGGTGACAGTGGGTTTCGGTGGCGCTTCAACCGGCTTCACCACGGGTTTTGGTGCTTCTGCTTTTTTAACTTGTTGAACCTTCTCTACCTTTTTCGGAGGGGGTGGAAGTTGTTTTTCTACAATTTTAACTTCTTTCACTTCCTTAGGCTTGGGCTTTTCTTTTTTCGGTTCAGCTTTCGGCTTCGGTGGTAAAGGCTTTGGTGGTTCTTGAATTTTAACAAAACGAACTTTTAAAGGTTCTTTTTCAACGGGTTTGAGTTCAGGGGTCTTCATTTGCCCCACCGCCCACAACACGCCCATGTGACCGACCACAACGGCGATCAGCGCTGTGATAATTTTCTTTTTCATCGGGTTGGGAGTTTGCATATTTAGAGCGGGAGATTGACTCATTAAAATCGGTTACCTAATTAAAGCGATTGTAGATCAATACAGATTTAAGCAATCAAGCTCATCGGTTAGTACATTTAAAGCACCGTAATAATAAATGAGAAGTGTTTTCATTTGCAACTATTAATTCAGGAGTTTTGATGAGTTTTTTGAATCAAAAACGAAAAAGGCATGCCTAAAGCACGCCTTTTGAATGGATCGTTCTAACAATTTTTATTGAAAAACAACTGTCTTGTTGCCATCTACAATAATACGATCTTCAAGATGCCATTTCACTGCACGAGCCAGCACATTTCGTTCGACGTCTTGTCCAAGTTCACGCAGTTGGTCAACCGTAAAATCGTGATTGACCCGTTCTACATCTTGCTCAATAATCGGCCCCTGATCCAGATCAGCAGTCACATAATGCGCGGTTGCACCAATCAGCTTCACGCCTTTTTCATATGCTTGCTTATAAGGGTTTGCACCCACAAAGGCAGGCAAGAATGAATGGTGAATATTAATTACTTTCATGGTCCATTTAGAGACAAATTCTTCGCTTAGAATTTGCATATAACGTGCAAGAATCAGTAAATCATTTCCCTGCATGATTTCATCAATTTTTGCGTAGGCTTCTGCCTTGTTATCTTTATTGACTGGAACCACAACAAAAGGAATACCGAAGTTTTCAACTGATTCGCGTAAATCTTCATGGTTAGAGACTACGGTTGTGATTTCGCAAGGCAAACCACCACGTGCATGACGCCACAACAATTCAAGCAAGGCATGATCGACTTTAGAGACCAAAATGCCGACTTTTTTGACATCGCTAACCAGAGCCAAACGCCAATGCATGTTATAGCGCTCTGCCACATTGCTCGCAAAAGTTTGGGTCAAACTTTCTTTACGGCTTTGCAGGTTATCCATTTCAAATTCAACACGCATGAAATAACGCCCACCCTGAGCTTCAGTCGCGTATTGATCAAGTGCGGTAATATTTGCTCCCTGATGATACAAAAAGCTTGATACAGCTTGCACGATCCCTGGTTTATCCTCGCAAGTAATCAGTAAACGTGCTGTGTTAGCAGTGGTCATATTCATGTTGGTTTATATCACTAATCAGTTAAATTGAAAAACAAGCCGAGCATTCTAACGCTTTTTTAAGGCTTTCTAAATAGGCTATGTCGCATTGTGATTTTTACTTGAAGATAGACTCTCAAATAGTTCTGAAGGCCCCAAAGTTTCAAGCAAATGTTCATAAGTTTGACGGCTTTCACCACGCAAATATGCCCCTTCCAGGAACACCATTTGACGCAATGCCTGCCAGACCCACTTCTCTTCTAAAGTATTTGAGTCGGTAATATGACCCGACATATATAAGAAGTTGGTCCAGTTGGTCAAAACAATCCACAAGTTAATAATCAGGGCCTCAATTTCCGAGTCCGTCATTTGCATCAACCCGGCATTGACAAAAGCTTTATAAATTTTCTGCCCCTGCTGCATCACCTGACCGGCAAAACGCGGATACATTTTGCGAAAATCATCATTATTTTCAACCAAATGATAAACATCACGATGCAAAAAGCGATAAGCCCAAAGCTGACTGCTCAGTACCTGAAAATAACGAATCTTATCATTGGCATCGAGCAGGCGATCATCTGGCAATGCAAGCATTTCCAAAGTTTCTTTTTGATATTGCTCCATCAATTCCTTGATAATTTCGTTTTTATTACGAAAGTGGTAATACAAATTACCCGGGCTCATACTCAGTTCAGCTGCAATATGATTCGTTGTAACTGAACGCTCACCGCGCTCATTAAATAACTGTAAGCTGAGCTGTAAAATACGTTCTTTGGTTTTCACCGTTTTGGAGTGAGACATCCTAAAGTAACCATTCATTCAATAGGTTAGCTAGCTAACACATAAAGTAACTTGACTATTTAGAGCTTTTACTCTAAAAATTAAATTAATCGCTTTTATTTAAGGGTAGCAGGTCATGAATAGTCCTATAAAAACAACTTCAATGACACCACATTCTTTCGATATTCCGCACTTACATACTGTGCTGGAACAGCAAAAACATGCCTATCAACGCCATCCTTTACCAAGTGCAAAGGAACGTATTGATCGTTTAGCACGTTTAAAGCGTATCTTAGTTAAATATCAAGATCAATTTGCCGAAGCAATTAACCAAGACTATGGTAACCGTTCTATTGGCGAAACCAAAATCGGTGAATTACTCACCTGTCTTGAACAGATTAAATATTATAGCAAGCATTTGACCAATTGGATGAAACCTTCGAAACGCCATGTCGGAATTATTCATCAACCGGCAAAAGCCTGGGTTCAATATCAACCTCTCGGTGTGATCGGAATTATTGCCCCTTGGAACTATCCTTTATTATTGTCGATTGGTCCACTGATTTGTGCAATTGCTGCAGGCAACAATGCCATGATCAAAATTTCCAGTGCATCAAGCAATTTTGGTCGTGCGCTTGAAAAAGCCTTGAGTGAAGCCTTTCCGATCGAATTAGTTGCGGTCATTAATGGTGGCGGTCCTATTTCTGATGCATTTAGCCATTTAGCCTTTGATAAAATCATTTTCACTGGTTCTACCGAAATTGGTAAAACCGTGATGGCGGCTGCCTCAGAAAACTTGGTGCCGGTGATTTTAGAATTAGGCGGAAAGTCCCCTGTTCTGGTTCACCCATCGATTGATTTACAAGATGTGGCACAACGTCTGGCTGCCGGTAAACTGTGGAATGCAGGTCAAACTTGCGTAGCACCGGACTATATGTTCCTGCCTAAAGGAAAAACGGCCGAATTCATCGAGCAGTTCAGGGCATGTGTTGAAGAGATGTATCCAAATATTGCATACAATCAGGATTACACCTCGATTATTAATGACAAACAGTACAATCGCCTGCAAGGTTATTTGGAAGATGCCTGTAATCAGGGTGCTAAAATGATCGAAATTAATCCTAAACATGAAGATTTAACTGCAGTTCGAAAAATTGCGCCAACTTTATTGACCGGCGTAACCACTGAAATGCGGATTATGAAAGAAGAAATCTTTGGCCCGATCCTGCCAATCATGGAATATGATCAAATTGACGATGTTATTGACTTTATTAATAGCCGTCCGCGTCCACTTGCTTTATACTATTTCGACTTTGATCAGGCGCGTGCCGACTATGTCGCACAGCATACGCATTCAGGGCATTTCGGGCAAAACACGGTATTGACCCATGTTGCACAAGACGATTTACCATTTGGTGGCGTAGGTGCTTCAGGCATGGGCAAGTATCATGGTCCAGAAGGTTTCTTCAGTTTGTCTCATGAACGGTCGGTGATGTCGAATCCTAAGCTGTATAGCTTAAAATTCATTCTCCCACCATTTAACAAGCCGATTCATAAATTGATTTCGAAGACCCTTCTTCGCTAACTGATCAAGGCATGAGCTATTGCACGTGTTCATGCCGGGTTTTTATTAAATTCGCTTGTCTTTTAAGCGTATTTTTGATATAAAACGCCCCTTGAATGATTTCATCCGTTTACTTTTAATGACTAGCCGCACAATCGGTGCTGTCTAGCAATGGAGTTCACCATGTCTAAGGTTTGCCAAGTTACCGGCAAGCGTCCAGTCGTTGGCAACAACGTCTCGCACGCCAATAACAAAACCAAACGCCGGTTCGAGCCGAA
>Ga0308160_10001656_pt1 | contig 29950 bp, 36 predicted proteins | sample PhyFR1_FD_201036 | JGI IMG/M metagenome (GOLD analysis project Ga0308160, IMG submission 201036) | Phyllosphere microbial communities from UC Gill Tract Community Farm, Albany, California, United States - DLSLF.R1 | ecosystem: Host-associated > Plants > Phyllosphere > Unclassified | place: USA... | reverse complement strand
GGCGGCTTCGGCCCGAGAGCCAGCAACCTTGTGCAGGGTGATCAGATTCCCGGTTCCACCCGCATCGCTCGTCATTGAGTATGGCCACTCCCACTCGTCGCGCAAGATCTTGGTCAGCTGCTTCGAAATCGAGGCCGGGACGCCGTCGTAGCTGCGTGCGGCGAAGGATGTACTCAGACGTGATCAGCCTGGCGATCGGGAGCAGGTCGCTCAAATGAGAATTGGACCGACGAGTTGTACGAGCTGCCGACCGGAACAGAGAGGGTCAGTCGGCGGCGAACATATTGAAAAAGCAAAGCGTAACGAACCTCATGATGGTGAACTGCCAGGAGAAGGAAGAGAGCAAGGATATCAGCTCTCCGCCCACTTGGTGCGAGCGATTGAGGAGGAGCGACTGACGCTCTCCATGCACGCGTGGTGGAAAGCGCGAAGGTAGACGCTGCGCAGCTGCCGCGTACCGCCCTCGACAGGCGACAAATTAAGGCCGTTCTGCGGCGTTCCGAAGGCGGCCCAGTGCTTGCAGGTCGCTGCCGCGGTCCGGTTCAGGACGCCCTCCTTTGTCTGAAGGCCGTCGACGAAAGCCTTGCCTAGTATGGAGGTCAGGAACCAGTCCTCGCCGAACGCTGCGGTCGGACCAGCCCATCAGGGGCCGTCAGTAAGATCTACAAGGCAAGGAGCGAGGGCGGGAGTACCGACTCTCTTCGACGCGGCCAAAGCGCTGCTCGAGAGCGAGGTCGAGGACCGGAGCAAAGATGTGCGGGATGCCGAGCGAGTTACTCTCGGTCGCGGTGTGCTGGGCGGCTTTGTGAATCAGGTCCGGGTTGAATGAGCAGGCCATGCCCACAGGCGAGGGGAAGATGGTGCCGTTGCTGGCAAGGATGGTACGCATGGCAAAGGGTCAGCGATACGCGCCATCGAGGTGCAGAGACCGAGGCTGACGACGCACTCGATGTAGCCATGGAGACCTTCAGTTTGAAACATGGCAGGGATGCCAAGAGTAGTGTTCTCGACGAGGTATTTCTGCGCAAGCGTGATCGCCCAGACTGACTCGGGAAGCGAGCTTACGATCAGTACGAGAGCTAGCGGGTGAGCAGAGCAAATGGTCGCCGCACCCATCTTCTCTCGGCCCATCGTGTTGGGCACGCCAGCTGTCGAGCGCAGGGTGGAGCAAGGAAGTCAGCAACGGGACAAAAGGGAGTAAGGCAGCGGGCGGCGTACTCCAGACCTGGCCGGCTCGAGTTGTTGCCAGGCGCTCGAGACCGGTCGTGTTGTACTCCTGAGCCGAATTCGTGTAGTTGATGAAGAGGTTGAGGTCTCCCTGCGTGCTGTGTGGAGGCGATGCAGAGGCGGCGGATGCGTCAGAGGGAAAGGATCGGTGGAAGGGATGCGGCCGAGAGACACCTCGCTCGCCGAGCGCGTCGGTCGTCGGGAGCAAAGGAAGCTGGCAGAGACTGACATCTGAGCGACCTTCTCCTCGATGCTCATGCGGGGCAGCAGGTCGGCGATGCGCTCGTCGACCGTCCGCGAGGGGTCCTTGTAGATAGGCGTCGAGCTGTTCATCTCGCTACAAGATGCGTCCCATAGCAGACGAGCTGGGTGTCAGCGCTGAGAGGTTCGACGATGATTGCGGAGGACGAGAGCGAGCTGCAGCGACTGACCGGCGATGCGGCGAGGGTGCCCAGGCGGCCTCGACCGAAGCCACTGCGAGCAGCGCGACAGGGAGCAGAGAGCGGAAGGAAGGCATCGTTCTCGAGGTAGAGGGCAGGCGAGGCGGAGGCAGCCGATGGGGGATCGCATCAACGCCGGAGCCAGCACCGCCACGCCTTTTGAGGGCGTGATGAAGGCCGCGCGCCCAGCACAGCTGCGTCACCTTCGCGGCCGGACCATGCTGCGGTCAGAGCAGGGAAGGTTTCTCCGAGCGGTCAGTCTAGAGGAAGGGTCGTCTGCAGGACGGGGCGGCCGTCTCCGAGGCGAGGGGGCGAGTCGTCGGAGGAAGGCGAGCTAAGCAGCATCCGGCGGAAGGGTGGCAGGGATCAGCCGGCGCCACGCCGGCGGACGACTGGTGCTGCGCGGCTCGCCGGCTCGGGCCAATGATGCGCCGCGCCTGCAGCAGACCCAGGAGCCGTCCGTCGAAGCGGCTGAGCGAACGACAGGAAGATGCCATGCATGCTCAGATCTCAGCCCCGGTACGAGTACTGGTAAGGGTTCTGCGCGGGAGGCGGGGGTGGCGCGCCGTACGGGCTGCTCGCTGATGGCGGCGCCGGGCCGGGCTGGCCGTAAGGGCTCTGAGGAGGGGCGCCGTAAGGGCCGGCCGGCGGCGGCGGCGGTGCCGGGTACGCGGAGCCGTAGGCTGTCGGGCCTGAGCCTTGCCGCTGAGACTGGTGGTGCTGCTGAGGCGGCGGCGGAGGGAGCGAGCCGTACGGGCTGGGCTGCTGGTACTGCTGCTGAGCCGGTGGGGGTGGTGGGGCGCCGTAGGGCGAGGGCGCACTGCCGGGGGGTGGTGGGTAGGCTGAGTATGGCGACGACGGTGGCGGCGGATACGAGCCCTGGCGCTGCTGCGGTGCCAGGGGTTGGGGTGCTTGCTGCGAATGCGAAGAGTAGGGCGAAGGGGCGCCGTAGGGTGAGGCGGTCGCGTAGGGGGACGGGGCTGGCGGCGGAGGGGGTCCAGCCGAGACGCCCCCTCCAAAGGCCGAGGGCAGGGACTGGCCGAGCGCGCCGAAGTCGTAAGGGTTGCTCGCCGGCGGGGGCGGCGGTGACGAAAAGCCTCCTCCTCCCCTTCCGATCGATGACGAGCCGGCCTGTTGCTGCGACGACCCGTACGGGTTAGCCGCCGCGTACGGGTTGCTGAACGCCGTCGGCGATGAGGTTGATCGTTCGGCGCTAGCAACGAGACGCTTGCGTTCGTCTTCTCGGCCCGAGAGGAAGGTCCGGACCGACCGCCGGAGGCCGTCCGTCATCGACTGGAGCTGAGCGTAAAACTCGAGGCCACGTCTGCGATCAACCGGAGAGATGGCGGACAAGTCAGCGCACAGGAAGTCGAAGGCCTTCTCAGGGCAAGTCCCAAGGCCGTCACACACTTGAGCGCCCGGCGGACCTCGCGATAGTCTGCAATGTCGCTCTCGAGCTTGACCGTCAGCTCGTCGACGGCCCGCTCGGCCCGCTCCCAGCCCTTCATCATCTTTGCCGCGCCGGCGAGTCGACCGAGCCGGTCCATCCGCTGGCCGAGCTCCTCGACCGTCAACCGCTGGTGCTCGACCGTCGCCGCCGCTCGGGCTTGGATCGGCTTGAACTTCTCGAGCTCGGCCGCAAAAACGGATGACTCGCCGTTGGGCCCGGCCCGGCGGTTGAGCAGGAGCTGTTGCGAGACGTCGTCGTTCTGGATCTACGAGGACGAGTGACGTGGATGAGGGCCAGGTCAGTCCAGGAGGAGATGTGCCAGATAGCGCGATCGCAACGACTCACGAGCTCCTTGAGCTCTTTGAGCGCGTCGGTCCGCTCCTTCTTGAGCCGATGGAGCCGGCCGAGTCGCTCCTCGACCTCACCGACAAGCGTCCGCAGCTCGGTCTTGTCGCGCTCCTCAGCCTCCTCCTGCTCGACGCCGAGGTCGAGCAGGCTCGGCGCCTGGCCTCCGGCCTGGCCACCCGCAGCTGCCCGGTCGACCGTCGAGGCAAACAGCTGGCCGACGCCCGACGGCGCCTGGAGCTGGATGATCGAGGCCCGGATCGCACCGTAGAGGGCGGCGATCCGCTCGTCCGACTCCGCCGCGCTCGTAAAGGCCGCCTGCTGGTTGCGGAGGTCCTCGCGGAACGTCTTTGTCAGCGAGGCAGAGGGCGGCTGAGTCCAGCTCGAGCCGTGCTTGGCCTGCGTCAACGAGGGGCGACCAGTCAGCAGTCTAACTGAGCGACGGTGGGTCGGGACGCCGACGTACCCGGAGCTTCTCGCATTCTCGCGACTCCTTGTCGAGCTCGTCCTTGACCCACTGGAGGTCGCGCTCGACGGCGGCCTTTGCGCGGTCAAGCCGGCCGAGGAGTGCGCCCGTCTCCTCCTCGCGCTCCTGGCCGTTGATCTCACCCGCCCATCCGAGAGCCTCCTTGTTGGGCAACGCGAGCGACTCGAGCCCGCCATTGCCGCCACTGGCGAGCAGGCCCTTGAAACGGTTGACGGCCTCGGGCAGGCCGAGCGAGGCGAGCCCGGCAGCGACCTCTGCCTCGGCCTCGTCACTCGCATCCGCCTCAGCACGGGCGAGCTTGGCCTTCTCCTCAGAGTAGACTGAGGCCTGCTCGTGGACCGCGAGCGGGACGAGGCGTGCAAAGATATCGGGTCCGATCAGCTTGGCGACGTCGGCCGAGGCGTACGTCTCCTGGATCGGGACCGGCTTGGCCGCGTCAAACTTGTCGATCGGCGGCAGGCCAGCCTCCGTCGGCAGCAGGGCGTGGTAGATGAGGTCGTTCTCCTTCTGGGCCTGCAGCCGGCGCTCGTCGACGACGGCTGCGTGCGTCTTGACGAGCTCGGCGAGCGCGGTCGCCGCATCGGCCGGGAGTGTCGGCGAGGCTTGGGGCGTGAACGTCGACGTAAAGACGGCGGCGAGCTTGACGGCCTCCTTGGCGAGCCCGTCGGCGAGCGTCAGCCGGACGAGGCCGTCGCCGTGCTTGGCCTGAGCCGAGTCGTGCTGAGAGCGGTAGAAATGGGCGACCGATTGGAAGTGCTTCGTCTTAGTCTATGGGACGGGCGAGGGTTTGGGAGGAACCAGGGGGCTGTCAGCGACTGAAGCATCGCATCCCTGGCGCGGCGCACGCACAGCAATCAGGTTGACCCAGCCGCGGTCGATGATGCCCTTGCCAAAGAACTCCTTGACCTCTTCGCCGAGCCCGGCGTACATGGCTCCGGCCGTCGCCGCGAGCCGCGCGACGAGCGCCGGGTTCTGATGGCTGCCGTTCTTGCCCTTCCCGCGGCCCTCGGCCTCGACCTTCTCGAGAAAGACCTCCTGGGCCTGGGCCGTCGTGATGCCGACGAGGTACTTGACGAGCTCCTTGCTGAGGTCGGTCGAGGGCGCATGGAGAAAGTTGTCGTTGATGTAGACGAACATGCCGGCGGCCGAGCGGAGGTGGTTGTAGGCCCGCTTGAGGCCGTCGGGCGAGGAACGGGCCGAGCCGGCCGCGAGGGCCGAGAGCGTCGCCGCAAGGAGGAAGATGATCGAGGCCTTCTCGAAGGCGAGCGACGACTGGGTCGTCAGCTTGTGCGTGAAGGCATCGTTCCTGGCAGGGCCGGGAGTGGATGGGACCGGTCGGTCCGTCGGATGTCAGCGACGAGTGCGAGATGACGAAGGCGGGGGATCGCAGCCAGCAAGCAGGAGCCCGAGCGAGCCGCACCAATTGAAGGCGACCTTGAGCTCGGGGAAACGCAGCTCGAGCAGCTCGAGCTGGCCAAAGTAGCGGTACAACAGGTCGCGCTGGGTCGCCTCGCTGCCGGCGCCCTTGACGGCGTCCTGCCTGGCCCGCTGGAGCGAGGCGATCTCGGCCGCGTACGACGCCGGATCGTCGCCGTACGACGACGAAATGGTCTGCCGAAGCGGGCCGGCATAGTCGGCCTCGGTCGTCGTCTTGAGCGGGACCGCAATCAACGGGGACTGCATCCTGGGCCGGGGCGGAGGGGGAGGGATCTGTTGGGTGTGAGTGGTTTCGGAGGAGAGGCGAAGCAGGCTTGGGCAGGCAGCAGTTCCATCTCGCCCCGCCCTGCGACCCTGCTCTCCGCGCCTGCGCGCAGCGGCCCTCTTCCACGGAGGCGTCAGCCGCAACTCTCCTTCGGCGGCCCGGCGCTCCTATGCTCTCTCTGCTGCTGCCCATGCTGTCGCTGGGTCTCATCGCTCGAGAGAAAGGCCACGCGAGAACAGAATCAGGTACGGAGGGGCAATGTTCGCATGCGACCTCGACGCGATCGGTTGGCGGTTTGACTCCTGCGGACCATAATGCGGTCGATGAGGGAACCAGGGGCCCATCGTGATATCACATGCAGCGCGAAGACTCTACCTACGGTCCAGCCGCCGATGGCCTGCTGCTGCTGCTGCCGGCGTTGCTGCTCCTCGGACCGCCCATGGCGCCCACCGGCGGGCCCGTTCCGGCCGCTCGCCGACCCGCCGCCCCCTCAGCCCCATAGCTCCTGTCCATCGCACTAAACATGTCGTCCTCCGCGACTGGCCGGCCGGCACCGACAGAGGCCGAGGTGCCCGGCGCGCCAAAGGCGGCTTCGGCCGCGCGCCGAAGGGGCTGGTCGTTGAGAAGCGCGGCGTGCGGGTAGCGCGGCTCGAGCAGGTTAGAGCCCCAGTCGGTCGTCTTGTGTGCAGAGCGCTGGGTGACGGCGCCTAGTCTGTCGGGGCGGGAAGGAAGAGGAGAGATAGGGTGGAACGGTAGAGCGAGCAGGGAGGAAAGTGGTGGGCGGTGAAGGTCAGGGTTGCGTCAGTCCATCTAGCAGGGCAAGGGGCGTCCATGCGGATTGGCCACGGGTGGCGGAGAGAAGCGAGAGATCCTGAGCCATTCTCGCGACAGGCAAGGAGCCGGGCGCAGCCCTGCCCGGCCTCCTACATGGCGTTGCGGAGAAGGAGAGAACGGGGAGGACGCACGACTCGCCGAGCTTGATGTTGGTCCAGCGGACGACACGAGGGTCTTTGCCGTAGGCGACGTCGAGGGACTTGAGAGTCACGGGCGAGCAATCGAACGTCATCACGTAGTAGCTGCCGAAAGGGAGGTAGAGGGCAGAGGAGTGCGGAGAAGGCGGAGGTCGAGGTCAAGGTCGGGGGTGGTAGTCGCACGACGGGGCGGAGGAGGGCGAGGGCGAGAGCAGAAGGGAGACCTGGTCAGCCGCTGCAGCTCTGACGACGGGCCCGGCGTGAAGCCGACTTGGGCAGCTCGATCCCTGCTCGGTCGGAGAAAGCGGGAGAGGAGGTAGAGCCCCCGCTCGAACGCGCTCCTTCTCCCAGCGCCTCCCTCACTGTGGCCGAGCTCATCTGCCAGCAGAAGGCAAGCGGGGGGGACGCACTCTCCATACGTATGGTTGACCTTGTGCCTAAGCATCTTTTCCGGCAGGGGCAGCGTCCCCCACGACTTGATGGAGCGGACCTCGCCACCGTGCTCCATGACATGCAAGGCTGTCGACCGGACGAGGTCCCGGATCGGTTTCTGGAGAGCAGGAGGGCGGATGGGCGCCGGTCAGCTGCCACAGGTTGAGCAGGCAGGAGGATTGAGCAAGTGAGAGGACGTGCGTAGTTGGCATAGTGGGACGCGATGGCGACGAGCTCGTAGAGCGGCATGGCTGCGAGTGATAGGGAGGGCTGTTCGCGCGTGGTCTGGCTGGCTGGGAAGGGGATCAGGACGAGGACGAGGAGACGAGCCGACTGTCGACCGCGCCCGCCCGCCCCGCGCGAGCTGCCTCCGAGCGCTCTCTGGCGCCGAACAATTTCGAGCCGCTGCGGGCGGGGCAGGACGACGGTGCACGACGGAGCCAGCGAGCCCTCCCCAGCACCGACCCACCCGCCAGGATGCCGACCAACCACCGGACCAACGTCAAGCCCAACAAGCCCTTCAAGGGCCGGCATGCGACCAAGTCGGCCCTCAAGGAGAAGGCCAAGGGCCGCCTGCCGGGCTCGGGCCCGACCTCGTCCTCGGCCCGCTCGCGCTCGGCCCACCAGCCCTCGGCGGCCGAGGGCAAGCAAGCCCGACGGAACCACGCCCGCCAGCTCCAGCAGCAGAAGCGGTCGAAGCTCGTCGCCGACCAGAGGCTCTTTGCCGGCCGGCAGGGCGTCCCTCGCGTCGTCTGCGTCGTTGAGCTCGGCGACGGGCTCGATGCGAGGCGCTGCGTGAGAGAGCTGCGCGGCGCCCTCGGCGAGGACGTCGACGAGCTCGCCGCCGCCGACGGCAAGGACGCCGAGCCCGTCGTTAATGTCGAGTGCGTCATTACGTTCCTCCCCTGTACAGCCTGTCGCTCGCGACTCGCCCTCGCTGCACGCGACCTAGAGGCGGGTGTGTCGAAGAGAGCATGGCCGGGGGCAAGCTCACCCCTCTCACCTGCGCGCGCGCGCTGACCGCTCCGACCCCGCTCCCTCCTTCACCTGCAGCGCCTCGCGCTTCAAGACGTCGCTGCAGTTCCTCTTCCCGCCCAAGCGCGACTTCTACGCCCTGCTTGACGCCGCCAAGGCGGCCGACTACGTCGTCTTCCTCCTTTCGGACGAGACCGACGTCTCGGCCTGGGGCGAGACGCTCCTCCGCGCGCTCCAGGCCCAAGGCGTGCCCGAAGTCGTCGCCGTCGTCCAGGTCGGTCCCTTGCCCCCCTCCCTTCACTAAGCCGCTTTTGCTAGTAAGGAGAAGAGCGCTGCCTGTCAAATCTCAAGCTGACGCCAAACCTCACCCACAGTCGCCAACGCCGCCCCCGACGCCCGTCTCGCCCCCGCAGGCGACGCTCAAGTCGCTCCACTCGTTCCTCACATACTTCTTTCCCGACCTCTCGCGCGTCTACGCGACGGCCACCCTGAACGACGCAGCCGTCTGCGTGCGCGCTTTGTGCGAGGGCTTGCCGAAGAGCGTCAGCTGGCGCGAGGGCCGGGCGTGGGTCGTCCAGGAAGGGCCGCTCACCTACCTCGCTGGGGAGGAGAGTGAGAAGGGAACCGTCGTCATGAAGGGCTACGTCCGGGGCGGTCGGCTCAGCGCCAACAGGCTCATTCACCTGCCCAACCTCGGCGACTTCCAGCTTGACAAGGTGCGCGCATCTGCCTCCTCGTCTGGTCGCCTGTTTCATCACCCGCGGGGACCTGACTTCCCCCTCCCCCTGCTTGTGCCCCATTTCCCCCTCCCCCTGCTCAGATCATCGCCGCACCGCTCGCCTCCGCCGCCCCGGCCCGCGCACACGCGAACGCCATGTCGACTGATCCCGCATCGGCTGCCGTTCTCTCGGCCTTCGACCCCGAATCAGCCGACACGCTCGACGCGCTCAACGAGCCCGACTTTATGGCCAACGAGCAGACGTGGCCGACCGAGGAGGAGATGGCTGGCGGCCAGCAGGAGCACGAGGAGGGCTCGGTGGGCCCGCCGAGATTGCCGAATGCGAAGATGGGGACGACGCCCCGTTCAATTCGGAAGGTGCCGAAGGGCACGTCGGCCTACCAGGCGGCGTGGATCGGCTCGGACGACGAGGCCGACGACGATGAGGACGATGACGAGGAGTCGGACGACGGCAGCGCGATGGACGACGACGACGAGGATGACGAGCGGCTCGCTGCTCGGGACGATGTCGACGGCATGGATGGCCTGGACGGCCGCGACGAGGACGACGACGAGCAGGTAGAAGTCGAGTCGCGCCGCGGGGGCGACACGGCAAGCGTCCGCTTCACCGACCGAGACGAGGTTGAGGAGCAGGCTCGGTCTGTCCACTCCCGACTCTCGCCCCTGCCGCAGGCTCGAGCGTGGCATGCGCTGACCCCATCAAACCCCAATCCCCAGGCTGGCCGAGTACAAGCGCTCGCGCGAGAACGACGATCTCGAGGACCGCCAATTCCCTGACGAGATTGACACGCCAATGCACATCCCGGCCTCGGTCCGCTTTCAGCGCTTCCGCGGCCTGCGCTCGTTCCGGACGAGCCCGTGGGACCCGTACGAGAACCTGCCGGTTGACTACGCCAAGATCTTTGGCTTCCGGAACTACGAGCAGACGGGCCGCAAGGTTATGCAGGAGGCCCAGGAGGAGGGCGTCCAGGTACGTCTCACCCTTGGCCGGCCACCGTTGTCGTTGATCCGCTGACCAGACGCCTCTGCTCTTGGCCAGGTCGGTACGCACGTCGAGGTTCACATCAAGGACGTCCCGCGAGCCATGTTCGAGTCGATCAACCCGGCCGCGCCCTTCTTCCTCTTTGGCCTCTTTGAGCACGAGCACAAGCAGTCGGTTCTCAACTTCGTCGTCCAGCGCAACACCGAGTACGACGAGCCGGTCAAGAGCAAGGACGCCCTCATCCTCTGCGTCGGCCCGAGGCGCTACCGCGTCAACCCGATCTACTCGCAGCACGTCCGCGGCGGCGGCAAGGGCGCCAACAACGTCCACAAGGCCGAGCGCTTCCTCCGGCCAGGCGCGGCGACCGTCGCGACCATCTACGGGCCGATCGTCTTCGGCAAGCAGCCCTGCCTGCTCCTGCGCGAGACCGAGGACGAGCATGCGCCGGCGCTCGTCGCGTCGGGCTCCTTCTTCAACGCCGACACGACGCGCATCAACGCGAAGCGCATCCTCCTGACGGGCCACCCGGTCAAGATCCACAAGAAGACGGTCACCGTCTCGCTCATGTTCTTCAACGCCGACGACGGTCCGTCCCTTCTATTCTTTCTGTGGTTTCGTGCGCCCGCGGTGCACCGGCTGCTGCTGACAAACGCTCCCCACATCTCGTCTCGGCAGTCCGCTACTTTGCGCCCGTCCAGCTCGTCACCAAGTGGGGCGCCGTCGGCCACATCTCGGAGCCGCTCGGCACACATGGCCAGTTCAAAGCGCACTTTGACAAGCCGCTCAAGGCGCTCGACGTCGTCTGCATGTCGCTGTGCGTGCCGTCCTTCTCCGCTTGATCTGGCCATCCGAACGAGGCGATCGGAGTGATAAACCAGACGGCTGACCCCCTTTGCCGCCGTTCGCAGATACAAGCGCATGTTCCCCAAGTTTGCAACGCCGCATCGCGTCGGCTCGATCGCCGAGATTGACGACGATGAGGCCGACGGCATGGACCTCGAGTAGAGGCAGGGCGAACCTGGGCTTTTGATGATGACCTTCTCTCCCTGCTCCTGCTCGTTGTGCTGGCGTGCGGTGCCGAATTGAAAGCTGGGACGCGGCGAACTGGCGGGAAGCAACAGAGCGAGGCAGAACAAAACATGCGAGAGAACACAACTGAGGACCGAGGGGGGTGGATTGACAACGTTTTTGGTGGGAGTGGATGAGCCTTTTGGTGGCTGGGGGCATGCCGCCCAGATCTAGGAGGGATGCGGAGAGAGTGAGAGAGAGAGAGAGAGAGAGCAACGGGAAGAGGGCGCAAGGCGCCCTAGCTGGTCCAGGCCTCCATGTTGAGCATCTGGACGCCCTCGCTGTCGGTCACCTTGCCGACGACAAAGACGTCGGACCCGGCGGCCTTGATCGAGGCCATGGCAGCCTCGGCCTTGGCCTCGGCGACGATGATGACCATGCCGATGCCGTTGTTGAACGTCCGAGCCATCTCGAGCGGGGCAATCTGGCCGACGGTCGCCAGCCACTTGAAGACGGGCGGGAGCGGCCAGGCGCTCGCGTCGACGGTGCAGCCGGTGCCCTTGGGGAGGACGCGCGGGATGTTCTCGGTGAAGCCGCCGCCGGTGATGTGGCTCATGCCCTTGAAGAGGCCCTCGCGGATGCCGGGCAGGAGCTGGCGGATGTAGATGGTCGTCGGCGTGAGGAGGTTCTCGCCGAGCTTCTGGCCGGCCGACCACGGGCAGGGCGACTCGTACGTCAGGCCGGACCGGGCGCAAACTTTGCGGACGAGCGAGAAGCCGTTTGAGTGGACGCCCGACGAGGGCAGGCCGAGGAGGACGTCGCCCGGGCCGATGTCGGCCGTCGGAAGCATGAGCTCGCGCTCGACCGCGCCAACGGCGAAGCCGGCAAGGTCGTAGTCGTCGCCGGTGTACATGCCAGGCATCTCGGCCGTCTCGCCGCCGATGAGGGCGCAGCCGGCGTCGAGGCAGCCGGCGGCGATGCCCTTGACGACGGTCGCCGCCGTCTCGACCTCGAGCTTGCTGCACGCAAAGTAGTCGAGGAAGTAGAGGGGCTCGGCGCCCTGGACGATAAGGTCGTTGACCGACATGGCAACGAGGTCGATGCCAACCGTGTCATGGATGTTGCAGTCGAGCGCAACCTTGAGCTTGGTGCCGACGCCGTCGGTGCCCGAGACGAGGACCGGGTCCCGGAAGCCAGCTTGCTTAAGGTCAAAAGCGCCGCCAAAGCCGCCAATGACGCCGTCGGCGCCCGCTCGGCGCGTCGCCTTGACCGCCGGCTTGATGGCCTCGACGAGCGCGTTGCCGGCGTCGACGTCGACACCGGCAGAGGCGTAAGTTAGGCCGCCAGCCGAGGTCTGATTGTCGGCAGCGGCGAAGGCCCTGGGAGAAGGGAGAGACGCAGGAGTACTTCAGCGACAGCAGTCCAACCTGTCTGCAGGAGGTGTCGAGGCCGCACCGGTAGGCAATGTCGGTCCGGAAGGTCATGCCCTCGAACGTGATCTGCTTGACGCCGGCATAGGCGCTGTCGACGGCGGCACGGAGCGTCGATCCGAAAGCGGCGACGGCAAGGACGCGGCCGCCGGCGGTGACGACCTGGCCGTCCTTGGCGGTCGTGCCGGCGTGGAAGGCGACGACGTCGGCTGGCATCTGGCCGATCGTGATCGGCAGGCCGGTCGCGTACTTTGCCGGGTAGCCGCCCGAGGCGAGGACGACCGAGACGGCGTAGCCCTCGCGGTAGGCGAGCGTGACCGAGTCGAGCCGGCGCTCGACACAGGCGAGCATGATCTCGGCCAGGTCCGTCTTTCCGTCCAGGAGGAGCATGAGGGCCTCGGTCTCGGGGTCGCCGAAGCGGACGTTGTACTCCAGCACCTTGACGCCGTTGGGCGTCAGCATAAAGCCGGTAAAGAGGAGGCCGACAAAGGGGAAGCCGTCCTTGCGCATGCCGGCGATCGTCTGCTCGAGCTGCGTCTGGATCTCGGCGAGGACCTCGGCCGTCGCGACGGGCGCAGGCGCGTAGGCGCCCATGCCGCCCGTGTTGGGCCCCTGGTCGCCGTCGCCGATGCGCTTGTGGTCCTGGGCGCCGGGCAGGCAGCGGATCGTGTAGCCGTCCGAGAAGGCGAGGATCGAGAGCTCGGGTCCGGTCATGAACTCCTCAATGACGACCTCGTCGCCTGGGAAGATGCACAGGGGGTCGTGGGGTGAGTTCGCAAGTCAGAACATCCGATGGAAGGCGGATCGCCTGCGCACCAGCGTCGCCAAAGACCCGGTCGACGAGAACGTCCTTGAGGCCCTGCTCGGTCTCGGCCCACGTCTCGGGGATGAGGACGCCCTTGCCCGAGGCGAGCCCGCTCGCCTTGAGGACGACGCGCTCGCACGACTTGGCATACGCGACCGCCTCGTCAAACTGGGCCGAAGTGAACGTCTTGTAGGCGGCCGTGGGGATATCGTGCCGGGCCATGAAGTCCTTGGAGAAGGCCTTGGAGCCCTCCATCTGGGCGGCGAGCGCCGTCGGGCCAAACGTCGGGATACCGGCTGGAGTAGGACGGGATGGTTGGGCCTAAGGTCAGTCCTCCGAGTGACGAAGTGGAGGTAATCCTTCCCGTGATAGTGGAGGAGGGACCCTACCCCGGCGGAAGAAGCCCTCAACGCCATCAACGAGCGGCTGCTCGGGGCCAGGCACGCAGAAGTTGATCTGGCAAAGGGCAGAGCGAGTCGCGCGCAGGCGTTAGCAAGGTGGTGTTCGGCCTCGACCGACCTTCCTCGGGCTAGATCAGAGATTGCCGCTGCTGTCCATTCAAGGCGGCCGAGTGACGCACCCGGTTCTCCTTGGCCCAGGCGAGGATGTCGGCAAAGTCCTTGCCGTAGGGGACGGCGACGTTCTCGACCTTGGCCGAGCTCGCCGTGCCGCCGTTGCCGGGGGCGACAAAGACCTTGTCGACCCTCGGCGACTGGGCGAGCTTCCAGGAGAGAGCGTGCTCCCGGCCGCCGGCGCCGAGAAGCAGGATTCTGGAGTGAGGATTAGCCAGGGCGGTCAATCAGTCCCTTTCGTCTCGAGGTCGTGACTCGCGAGGGGCGCGGCTGAACAGTTCCTGGCGCGAGCGCGAACGCTCGTCCGTTGCACCCAGCGGCATACGCCGTGCAGCTCTCCACTCTACGCACCTGAGGGGTTCAGGGGTCGTCATTCTCTGATGCGAATGGGTGGAGAGGGGATGGTGGTCGACCGGGAGCAGGCAGACAGACAGACAAGCAAGCCAGAGCAGGCAGCAGCGGCAGCAGCAGCAGCAGCGGCAGTCGGCTCTGTCTCCTGCTTCGGAGCCCCCCGCCCGCCCGCCGAAAACTTGGAATTCCCTCCAGGCGGGCGGCGGCGGCGGGCGCAGTCAAGTCGGGGAGACGGTCGGTCGGCCTCGCCGGGCGACGCCGCCTGCTTCTGCCCTGCCCTGTCCCTAGTCTCAACACCCTTTCCTCACCCCAAAACCCACCACGCCGCACACGATGGGAAAGACTGGAAAGCGCCGCTCCTCGCCCGGCCCGCTCGAGCCGCCGGCAGCCAAGGCTCCGGCCGTCGGCACCGGCGCTAACCCGGCCTCGCGGACGGCCGCCGCACCGACCGTCGACGACGGCGGCATGGGCGAGCTGGAAGGCGTCGAGGACGACGGCGGCGAGAGCGACGGCGACGAGGTCGTTTCCGAGGCCGAGTCGTCTGACTTTGACGGCGATGAAGAGCGTGCGTCCCGGCTCCATCCTTCACCTCGCTGCCAGCGCCGAGCTCGCTCCCCTCTCCTGTGTGCGGCAAGGGGGCGTGATGAGCTCACTGGCTCGCTCACCCTTCTGACGCCATGACTCCCCTGTGAGGACACTCGAGGCTGACGATGTTCCACCGTACTACAATCGGCAGGCATGCACGTCGACCAGCCGCCAGAGGACGAGGACGAGGCCGAGGTCGAGCCTGAGACGTACCTCGCCCGCTCGTCGCGCCCGCTCGAGGAGGGCGAAGTGCTCGAGCCCGACCAGAGCGTGTACGAGATGCTCCACCGGATGAACGTCCAGTGGCCGTGTCTCTCGTTCGACGTCCTTCGTGTGCGCCACCTTCTAGGATTCTCGGCCGTTTGATGCGGACCCTAGCACACGCTGACGTCGTTCTGCTCCGGGGCGTTCACCCCTCCTCCATGACAGGACTCGCTCGGCGATGAGCGACGCAAGTTCCCTCACACGGCCTACGTCGCGACCGGCACCCAGGCCGACAGCGCCAACGCCAACGAGGTCCTCGTCATGAAGATGGGTGGCATGCACCGCACGCAGTTCGACGACGGTGCGGCTTCCCTTTCCGGGGCTCATGCACCACGTCCAGCACTGGGCGCTCGTGCTGACCCGCTGGCTGTCCTGTCTTGCTCTGCTGCTCCCAGACCTCTCGGATGCCGGCTCGGACGCCGACTCGGACGTCGACGACGACGCCTACCTCGAGTACCGCTCGATCCCGCACGTCGGCACCGTCAACCGGGTCCGGGCTCAGCCCCAGCCGTCATCGTCGGCCCTGCCGCCCGTCAACGTGCCTTACCACACGGCCACCTTCTCCGAGACGGGCAAGGTCCACCTCTGGGACGTCCGGCCTCTAATCGAGTCGCTCGACGTCCCCGGCTACGTCATCGACCGCGACGTCGTCAACCGGCCGGTCTACACGGTTGCCAACCACGGCCGGCACGAGGGCTATGCACTCGACTGGGCCGGCGGCGGCGCGGGCGAGGGGCTCCGGCTGCTTTCGGGCGACGTTGCCTCAAAGATCTACCTGACGACCTCGACCGAGTCGGGCTTTGTCACCTCGCCCAACGCCTTCAGCTCGCACACGTCCTCGGTCGAGGACCTCCAGTGGTCGCCCTCGGAGCGGACCGTCTTTGCCTCGTGCTCGGCCGACCGCTCGATCAAGGTTTGGGACGTCCGCCAGAAGGGCCGCAAGCATGCCGTCGGCGTCGAGGGCGCCCACGAGCAGGATGTCAACGTCATCTCGTGGAACAAGGCCGGGGCCGAGTACCTGCTTGTCAGCGGCGGCGACGAGGGCGCTCTCAAGGTCTGGGACCTCCGCAACTTCAAGGGGTCTGTCTACGCTGCTGTTCCTGCTCCTCGTGTCGCCCTTTGATCGCGTCGCTGACTGGCCCCGTCTCCTTCAGCGCCGGTGCGCGCCAGCCGACCCCGGTCGCCAGCTTCGACTGGCACACGTCGCCGATAACGTCCGTCTCGTGGCACCCGACCGAGTCGTCAGTCTTCACCGCGGCCGCGGCCGAGGGGACCGTCACGCTCTGGGACCTCTCGGTCGAGCAGGACGACGATGAGGAGGCTGCCCAGCAGACCGGCCAGGGCGAGGTCGACGTCCCGCCTCAGCTGCTCTTTGAGCACCACCAGGAGGACTGCAAGGAGGTCGCCTTCCTCCCCCAGATCCCCGGCGCGCTCTGCTCGACCGGCGGCGGCGGCTTTAACGTCTGGCGGACCATCTCGGTCTGATCCGAAGGCGTGGAGCGAAAGAGAAGAGACGATCGTTGATGACCCACCTTGCTGCTTCATCGTTGTGTGCTCACGTCGGCTGTGCGAGGTCGATGGGACGACGCGTCGCCATGATCCAGACGACTGGCTCGCTCGCTTTTGTGCCCGCTCGTAGACGCCGCTCGCCTTTCTGCTTCGATGACGGTCGAAGAGGTCGTCAAAGGCGATGCAATCGTCACTAGAAAGCGGCGCAACAGATGCGGTAGATAGGGCTGAGATGATGGGGGGGGAGGGTTCCCTCACCCCGACTCGTCCTGCTCGTCGTCTGACAAGGGCCTATCCTCAGGCACCGAGCCCTCGCCGCTACCTCCATCGCCGCCGTCGACGGCCCGCTCGCGTTCTTCCCGTCGGAGGTGGACACCCTGGTGGCGCGAGAGCTGGTCCGGCCGAGCGAACCGCTTGCTGCAGCCAGGGTACTTGCACACGAACGGCTTCTCGCCGGTGTGCGTGCGGATCTGAACAGAGGCGGGCAAAGTCCGTCAGCGAGAGGCCGCGAATGTATACAACGGCAACGGAAGGCGGCGGACGCACGTGCTTGTTGAGGTTGGAGGCCTCGGTGAAGCACCGCGCGCAGTGCGGGCACTGGAATGGCTTGACGTCGTCGTGCGTGCGTTTGTGGATGGCGAGCGAGCTCGCGAGTGGGAATGCCTTTGCGCAACCATCGTAGTCGCAGACATGCGGCTCTGCGGTGAGCCGGAGAGCACTAGGGTCAGCCGTCGGCTGGGAGCGGAGCTGAGAGTAGAGAGCACGTACTGTCGGTCGAGTGCCGGCGGACGTGCTGCTGGAGGGTGGCCGCTTCGGAGAAGGTCTGGCTGCAGAGCGGGCAGACGAAAGGCTTGTGGCCGGTGTGCGACTGGAGGTGGCGCATGATTTTTTGCTTGCTTTTGAAGACGGCTGTGTGCGGAAGTCAGGTGCAGGCGGTCAGTAGGGAGGAAACGACGCGCATGAGGGAAGTGTTGCCAACTGACGACCATGGAGCGCCCGGTCACAGCCCTCCCAGCCGCACGAATACTGGTTCTTGCCGCTGCCGACGTGGACCTTGTCGAGGTGGTCCGTTAGTGCAGCCGTGTCGTCGAAGACGAGGCCGCAGCCGGGCCAACCGCAAGCGTGCACGCTCGGAACCGCCGGGCCGTCGATGCCGTCGATGGGCGAGCCCTGGCTCTGAGCGACCTCGCCCATCGACGAGATTGACGACCGGCCCGAGGCGTGCTTGATCGACGGAAGCAGGTGTCGGCTGTGCGCGTGCGTGTGCTTGTGCTTGTGGTGCAAATGGTGGACGTGCGAGTGATGAGCTCCTGTCGCCGAAGTCGAGGCGGGAGAGGGCACGTCCGATGTCGGCGGGCGGTAGGGGTGGTGTCGACTAGCGCTCCGGCCCAAGTGGGACGCAGATGACGACGACGACGAAGGCCGGGTCGCGGATGCCGTTGGCGGCGGGTCGATCGAGCAGTGGTGTTGTTGCTGGCCGGCTGGCGGCTGCAGGGCGAAGATTGGGTCCGCGGGGCCGTGCGAGTGGGCGTGGACATGCTGGTGGTGGGTGTGAGCATGGACGTGCGGCGAGAGCTGGGTGTGTAGGTGGGCGTGATGGACGTGTTGAGGGACGTAGAAGAATTGGTGCTGCTGCGGGTGATGGAGGGGCGAGTACTGGTGGATGTTGTGGTGGTGGTGGTGGAACCCGCCGAGCGGGTGGTGGTGAGGGTGGCTGTGGGCGTGCAGTATGCCGGCAAAGACGCCGCTGTCGAGGCTCGTCGGCGTCCCCGCGGTTGAAGATGAGCTGAGCGGCGTCGAGGCCGACCACTCGCTCGAGCCGAGAGCAGCGCCGCCGCTGGCCGAGAAGACGGAACCGGCGTCGTCTCCGAGCAGGCCCGGCGAGACGGAGACGACCGGCGTCGAGGTGTTGACGTGCAACGGCTGCGGCGGGAAGGAATTGAGGCCGCTCGGACCGATGCCGGCGAGGTGGTCCTCCATCAGATGTTTGAGGAAGAGGTTCGTCGGCGAGAGCGTCGCCGTGTCGGTCGTCATCGAGACGTCGTGGTTCGTGCTGTCGCCGGGCTGGGCCGGCGGTAGGAGGTCGGCTAGCGTAAATGTGTGCGTCTGGCCGCCCCACTGGCACTGGACGCTGAATGGGTCAAGCGACGGCGATGCGGAAGCCGGCATGCCGACTGGCTGGGCCAAAGCTGGGACCGGCTGGGCCGAGCTTTGGCTGAAGAAATCAAGGATTTCTTGCGTCGCCTTCGCGTCGTCCGAAGCCTGCTGCTGCTGCTGCTGCTGCTGCTGCTGCGCGAGCTGCAGGGCTGCTGCGCCTTGAAAGAGTTGCTGGGCCTGAATGGCGCCGGCATTAAACGGCTGATCGAGGTCGGGCGCGTTCGGGAACGGGATGTGCGACGCCGTCGTTCGGAAGTGGTTGAGCAGGAGATCGACGTTCGGGAAGACCTCTTCGCAGCCGGTCCAGAGACAAGGGACCTCTCCGGGTCGAGTGGTCGTTGCTGCAACCGGTAGCGAGAGTTGCGGGGGCGGGTTGATGGAGGCGGCTTGCGAGCCGTCGGCGGACGGCTGAAGGGGCTGACCGCCGCCGACGTGTCTGGGTACCGCCTGGTCCTTGATGGCAGCGTCGATGAGCGCCTGGAAGGCTGACAGCGGCGCCTGTTGCGAGGCGGGATCGCTTGAGGTGCCACCGAACGAGGTGAAGTCGGTCGGACCAGCAGCAACGGGAGGAGGAGCCGTGTGGCCGCCGGTCGAAAGGTCGGCAAACTGGGGCGGGCAGCAGTCGAGCTGGCAGTACGAGAGTTAGACGGCTCGGTCAGTGGGAGTTCTTCGTCCGTTGTGCAGAGACAGAAGAGACGCACCAACTGATCGAAATCGCCAAAGAGTGGGGGTGCGTCCTCGCAGGCCCACGAGTGCTCGTGGCCGCAGCAGTCGAGGACGTCGCTCGCGACCGGCTGGCCGGTGCCGTCAAGTGGGCAGTCGGCGTGGTTGGCGGCGTCGCATTCGACTGCGCCACAGTCGTCGTCGCAGTCCTCGTCGAAGCAAGGGACGTCGGCCGCACTCGCGCACTCGGGGGACGTGCACGAGACGGCGAGGCCGAGCTGCTCGCACTGCGCAAGCTCGCACGTCGACTCGTCCGGACACGGACCCGGTGGCAGGCGGCAGTCCGGGCACTCGAGGCAGCCTTCGGCGACCTCGCATCCGGTCACGGGCGAGATTGGCCGGCAGCCGCTCGACAGCGGGAGGCCACAGCAGGCAAAGACGGCTGACGACGGGCTGCCGTCCGCGCAGTTGGCGTCGCTGCAGCCGTCGCCGGTGCTCGACGAGGCCGGCTGGGATGAGCCGGAGGACGAGGACGAGGTGCCCCCGGACGACGGTGACGGCCGATGGCCTAGCGGCGGAGCGACCAGCGTGGGCCGCAAGGAAGGCGTGCGGCCAGCATCTCTGCCTGGCTGGGTCGACGACGGACCGCAGTTGGCCCTTGGCGGCGAGCGCGAGGGCTCGCCGTGGTGGTCCTGGTCGCAGCAGTAGACGAGGACCTGGCTCCTCATCGGCGGCGGCGGACTGCGTACGGACGGCATCGTCCTCGGGCTGGCTCTCGGAAGGGCGAGGGGAACGGAAGGGGGGGAAGGAGACGGTCGGCGGCTGGCCGATGAGCGCGTTCGGGCCAGTCTCGAGGGCAGCAGGGCGAGCGAGGACGGCCCAGTCGCGAGCACGTCGGTCGCGAGCCAGCGAGGTCGGCGGGTCCGATGCAGGCTCGAGAGGGTCGTCCGGAGGAACGACACGCAGGGGTGACCCAACGGTCGCCCCGAGCCTTGCACGTGGAGGTCAGGACAGACGGGACAGATAGAAGCAGGCCTGAGGCGTAGGACATGCTCGACGTCGAGTGGCCGAGCCAGCTGGGTCCCTCACAGGTGCACAGCAGGCTAAGGCCCGGCACACGCCGACGACCATGCGACCACCAGGATCGCCTGCACGACGGGAGTCAGCCATCGGAGGTTGCGCGTCTGGATGGTTCGCACGGCTCGCTCCCATCCTCCTCGCGAAAGAAAAGAGTACCTTTCTGGCCCGGACTGGGACAGTACGCCGCCCTTGGTTTCTCGGGCCATCGCCGCCGAAGGCCGACGAGCTCGAGCTCGGCCCGGGCGCAACTGCGTCCGCCGTCGTGCTGCCCTGGCGCGCGGGCTGTGACGCTCCCTGCCGGCCCTGCCTGCTGCTCAGCCCTCTCCATCAACAACCCCCTCTTACCCTCCCTTGCTCTTCCTTGGCTTCCCTTTCTCGCTATGATCCGATCTGTCCGCCAGGTCCGCTCCTTCCCGTCGCTCAAGCAGGCGACCGCCTTCCAGGCGTCGGCGAACCCGCAGCTCCAGCAGCAGCGCTCGCTCGCGTCGACCGTCCTCCTCACGAGCTGGACCCAGGCCCGCGTGCCTGACCTCAAGGAGGAGCTCAAGAAGCGCGGCCTCTCGACGTACGTCATCCCGGTCTGTCGATCTCTGTCTGAGCGAGCTGCTGATCCTCATGGCGTCGCCATCGCCACTGCCAAAGCGCCGGCAAGAAGGCCGAGCTCGTCGGTCGGCTCACGCAACACGAGGCCGCTCAGTCCAAGATGCCCTCGGCCCGCGCCGCCTCGACGACGCCGCCCAAGGCGACCGAGGAGAAGCCTGCCCGGCTCGCCGACAGCGAGATTGCCGCCACCGCCGGTGAGGAGATCTCGGCTGTCGACAGCGTCAAGGTCTCGTCCCAGGTGCGACCCAGCCTGACACGCGAGCTCTAGCTGCCGACTAGGCCTTGTCGCCAACCCCAGACCGCATTGCTGACGCAGTCTCCCTTGCGCGTCATGATTTGCTTCAGCTGAAGGAGGACCTTCCCACGGCCGAGGAGTTCGGCGAGAGCCCGACTGAGGCTCCTGGCAGTGCGTCCAGTCACGCTACCCTTCGCTGTACAGATCGCTCGATGGCTGACTTCCCTGCTCTTTGGACCCGATCAGTGCCCGAGAACCCCTTCTCGGACAAGCCGGCTACGTTCGACTTCCAGCTGCCCGAGTTCAAGGAGGAGCCCGAGCCGGGAACGCCCATCGTCAGTTACCCCTCCGACCCTGGTAACCGACAAGGACCGTCGCTGACCTGCCCCGATCGCCTCCTTCCTCTTTGCCGCCACTGTCAGCCTTGGATCCTGGCCTTCAACTCGGACAAGTTCCCGTCGTCCAACGCCTCGCCCTCGCAGGCGGCCCCGCAGGAGCCGCACGTGCCCAAGCTCTTCACTGCGGCCGACCCGTCGACGCACCTCGGTGGCGGGCCCTCGGCCGCACTCTCGACGCCCATCTCGGCCGACCCGATGAAGACGGACGCCGTCGTCGAGGCCGGCGCCGACCACCCGGGCCGGAAGCTCAACGCCGACGAGCGCCGCGGTCTCTACGTCCTCGCTGGCATCCTCGCTGCCGGCCTCGGTCTGGGCTCGCTCACCAACCCCAAGGTCCGCAAGGCGGCCAAGAAGCTCGAGCGCGACGCCGAGCGTCTCGCCCGCGAGGGCAAGGACAAGGCCGAGCGCCTCGCCCACGAGGGCAAGGACAAGGCCGAGTCGCTGCTCCACAAGGGTCAGGCCAAGGGCGAGGAGGTCCTTGCAAAGGGCAAGGCTAAGGTCGAGGAGGGCAAGGACAAGGCCGAGGGTCTCATCGCCAAGGGCCAGGCCAAGGGCGAGAAGGTGCTCGAGCAGGGTAAGGCAAAGGTCGAGGAGGGCAAGGACAAGGCGGAGAAGGCGCTCGCCGACGGCAAGGCCAAGGGCGAGCAGCTGCTTGCTGAGGGCAAGGCCAAGGGCGAGAAGGCGCTCGCAAAGGGCGAGAAGGCCGCCGACGAGGCCAAGGGCGAGGCGAAGCGGGTGGCCAAGGGCGTCAAGGACGAGTAGACGCAAGCGGCCCCCGTTCCTCGCATCTCCACTGCTTCTTGCTATTGTATCACAGCGCGCATCTTTGCTTACTCGAATCTCCTGAAAGGGCGCCGTCGTTAGAGCGACCGGTCGGAGTCGTCCTTCAGCGCGCGGGCCGCGAAAGGTGTGCAGGCCAGACAGTCGACAGCCGCCGGCCCCTCGGCCGCGCAGGCCGAGACGGAGACGAAAGTCAGAGCCGAGGGCCGCCCGTGGTTGAGGGCTTGCTTCAGCTTCGCTCGTCTCCGCATCCCTCCTCGTTGTATTCCTCTCCCACAGCCTTCTCTCTTGCTATCGTCATGAGCACGGACAAGACTGTCGGCATTCTCGGCGGCGGCCAGCTCGGCCGGATGCTCGCCCACCCGGCGGCGCTCCTCTCCATCCCGCTCCTCATCCTCGACTCGGGCGCCAACACGCCGGCCAAGCAGGTCATCCTGCCGCCGGTCGGTCAAGCCTCGCATGTCGACGGCCCGTTCACCTCGCGCGAACACATCCTCGAGCTCGCGAGCAAGGTTGACGTCCTGACGGTCGAGATTGAGCACGTCGACGCCGACGTCCTCGACGAGGTCGAGCGCGCTGGCAAGGTCGAGGTTCACCCGAGCCCGCGGACGATCAAGGTCATCCAGGACAAGTTCGAGCAGAAGCGGTACCTCGTCGAGCGCGAGGTCGCCGTCGCCGACTTCCTGCCGGTCGAGCGCTCGGCGACCGACCCTGCTGTGGTCGAGAAGTCAATCCAGGCCGCCGCCCGCGAGCTCGGCCTACCGCTCATGCTCAAGGCCCGGACGCTCGCCTACGATGGTCGGGGCAACTTCGTCCTCAAGGAGACGGATGCCGCTGCTATCGGCCGGGCGCTCGACTTCCTCGGCGACCGGCCGCTGTACGCCGAACGCTGGGCGCCGTTCGACCGCGAGATTGCCGTCATGGTCGTCCGGACGCCGACGGGCGAGGTCGCGAGCTACGACCCGGTCGAGACGGTCCACGAGGACAGCATCCTCCGCCTCGTCCTCTGCCCACTCCGGGCCGGCGGCAAGGACGTCAACGCCCGGGCGAAGCAGCTGGCCGAGAAGGCCGTCTCGTGCCTCCACGGCGCCGGCATTTTTGGCGTCGAGATGTTCCTCATGCCCGACAGTGCGTGTGCCGGTCTGTAGACTCCCGGTCCTGGTTGGAAACGCTGACGTCCTCCTTCTCTTGGTGTACAGACTCGCTCCTCATCAACGAGATCGCGCCCCGGCCGCACAACTCTGGCCACCACACGATTGAGGCCTGCCATACGTCGCAGTTTGAGAACCACCTGCGGGCAATCACGTCGCTCCCTCTCGGCTCGACCGCGCTCAAGGTGCCTGCGACGGCGATGATCAACCTGATCGGCCTCTCGTCCTCGATGGACGCTCTGAAGGCGTGCGTCTCGACCGCACTCGGTGTCGAGGGCGCCTCGGTTCACATGTACGGCAAGGCCGAATGCCGGACCGGCCGCAAGATGGGCCACATCACCGTCACCGCTGACAGCGACGCCGAGCTCATGGAGCGCGTCCGGCCGATCCTCTCGGCCTCGCTCCCATCGACGAGCAAGCTGCCGGCCAAGTATTGTCCGCCGGCGCCCGTCTCTGGCCTTTCGTCGGCGAGCCCGCTCGTCGGCATCATCATGGGCTCCGACTCGGATCTGCCGACGATGGCGGCGGCTGCCCAGATGCTGGAGCTGTTCAAGGTCCCGTATGAGCTGACGATCGTCTCAGCTCACCGGACGCCCGACCGTATGGTTACGTACGCTCGTGAGGCCGCCAGCCGGGGTCTGCGCTGTATCATCGCGGGCGCCGGAGGTGCCGCCCACCTGCCCGGCATGGTCGCTGCCATGACGGCCCTGCCGGTCGTCGGCGTGCCCGTTAAGGGCAGCGTCCTCGATGGCGTTGACTCGCTTCACTCAATCGTCCAGATGCCGGTTCGTCTTAGCGCCCCTCTGTTCTTCTCCTAAGGTCTCGTTGCGCTCGCTGACCAGCTCATGCGTCATTGACTTGCAGCGCGGCATCCCCGTTGCGACGGTCGCGATCGGCAACTCAACCAATGCCGGTTTGCTCGCCGTCCGCATCGTGTCGGCCTCGGTACCGCACCTCGTCAAGGACATGGAGGCTTACCTCGCCTCGCTCGAGACCGAGGTCCAGGGCAAGGCCGACCGGCTCGAGAGCATCGGCTGGACGAGCTACCTCGAGGGCATGAAGAAGTAGACTAGAGGCAATCAATGGACCTTGTCAGGGAAGTCCTGCTTTGGCGACTCTGCGAAGGGCGGCATGTATATCTGGCGTCGGCCCTCAGGCCTTGACGGTGGCGCCGACGACGTGCGACGCCCAGCACCACTTGTCGACGGCTTCGTCGATGATCTTGGACGTCGGCTTCCCCGCGCCATGGCCAGCCTTCTTCTCGACCCGGAGCAGGGCCGGCTGGCCCTTATGCTGGAGCTCGGCCGCGAGCTTGAACGAGTGGAGCGGGCTGACGCGGTCGTCATGGTCGGCCGTCGTGATGAGCATCGGGTTGTGCTTGGGGCTCTCGGCGACATTGTGGAGCGGCGAGAGCGGCCGCATAAAGTCAAAGTCACTCGGATCGTCGACGTTGCCGTAGTCAGAGGCCCAGTATCTGCCGATACCGAAGCGGTGGAACTGGAAGCGGGTCGACCACAACACGGGTCAGATTGGTGGCTTGTCGTCAGCAGAGGGTCGACGGAGGAACGCCGACGCACGTTGAGCAAGTCCATGACGCCGACGTCTGCGACTGTTGCGCCTAGGAGCCCCTCGGGCGCCCGCTGAGTCGCAGCAGCGGCAAGCAGGCCGCCATTTGACCCTCCGTTCACGATGATCTTGCCAGCGCTACGGACGACAACGGGAAAGGCGAGTCAGTGTAGGTCGCTGCGGAGTCTGGGCTGCGACTTGGCGACCGACCTGGTGTACTTGTGCTCGACGAGATACTCGGCGGCGGCGATGAAGTCGTCGAATGTGTTGTGCTGCGAGGGCAAGCCGTCAGCTTGACCCGGGGTAGATAAAGGAGGGGGGGGGATGGATGCTCGCCTTGTTGTCAAGAATGCCGGCCTTGTGCCACTGCAAGACAGACGAGCAGATGTCAGCCGGGAGCTGCACGTCGACGTGCTCGTTGACGAGGATGCTGATTCACGAACCTTCTCGCCGTACTCGCCGCCACCCCTCAGTGCGGGGACGGCCTGCGAAGGGAGGAGAAGTCAGTCCGAACCCCAAGAAACGGAGCGACGGCCGGGGAGACAACGCACGAGGACGCCGCCAAACGTCTTCACCCAAGTCATCCATGACGGGCTGAAGCGAGCTGAAAGAGAAATTTTGAAGCCGCCGTATCCATACAACAAGGCCGGGGCGGTGCCGTCGAGCTCCTGGTCGGCGCGGCGGGTGATGGTCATCTTCGCGAGCGTCGGGTAGGCGGAAGGTCAGCAGGAGCGCTGTCTGTGGCGGCATCAAACCACGGCGCGATACGGACCGGGATCCGCGTGCCGTCCTTGCTGGTGTAAAACACCTGCTCCGAGATAAAGTCGCTCGGCTTGAGGTCCATCTTCGTCTCGCGGACAAGAGTGAGCTCGCCCTCATCCGGCTTAGTCTTAGCCTGCGAGCGAGAAGCAGAGCGAAAGCATAGCGCCATTCAGCTCCTGCGCGTGCCGGATCAACCAATCTGGGCAAGGCGGACCCACGAAGTCAAACTCGTAAACGCTGCCCGGCGAGAGGTACGAAGTGACCGAGACAAAAAAGCGCGAGTGGGCGCGCCGTCCGCTAACGCCAAGTGAGCCAACAAAGTCGGGCAAGAACCGGCGAATGCGCTTGCCAGTCGCGAGCTCATGAAGGTAAAGCTGGTCATTGACGTCCTTAGAGTAGGCCAGCAGCATGAGGTCGTCCCGGATCAGCTGGGCCGACTCGAGCACGGCGTCCGGGTCCTCTGCGATGAGCTCCTTGAACTCCGGTTTCTCGGCGGCAACATCGACGACGACGACCTTCTCGTTCGGGGCGTCTTTGTTGGTCTGGAACCAGAAGGTCGAGTTGTCGTTGCCCATGCTGCGGAACGAAGGAGTTGCCGAGCGTCAGCGCTCTTCTTTCGCACAAGAGCCCGCATGCGCCGAAGACGCACTAGCTGTAGGCCGCGCCCCACTCCGAGACGATCGACTTCCACTTGAGCTGCGAGTAAGGCACGCCCTCCTCGAGCCGGGCGACGCTCAGCAGGGCCGACGGCGCCGTGTCCTTGCTGCTCGAGAGGAGCGCCCACTGGCCGTCGGTTGTCACACCGACGCCAAACATCCACTCTGGGTTGGTCTCGTCCTTGTGAACGAGCTCATCCTCGGCCTGGTCTGTTCCCAGCCGATGATAGTAGATGGCGGCGTCCTTGTCGGACGCTGTCGCCGTGCCGAGGTCGTCGCCGGGGCCGGCCGTCGTCGGGAAGCGCTGGTAGAAAAAGCCCTTCTCGTCGTGCGTCCAGGTGACGGACGAGAACTTGACAAACTGGACGACGTCGTCGAGCTTGCTCGCGTCCTCGACGCCCTTGAACGGAGCCTCAGTCGAGCGGACGTAGACGGTTGACCAGTCGGAGCCCTGCAGAGGCAGCAGCAGGCGTGGTCAGCCGGGAGCTCACGGCATCGGCAGGGACAATGCGACTGGACCGACCGACTTGCTCAGGCCGTAGGCCCAGAGCTTCCCGCTCTCGGTAAAGGACGACTGAGCGAGCGAGATCGTGCCGTCCTCGCTAAGGAGGTTAGGGTCAAAGAAGAGCTCGCCCGGCGGGCCGTCCGTCTGGCGGTAAGCGTCAAGTTTGTCGGCCGGCATCCGGTAGATCGGGTACTGGTTCTGGACGCCAGTGTTGTACGAAAAGTAGAAGAAGGCCGAGGCGTCCTTGCCCTTGAGCGACGGGGCCGAGATCTTAGGGTAGTTCCAGTTTCGTTCAAGTGCCTCGCGAAAGGCTGCCCGGCCGGGTACGGTCTCGAGCTGCGCCTGGCAGAAGGCCGCCTGGGCATCGACAAAGGCCTCGGTTTCCTTGGACTCGGACGGCGGCTGCTCAAGCCAGTGGTAGGCTGCGTCCGTCCAAGGCCAGGGCAGCAGTCGGGTCAGCCGATCTGGACACGACGGAGCTCGCCGGGAGCAAAGGAGCTCTGCAGCGAAGGGTTGGAAGGTCGAACTGACGGTCCTTGATCTCGACCCGGCCGTCCTTCTTGGACTGGAAGACGAGCACCTTGTCCTCGTCCCGGCGAGTCGGCGGGAACGGCGGCAGGTCGATGGCCATGGCGGCAGATGAGATCGAGAAGGGCCGGACGAGCGAGATGGTCGGTCGGCTGCGGCTGCTGGAGGCGAGGGCGGCGGCGAGGCGGCTCCGGAGCATACCTTGGGTCGGAGGCAGCGGCGAGGGCGCGAGCAAGGCAGCAGCGATCAGGACAAGGAGACTAGCGAGGACGAGCAGCGTCCGAGCCATTCCCTACACGCGCAGAGGAGCAGCAGGACGCACAAGGGAGAGAGAGGGAGAAGGTTCGGGGAAGGGGACAGATGGCGGTTCGAGTCCGCTTGGAGGTCGCGTGGAGGCGCGCGACGCATGGGCTCGAACGAGGCGTGGGTCTAGGGCGTAAGTCGCCCTCGTCCGCCTTGTTACTCGACTTCTCCGAGCTGCTAAAGACCAAGGCATCTTCCAGGTCGGCTGCCAGCTTGAGCCCGACAGTGCAAGGGCATCGACGAGGTCGTCTCAAACGGAGGGCAGGAGGTACCCTCGACGAGGCTCGGCCTTTCGCTGAGGGCTCCTGCTGCGCGCGGCCGGAGCGTTCCGCCTGCCCTGCGGCGTTCCCTCACCTCCTTTCGCCGCCGTGGGCTCGATACCGTCCACGGGTTCGTCCCTGCCCCACGCCTCAGCAATGCGAGAGGGAGACGAAGCTCGACAGCAGCCATAAAAGGGCAGCGGGTCTCCTGCCTCCTTCCCTCCAACTGCCATTTCCACCCCGCTCAAAGCGATGACAGACCAGCAGACCGACGCCTCCTCCCGACCGCTTGCCTTCTCGGAGCGCTACAGTTTGACGAGGTCCGTCCCAGTCGTCAAAGGCCCCTTCGACAAGTGCCATCGGCTGACGTCCTGGTCCCTCTGTGCAGGTCAATCGTCGGCGCTCATCCTTTACCCTTTGTCGCTGCCGTCCTCGATCCGCCCGAGGGCTACGAGCGCCCGCAGCTCGCGCTCGACGTGCTCGCCGTCGTCCCGGCCCTGTCGGCCGCCTACCCGGTCCTCTTCTCCAAGATCGTCGACGGCCGCTCGCATACCCCCCGTCTCGGCCGGATCGACAGCTTCCGGCCGGTCGAGGCGACACATGCGCTCGTCGGCGGTCGCTCGCTCGACGACGCGTTTCTCGAAGCGATGGCCATCCCGGTGGACGTCCTCGGTAGCGCACCGCTTTGGCGCGTCTTCTACGGCTGGCTTGGCTCGGGCGAGTGTCTCGTAGGCATCCTGGCCCACCACTCCTTTGCCGATGGCGCCGCCGTACTTGAATTCAGCCGGACGCTCGTTGAGCTCTTAACGACGGCCGGCAAGAAGGACGCGCCATCGTTGGCCAACGTCCAGCCGCCGTCGTCAGCGTCGTCGTCGACCGACTTTCACCCGCCCATCGAGGACCTCATCGACGTCCGCCCGAGCTCACTCTCCCTCGTCGGCGTCATGTACCGCGAACTTCTCCTGCCCCGACTGCCCTCGTTCGTCCGGGCCGTCCTGCCCTCGCCGCCGACAAAGTGGGCCGGCGCACCGCCGAGCGTTGCCCCTTACCCTCGCGAGAGATGTCATCGGACGCTCGCCGTCAGTCCCGAGCGAGTCGCGAGTCTCCTCACGGCCTGCAGGAAAAACGGCATCTCCCTCACCTCGCTCTTGCACGGGGCGATCGCCGTCGCCCTCCGACCCGAGACGGCCGGCTTGCCTTTCGAGTCGACGACGAACGTCAATGCCCGCCGGCTCTTCACCACCGAGCAGGCGGCGGGGATTCCCTTCGGGACGGGCACATACGTTGGCGTCGTCTATGCTACGTCACCAGCGACTGCTCCCACTGGCGCCGACGAGGTCGACGCGCTCTGGGCCGAGGCCCGGACCCACTACGCGACGATGCGACGGCCGACGGCGTTCGCTAATTCAGTCAAGGTCTGGGGCATGCTGGCCTACGTCCCCGACCAACCCGCTCCAAACGGCTGGGAGGAATTCTTCCGCTCCAAGCTGCTCGGTGCCAAGTCGGAGGCGTTCGAGCTGTCCAACCTCGGCTCGACGACGTTCGCTTGCTCGACAACGCGCGAGGGGGCAGGACCGACCGGCTGGGTCCTCAAACGGGCGATCTTCAGCCAGCCGCCGCAGCCGACATCGCCCGTCGGCCTCTTCTCAGTCCTCAGCTCCGAGGTGGGAATGGAGATCGCCGTCGGCTGGGAGGCCGGCATCGCAGAGGTCGACCGCGTGCTCGACCGGCTCGAGCAGGCCCTGGCGACGGTCGCATAATGGCCCCTGCTTTGATCGCGCTCAAGGCGGCAAGGCATCTGCCCTGTTTTCTTCCGTAGACCTTTCCAATCGATCGCCTATCAACGCCTGTTGCTCCTTTTGCTCGCCCTGATCTCTGCTCGTGCGCTGGCGCTCGGAGTGCTTAATCCACTGCCCCCCCCCCCCTCTTTACCTACTCTCATATACTAATGACATCAACGACAGCTACAAGGAAGCGATAGCAAAGGCGACTGGCGGCAGCGACGGCTAGACCATGCGCCGGGCGATGA
>Ga0308160_10001655_pt1 | contig 29954 bp, 25 predicted proteins | sample PhyFR1_FD_201036 | JGI IMG/M metagenome (GOLD analysis project Ga0308160, IMG submission 201036) | Phyllosphere microbial communities from UC Gill Tract Community Farm, Albany, California, United States - DLSLF.R1 | ecosystem: Host-associated > Plants > Phyllosphere > Unclassified | place: USA... | reverse complement strand
GGCGCGCTGGCAGACCAATGGGGCCCTGGCGTGCTGGCAGCCCGGGCCCGATCTCGATCCCCGCGCAGCCGACGCGCTGCTTGATTACCTGGCGGCGTGCCAGCAGCTGCCAGCGTGGGCCGACCCGGCCGCCATTGCGCGCGCGGAAACCCTGTTCATGGACATGAGCATGCTCTCCTGCACGCTGCTGTTCTGCGCCAGCCTGCCCGAATGCTATGTGCTGCCCGACCTGTCGGCAGTGCTGCACGCGGCCGGCCAGCTCGAGGCGCATACCGATTACCGGGTCCGCTCCACCGCGGCGATGATTTTCCCCGTCATGCTGGCAGGTGGCCTGACGACGCCCGGCGGCGGCGGCGTGGCCCAGGCGCTCAAGGTACGCCTGATTCACGCCACCATCCGTCACCTGATCCTGCGCGGCGCGCCGCGTGATGCACTGGGCGGCGCGCCCGTGCCGCCACTGGCGCCTGCCGGCGGCGGCATGTACCACACACTGTATGCGCACGGCTGGGACACCTCCGTGAACGGCCTGCCGTGCAACCAGGAAGAACTGGCCTATACGCTTCTCACGTTCAGCTACGTGTTCGTGCGCGGCCTGCGCACGCTGCGCCTGGCGCTCGCGCCGCAGGATGAAGAAGCCTATCTGCACACGTGGAATGTGCTGGGCCACGTGCTGGGCATCGAGCGCAGCCTGATGGCCGAAACCATGGCGCAGGCGCAGCACGACTTCGAGGCCATGCAGGCGCGCGGACGTGTGCTGGTGCGAACGCCCGATCCCCGTCCGCTGCTGGCGGCGGACCTGATGAAGGCCATGGAAAACGAGATCCCGATCCGGCTCCTGAAACCCATCCCGACGCTGCTCACGCGTTTGCTGTGCAAAGGTGACGCTACGCACGACCTGGGCCTGGATGCGCGCGTGCCGCTGCTGGCGCGGGCGGTGTTCGCGCTTGGCCTTGGCGCCGTGCGCTGCGTCGACGCCGTGGCGCGCGTATTCCTGCCCGGATTTTCGATCAGCCGCATGCTCACGCGCGCGCTGGGGCAGCGCCTGGTGACGCACTTCCTGCTCGACCAGACACGCCCGCTGCGCCTGCCCGATGCGCTGCTCAATGAGGTGAACGACGCCACGACCAACTGGCGCACGGATCCGACCGCGCCGCGCTGGTTGCGCCGGGTGGAAGCGCGCCTGGCCGGACGTGCTGCGCGGCCATGAACTGCCTGGGCGGCGTCATGCGCAGAACATCGGCCGTGCAAAATAGTTACATCGAAGAATCACAATACTGTTGCTTGTAGAAATGACCTGCTAGACTGTCAATATCATAACTTCTGCCTGCCGAATGCATGCGCGCAGACCGCAGTTCTCATAAAAAGTTTGCGCCTTGCACCAATGAATTCGATCATGACACCCTCGCCAACCGTGCTGTCCCGCCTTGCTGCAGGTCTGGGCGGTGCCGCGCTGCTGGCGCTGTTGCTGCGCGGCTGGAACGCCGAGACCCACTTGCTGGTGATCAGCTCGGTGCTGATGTTCGTGGCCTGCCTGGCCAGCGCGGCGCGCGTGCTTGGCCCCCGCGCCGCGCTGCAACTGGTCGTGATCGCGCTGCCGCTTGGCTGGTTTGCCGAAGAAATGGGTGCAAGCTACGGCTGGTTCTTCGGCAGTTACGATTACACGCCGGTCCTCGGCCCGCAACTGGGCAGCGTCCCGATGGTCATTCCGCTGATGTGGTTTGCCCTGTGCTACACGGGCTACGTGATGGCCAACCTGATCGTCTGGCAGGTCCCCGCTGACGGCGCCACATCGGTCCGCCGCAGCATCGTCATGGCGTTCCTCGCGGCGCTGATCGTGACGGCGTACGATCTGGGCGTGGACCCGTACATGGTCTACAAGCTCAAGGCCTGGATCATGGTGGAGCGCGATGGCGGGTGGTTCGGCGAAACCCTGCAGGGCTTTGCGGGCTGGATGCTGGTGGCCTTCAGCATCGTTTTCGTGTTTCGCCTGATGGGGCGCCGGTCAGCACCGTCGTCGGCGCCGCCTGCGCGCATGCGCGACGTGCTGGTCCCGCTGGGCCTGTACGGCGCCCTGATGCTGTTCGAAGCGACCCAGGGCGTGCCGGTCGAAACCCGTGCCATTGCCCTGTTCGTGATGGGCACGCCGCTATGTTGCGCCGCGTGCGGGCTGTATCGCTGGCAGCTGGCGGCGAGGGCCGCCGCATGAAGACCGATACAACGGGCGCTATAACGGGCGATACAACGGGCAAAAAAACAGGCGAAAGAACGGGCGAAAGAACGGGCGATACAACGGGCGAAACCAAAGGCGGCCTGCGCGCGCGCATGGCAACGTTTGCGTGCCTGATGGCGCTACTCGTACTGGGCATGCTGGGCGCGGTGCCTGCCATGGCGCAGACCTTGCAGCTTACGCGCGATGCCGAGGTCGTCGACGCCTGGTCAGCCGTGACGACCCTGGCCGATCCCGCCAACGCGCTCGACGCGCGCGCCGCACTGGCGGCCGGCGCGCGCTTTGCACGACCGGCGAGCGCCGACGCGAGCCTGGGCATGCAGCCCGGCACGACCTGGGTCCAAATCCCGATCGCGCTCGCGCCTGACGCCACCAATGGCTGGGTGATGCAGATCGATTTCGCGCTGCTCGACGAGATCGACGTGTGGGTGCGGTTCCCGGATGGCTTGCGCAACATCGGCAGCATCGGGCGCATGCAGCCACAATCGGGCGACGCGCTCAAGGGCCGCGTGCCGGGCGTGGTGCTGCGCCTGACGCCGGGCACCAGCTATACCGTGCTGCTGCGCGTGAAGACGGTCGGGCCCAAAATCCTGCCGATCACCTTCATGCAGCCCGATGCCGTACTGCCGGCAGAACTGGGCGAACAACTGATGCAGGGCCTTCTGCTGGGGCTGCGTTGCACGCTGATCCTGTACGCGCTGGGCCAGTGGTATGCGCTGCGCGAGCCGCTGTTCGGCAAGTACGCGCTGCAGGCCACCGGCGTCACGCTGTACTCGGCCGCCTGGTTCGGCACGGCCGGCCAGTATCTGTGGCCCGGCAACGCCTGGCTGCTCGAACACGGCACCGGGCTGGCCTCGATCATGGCCTCGTGCGGCGCCTACCTGTTCGTCGAGCAGTCTCTCGCGCGGCCTGGCCAGGACCGCATCTTCAGCCGCATGATGAAGACGCTCGCCGCGCTGTGCCTGGTCACTGCGATCGGCTTCGCCACCGGCATCATCAGCCACCGCTACCTGGTGCTGATCGTCGGCACGCTGGGCATCATGCCGATGCTGCTGGGACTGCCCGGTGCCTACCGGCGCGCCCGCGCCGGCGACGCGGTCGGGATCTACTTCCTGGTCGGCTGGGCCGTGGCATTCGCGGCCGCGTTCGTCACCGCGCAGCTCATCAACGGCAAGCTCCCGGCGAACTTCTGGACCATGCACGCGCTGGTCTTCGGCAGCACGTTCGACATGCTGGTGTTCATGCGCATCCTGGCCCTGCGCACCGAGGCAATGCAACAGGCGATGCTGCGCGCCGAAGCCAGCACCCGCATGAAGTCGGAATTTTTGGCGAATATGAGCCATGAAATCCGCACACCGATGAACGCCATCATCGGCATGAGCCGGCTGGCCATGATGAGTGAGCCGGCGCCCATGCTGCGCAATTACCTGAGCAAGATCCTCGGCGCGAGCGAGCACCTGATGGGGATCATCAACGACATCCTCGATTTTTCGCGCATCGAAGCAGGCAAACTGCACCTGGAAGCGGTGCCGTTCGACCTCGATGACATGCTCGAACATCTGTCGAGCCTGACCGGCGTGAAAACGGATGCCAAGGGGATCGAATTGATCTTCCGGGTCGGCCCTGGCGTGCCGCAACGTCTGGTGGGCGATCCGCTGCGCCTCGGCCAGGTCCTGATCAACCTCACCGGCAACGCCGTCAAGTTCACCGAGCGCGGTGAAATCGTGGTGGCCGTCGAAGCGCGGCACGTCGACGACGGCAAGGTCGTACTGGCATTTACGGTGAGCGACACCGGCATCGGCATGACGCCCGAACAGCTGGCGCGCCTGTTCGTCTCGTTCAGCCAGGCCGACAGCTCGACCACCCGCAAGTACGGTGGCACCGGACTGGGGTTGTCGATCTCGCGCCAGCTGGTCGAGATGATGGGCGGCGATATCACGGCGCGCAGCACGCCGAACGTCGGCAGCAGCTTCACCTTCACCGTGCAACTGGGGATCGGGGATGGCTACGCCGCCGCCAGTGCGGTGCGCAAGGCGCTGCTGCTGGATGTGCGCGCGCTGGTGGTCGACGACAGCGCCACCGCGCGCAGCGCGCTGGCCGAAATGCTCGAAGGTTTGGGCGTGCAGGCCGATACGGCTGCCTCGGGCGAAGAATGCCTGCTGCTGCTGGAACGCGCCGCGCGCAATGCCACGCCATACCAGATCGTGCTGATGGATTACCTGATGCCGGGCCTGGATGGCATGCAGACGATCCACCGCATCCGCCTGCATGCGGACGAACAGAACGAGACAACGCCCACGCCGGCAATCCTGATGATCTCGGCCTGCACGCGCGAGACCGTCATGCACGAGCAAGGCCGGGGCGACCTGCCGATCGACGCCTTCCTGCACAAGCCGGTCGGCCCGGCGCTGCTGTACCACAGCCTGCTGCAGGTGCTGCACCCGCAGTTGGGCGCCCCCGACACGATCGACAGCTACCTGCCGGCGCTGGCCGACCTGCCGCGCCTGGACGGCGCGCGCATCCTGCTGGCCGAAGACAACGACAACAACCGCGAAGTCGCTCTCGACTTCATGGCCGCTGCGCGCATGCAGGTCGACGTCGCGTTCAATGGCGTCGAGGCAGTGCGCATGGCGCAGGCCGGCGACTACGATCTGGTCCTGATGGACATCCAGATGCCCGAGATGGACGGCCTGGCGGCAACCCGCGCCATCCGCCTTGACCCGCGCCTGCGCGAGCTGCCGGTCGTGGCCATGACGGCGCACGCGCTGGCCAGCGACCGCGCCCTGAGCCGCCTGGCGGGCATGAATGACCACGTCACCAAGCCGATCGACCCCGACCTGCTGTTCTGCACGCTGCTGAAATGGATCGACCCGGTACGCCTGGCCGGGCGACCGTTGCCACAGGCCGTACGGCCTGCGGTGGCCGCGGGCGGCCGTCCGGCGGGCGGCCCGCTGCCGGCGGTGCCGGGCATCGACTGGCGCATGGCGCTGGAGAATGTCGATGGCCAGCGCAGCCGCCTGGAAAAGCGCGCCGGCAGTTTCATCCGCGAATATGCGAGCGCCCCGCAGATCCTGCGCGAAGCGCTGCAGGCAGGCGACCACGCGCGCCTGCAGTCGCTGGCGCACAACCTGAAGTCGAGCGCCGCCTACGTGGGCGCCTTCGAGCTCAGCAGCGCCGCCGCACGTCTGGAACAGGATCTGCGCGCCGGCCAGTTCGAGCGCGTCGGCGTCCAGGTGCCGGCCCTCGTGAGCGCGGCCGACACGGTGCTGTCCGGCCTGGCCCAGATGGCGGCGCTGGCGTTGCCGAGAGCCGGCGATCCGGAAGCGCTGTCGATGGTCATCGCGCGCCTGGACGGCTACCTGCGCAGCGACGATGCACGCGCCGAGGATGCCCTGGCGCAGCTCGCGTCGCTGTTGGGCGCAGGCAGATACAGCGATCCGGTCGCCGAATCATTGGACGCCGTGCAGCGCGCGGTCGCCGAGATCGAGTATGCTGCGGCGCTGGGACCGCTGGCAGCCCTGAGCGCGCAACTCGATCTCAGTCTGGAAGGTAGTCAATGAATATCGATCAGTCGCAGAAAGTGCTGGTGGCCGACGACGACGCCATCAACCGCGAGGTGCTGGGTGAACTGCTCAAGCCCGATTACACGGTGCTGCTGGCCCGCAACGGCGCGCAGACGCTGGAGCGCGCCGCGCGTCACCTGCCCGACCTGATCCTGCTCGACGTGATGATGCCGGACATGGATGGTTACGAAGTGCTGCGCCGGCTGCGCGGCGAACCGCTGACCGCGCATATCGCGATCATCTTCATCTCCGGCCTGGACCGGCCCGAAGACGAGGCCAATGGCCTGAAAATGGGCGCATCGGACTACATCGTCAAACCATTCAACCAGACGGTCGTGATGGCGCGCGTGGCGCTGCACCTGCAGGTCGTGCGCCAGCGCCGGATGCTCGAGCGCCTCGCGAACATCGACGGCCTGACCGAGCTGGCCAACCGGCGCCGCTTCGACGAACTGTATGACCAGGAATGGCAGCGCGCCCGCCAGAGCGGGCAACCGCTGTCGCTGGCGCTGCTCGATATCGACGCGTTCAAGCAGTTCAACGACCGCTACGGACACCCGGCAGGCGACCGCGCACTGCGCGCGGTGGCGCGCGCCGCCGACGCAGCGATGCAACGCCCCGGTGAGCTGGCGGCGCGTTATGGCGGCGAAGAATTGCTGCTTCTGATGCCCGACACCGATGCCCAGTCGGCGCACGCGGTGGCCGAAGCATTGCGCGCCGCGATTGCTGGCTTGGCAATTGCGCACGAAGCGTCGAGTGTCGCGCCGGTGCTGACAGTGAGCGTCGGCGGCGCCACGCTGGACCCGGCCGGCGCCGAACAGCAGTTCGAGCTGTTCGAAGCGGCCGACGCCCAGCTGTATCGCGCCAAGCAGGCCGGGCGCGATCAGGTGTGGTGGCGCGTCGGCACCTGACCGTCAGGCAATCGCAGAAGCACTCGCCTCAGGTCTTGTTTCCCGATTTGAAGGTCACGACGCGATACAGGTACCAGCCGAGCAGACCGAACAGTACCGCCTTGGAGACCGGATCGACATACTGCGCGACACGCCCGTACTGGCTTTCCAGCGCGTAACCAGCACCGGTCAGGATGCCGGTCCAGATCAACGAACCGATCGTCGAGAACAGTAAAAACTGCCCCATGGACATCTTGGCCAAGCCGGCCGGTACCGAAATCAGGGTGCGGATCGCCGGAATCAGGCGCCCCAGCAGCACCACTTTCTTGCCATGCTTTTCGAACGCAGCCATTGCATGCTCGATGTCGCCATGCGTCACCGTCATCCAGCGCGCGTGCTTGTCGGCGAACGCTTCCAGCCGTTCCTTGCCATAGACCCGGCCCGCGTAATACCACGGCAGCGCACCGGCCACCGAGCCAGCCGTGCCAGCCACCAGTACGCCAATCACGTTCAGGTCACCGCGCGCGGCAACGAAACCGGCAAACGGCATGATCAATTCTGACGGAATCGGGGGGAAGATATTTTCCAGTGCCATCAGGGCGAACACGCCCAGATAGCCGCTTTTCTGCATGAACTCGGTGATGAACTCGAACACGGGACGCACTCCATATGATTTGGCAGCCTCCACGATAACAACTTTCAAAAAACACATCTGTTCTGCTGCGCACGCAGGTCGGCACCAACGGCAGCATGCGATGTTCGCGTCCGGGGGTTGGTGATACCGGCGCTTGTCGCTACCATGTCCGGATACCGATCCCAGGATGCCCACTTGCTCAAACTCAGCCTCGACGCCCTCCAGATCATCGACACCATCGCCCGTCGCGGTTCCTTTGCCGGCGCGGCCAAGGAACTGTTTCGCGTGCCGTCCACCATCTCGTACACCGTCGCCAAGCTGGAGGACGACCTGGGCGTACGCCTGTTCGACCGCTTCGGGCCGAAGGTCACCCTTACGCCGGCCGGCCAGGCGCTGCTCAAGGAAGGCCGCTACCTGCTGCGCGCCGCAGGCGACCTCGAGTCGCGCGTGCGGCGCGTGGCCTCGGGCTGGGAAACCGACTTTGCCATCGGCATGGACTCGGTGCTGGGCGCGGGTGGCCTGCAACCGGACATTGAAGACTTTTACAAGGTAGCCGACCACACCCGCCTGCGCATCGTGCGCGAGTCGCTGGGCGGCACCTGGGACGCCCTGCTCGACCGCCGCGTCGATCTGCTCGTGGGCGCCGCCGGCGACGGCCCGTCGGGTGGCGGCTACACGGCCGAACCGATCGGCACGAGCAGCTTTGTGTTCGCCGTCGCGCCGCACCATCCGCTGGCCGCGATCGCCCATCCGCTCGACAAGGCCGATCTGCTGCCGTACCGGGCGATCACGGTCTCGGATTCGGCGCGCGTGCTGGGCGCGCGCACGGTGGGCATTTTGTTCGGGCAAGCAACGCTGGCCGTGCCCGACATGCGCACCAAGTACGAGTTCCAGGTGCAGGGGCTGGGCTTTGGCTTTCTGCCCGAAGCCTGGGCCCGGCCGGCCATCGCGCGCGGTCAGCTCATCGAAAAACAGGTGGTCGAACCCAAGCCCGACGAGACCTTTTATCTGGCCTGGCGCAGCACCGAGGATGGCGCGGCGCTCACCTGGTGGATCGAGCGGATGCGCACGCGTTCACCGTTTACGCGCATGGCCGTTAATCCCTGCCCGGTCGTGTAAGCCGAACGCCGCCCCCGGGGCGGGAGCGGTTTGCTGCTTTGCTGCTTTGCTGCTTGACAGTGTTACTGCGGCAGATCGAACACCAATACTTCAGCGGCGTCGCCCTGGCCCAGCGTCACCGCCGGTTCGCCGGTCACCTTCAGCGCGTCACCGCCGCTTAGCGCCACGCCGTTGACGGTGATCTGGCCGTGAATCACGTGGACATATGCCTGGCGGCCGGCAGCCAGCGTGTGCGTTGCCGCATCGGCGCCGTTGAAGATCCCGGCGTGGATCGACGCATCCTGGCGGATCGACACCGAGCCATCGCGCCCATCGTTCGACGCCACCACGCGCAGCTTGCCGGTTTTCGAGGCCGCGTCAAAATGCTTTTCTTCGTAGCGCGGTTCGGCGCCGATCTCGTTCGGCTCGATCCAGATCTGCAAAAAGTGCACGCCTTCGGTGGTGGAGCCGTTGAATTCACTGTGCACCACGCCCGTACCGGCGCTCATGACCTGCACGTCGCCATAGCGCAGCACCGAACCGTTGCCCATGCTGTCCTTGTGCGCCAGGGCGCCTTCGAGCACGTACGAAATGATCTCCATATTGCGGTGACCGTGCGAATCGAACCCGCGGCCCGCCTCCACATGGTCATCGTTGATGACGCGCAGCGGACCAAAACCCATGTGTTTCGGATCGTGGTAATGGCCGAACGAAAACGAATGCTGCGAATTCAGCCAGCCAAAACTGGCGCCACCGCGCTCATTGCTTTTACGGACGTTCAACATCGTGTGCTCCTTTCGTGATGGGATGATCGAGTTGCTCGAATCTGTCTGCCGTCGCCGGCATCTGTCGACTGTCGCCTTGTTCTCGATACGATGGTGTCATTATGCCTGCCCCTGCCAGCGTTGAAAAACGAGTTATCTGCACGTCTATCGTCGATATTTTCGATGATTGCACAGCTGCTTCCCGCTGGCCCGCCTGCGCGAGGAAGGCTTGCCGATCCGGGTGGTGTGCAGTTGCGCGCATGGGCGCCGCGTGCCGGCCGACTTGCCGGGGCTGTGCGATGCGCTGTTGTGAAAAGCAATGCCAGGCTACGATTTTTCGGCCTGTACGCTGGCGCTGCGCCCTCTCAGCCACCGCTCGCCGGGCGCCGACGTCATCGTCATGAACGATTCGGTATTCGGGCCGTTCATATCGCTGCGCCCCGTGCTGGACAACAGCCGCTGGGAACTGACCGGGTTCACGGCGTCGCGCGAACTGACGAACCATGTGCAGTCGTATGCGTTTTGCCTGCGCGGCGTCACGCCGGCACGCATGGCGCGCCTGGCGACGGTGTTCTAATCGTTCGGCGCCCTGAGTGCGCCGCAGGACGTGATCGCGCTGCAGGAAACGCGCATGGCGCACGTGGCTGCCCGTTCAATGACGGTTGGCGCGCTGTGGTTCAGCGACGCCACCCGTGTCCACAACCCTACCCCCGTGAAACCGATGCAACTGCTCGATGCCGGTTTCCCGTTCCTCAAACGGGCCTTGCTGACCAAGAGCAGCAACTATATCGAGCGCGACATCGTGCTCGAGCGGCTGGCCCGCCACGGCCACCCGCTCGACGTCTGGGAGCCGCGATCAGAACTTCACGGCTGCGCGCGCGTAGTAGTAACCACCGTTGATGCCGTACGGCGAGAAGCCCGGGTAGATCGTCACCGCACCGTTGTCCAGGTTGGCGCGCTGCTCGGCCAGGGTCAACGGGTTGACCTTGTCCGGGTACTCGTTGAACAGGTTGTTCGCGCCCAGCGACACGCTCCATGCCTTGCTGATCTGGTAGCTCACTTCCAGGTCGGTCAACAGGCTCGCCTTGATCCGGTTTTCGCGATACACCGCGCCGTCGGTCGAGAACTGCTCGGACGCCTTGCCGAAGTAGTTCTCGCGCAGGTTCACGCTCCAGTCGCCGATGCGCCACAAGCCGCCCAGATTCAAGCGGACCTTGGGCGACGCGGTTTCCAGATGCGAGATCGCGGTGGCGTCGAGCAGTGTCTGCGCGCCCAGCTGGGTCGGCGCCTGGTTGATCTTGATGACCTCGACCTTGTTGTAGTTGGCTGCGGCCGACCAGTCCACGCGGCCGTACCCGCCGTAGTTGCTGCTCAGGGTCGCCACCACTTCGGCGCCGCGGCTACGCGTATTGACCGCATTGGTGAAGATATTGATGCCGGTTTGCACGACGGTCGGGTCGAGCACATTGCCGTTGGCCAGGATCGCGGCCGTGACGGCCGGCGAGTTGATGGCGCCGCCGGAACCGTACAGCGAGCCGCTGCCGACGATGCGGTCGCGGATCGTGATCTGGTAGGCGTCGAGTGTTACGGCCACGCCGGCGGCCGGATTGAGCACCAGGCCGGCGCTGATATTGGTCGACGCTTCCGGCTTCAGGCCGTCGATGCCCACCAGGCGCGCGCCCGGCGAATTCGGGGCCAGCTGCACGAAGGCGCTGCGCGGCGACACGTTGGTGGCCGAATAGAACGATTCGGCCAGCGTCGGCGCGCGAAAGCCGTTGCTGTACGTCGCCCGCACGGCCACGTCCGGCGTGAAGTCGTAACGGCTCGTGAGCTTGCCGACCTTGGCATTGCCGAAGTCGCTGAAATCCTCGAAGCGCCCGGCGATGTCGACCGTCCAGCCGGCCACGGGCTGCACGGCGATATTCGCGTAGACCGCCTTGTTGTTGCGGCTGTGTTTTCCCGCATCGGTCAGCGAAAAGCCCGGAAACGATTGCGCGCCTTCCTTGTAGCGCGACGCAGCGTCGCCCGCGACAATCGCGTAGGTGTCGCGGCGGTGCTCCAGACCCAGCGCCAGCGTCAGCGGCGTGGCCATGCCGGCCTCGAACTCGCGCCGCAGGTCGAGGTTGTTGGTCCACTGGCTGGCCTGGAATTGCCCGGCCTTGAAAGACAGCGGCGTCGCGCCCGTGTCGGCAAACAGTGAAATGTTGGCCGAATTGGCCACACCCAGCTTGGCCACGTCCTTGCCGTAGGTGCTGGATAAATCCCAGTTCCAGTTGCCGAACACCTTGCCCTTGATGCCGAACGTGAACGCATAGTCTTCTTCGTCGAACGTCTCCTGCGGGCTGAAACCCAGCGGGTAGATGGTCGGCAGGCGGTTGGGCATGCGGTAGTTCTCGAAGGCGCGCGCTTCCTTCTTGCCATAGGTGGCAAAGCTGTACAACTCGGTATCGCCGCCCAGGTCGACGCCGAAATTGGCGGCAAAGATGTGCTGGCGGTACTGGGCATCGCCCTGGATCCGGTTCAGGTACGGGTAGCCCGGCGCATTCACGAGCGACGGCATCGCCGCCATCGTTGCCGGATCAACGACACGCGGATCGATCCCGCCGCGCTGCGAAAAGCCGTGGTACTTCGTCTCCGCCGTCAGCGACAGGTAAGCATCGGTAAACGGCGTGAGGCCGAGATTGGCCATGCCGTCGCCCGTGTGACCGCCGCCGTCCATGTAGCCGCCGCCATTCACGTTCGCGCTGCCACCACGGTAGTTGGACTTGAGGATGATGTTGATGACGCCGGCAATGGCGTCGGTACCGTACTGCGCGGCCGCGCCATCCTGCAGCACTTCGACGCGCTCGATGGCGGCCACCGGGATGAAGTTCAGGTCGGCCGCGGCGCCACCCTGGAACGCGCCGGCCAGCACGGCCAGGTTGGCGGTGCCGTGGCGGCGCTTGCCGTTGACCAGTACCAGCGTGTTGTTCGGGGACAGTCCGCGCAGGCGCGCCGACAGCGTCATGGCCGCCATGTCGCTGCCGAAGGCCTGGGCGTTGAGCGACGGCAGGTTCTGGGCCAGCGCCTGGATCAGGTCGGGCTGGCCGGTGCGGGCCAGCGACGACGCGTCCAGTACCTGGATCGGCGAGGCGCTGTCCGCAACCGTCAGGCCAGCGGCGCGCGTGCCCGTGACGATCACGATGCCGGTACCGGCGACGACGGGCGCATCCGGCGCCACGGCAGCAGCCGGCGTGTCGACAGCCGGCTCAGGCGCCTTGTCGGCGGCGTGTGCAGCCACGCCCCACGACAGCAAGGCAGCTGCGACACTGGTATGAATGATGGTCTTGTACATGGTGGATCCCTGGTTGGCGTAACGCGTTATTGGTATGGATGACGCGGCCCGGCAAGCGCCGCGCCACTTACTTCTTTGCTGCCACGACTTCGATTTCGACGAGCCAGCCGGGATTGCTCAGGCCCGCGACCTGCATCACCGCGCGCGCCGGCAGGTTGGGCTGCGCCCCGCCAAAGAACTGGGTGTAGCCGGCCATGAAACCGGTGACGTCGGCCCGCCCCCCGTGCGCCGGATCGCCGACCAGAAACACCTGCATCTTGACGACGTCGCCCATGCCAAGCCCCATTCCAGCCAGGATGTCCCTGATCTTCTGCAGGACACCGACGGTCTGCGTTTTGGTGTCACCAAAGGCCGCGATGGAGTCTGCGCCGGCCGCCTTGTCGACGACCGGCGGCACCTGGCCGCTGATGAAGTGAATGGTGGCGCCGGGCGGCACCGACACCGCCAGGGCGATGGGGAAATCCGAGTTCGGGATCTTGTGGCGCACGATGTCCGTGGCTGCGGCGCTGGCGATGGCGGGCGCCAGCAGCAGCGCGGCGGCCAGGCACGAGGTGGAGCGGAGAGCGGCAAATGTCATTGGATCGTCTTTCATCAGCATAGGAAGGGAAAAAAGAACATCAGTGCTTGTTGCCGAAGCGGTTGTCGCCCGCCGGCGCGACCTGCAGCAGCGCGCGGCGCGTTGCGATGTCGGCGCCCGCGATCGGTGGCGCGTGGTTGCCCCAGCTGCTGCGCGCGTAAGTCAGCACGGCGGCGATATCGGCGTCGTCCAGGCTGGCGCTGAAATCGGGCATGCCGCCGCGGCCCTTTAGCAGCACGTCGGCCACCTCGTCGGGTGCGCCGGTAACGACCACGCTGGCGACGAGTGCCGGAAACGCGCCGGGAATGCCGCGGCCATTCACCTGGTGGCAAGCGGCGCAGTTCCTGGCAAACAGCGTCTTGCCGTCTGCCGGCGCGGCGGTCTGGGCCTGGGCTGCGCCGCCCCAGAGGCAGGCGCTGGCCAAAACAAGGATCGCGGTCTTCATGCGCTGGCCCTCCGGTGCAGCGCGTCGACCTGCTGCCACGCCGATTCGATGGCGCCGGCTTGCCAGCCCGTCAGGTAACTGAGGTGTTCGCCGGCGAGCAGCACCCGGCGCTCGCCCTCCAGCAGGACCGGATACGCGCGCTTGCGCGCAGCCTCGGTCCATTCGGCCCAGCCGCCCAGGCTGTACTGCACGCGGTGCCAGGCAACCGAGAAGCTGCTCTCGTAATTCGCCCGGTAGGCCGGGAAGATCTTTTCGCCGGCCGCGAGCGCGAACTCGGTCCGCTCGGCGGGCGTCATCCCGCTCACTTCAATGGCGTCCAGCGCGTAGTGGTAGTAGCCCAGCACGACACCCTTTTTTTGCTGCCAGCCGCCGGACGGCAGCGAAATCGTGTTGATCCCTTTCAGGTCGGTGAGCACGTGGCCGCCGTAGATGTGGTCGTCTTCTTCCCAGAAGCGGCGCCCCATCTGCAGGCCGATCTTGCCGACCGGCGCATACGGGACGGCCTTGATGGCGGCCTTGAAATCATCGGAGAAATCGGTGTCGATCATGCGCAGCACCGACAGCGGCACTGTGCACAGGCAATAGTCGGCCGTGACGCGCGAGAGCGCGCCGCTGGCCGTGTCGCGCACGTCGATCGTGACCTTGTCGTCAGCCTGGCGGATGCGCTGGACTTCGGCGTCGTAGCGGATCACACCACCCAGCCGCCGGGCGAATGCGCGCGGGATCGCGTCCATGCCGCCGACCGGCTGGAACATCGTGGCGTGCATCGGGAATTCCTGCACCGCGCTGTAGACCTTGCCGACCCGGGCGGACAGCAGATCGTGAAACGCCAGCGGATCGGACGCCGTGCCGGCGCCCGGCACCAGGCCGGCGCCGGGGTTGGTGGCAAAGCCACGGCCGCTGCGGCCCTTGTAGGCCAGGTCGCCTGCGTCCAGCGCCCCTTCGTGCTTGAGGTAGTCGAGCAGCAGGCGCTGGTCGTCGCCTGTCAGTTGCGTGTCGAGCTGGTGGCCGGTGACGGACTTGGCCAGCAGCTCGGCGACGTGGCCGCGCATGTCGGCCTTGATCTGGGCGCCGCGCAGGCGCTGTTTCGACAGCGGCCCGCCATCCTCGAGATACACGTACGCGTGGTCATTCTCGTTGACCATCACTTCCAGCGGCACCTTGAACTGGCGCGCGTAGTACAGCGTGGACTGGTGGTCCAGCGGAATGCGCCACGGGCCGTGGTTGATGTACTGGCCGGGATCGAAGCGGCACTGCTGCGCCTCGCCGCCCAGTTCGTGCAGCGAGAAGCCCTTGCGCGCCGTCTGGCAGCGCCCGCCCGCAACGGGTCGCGCCTCGAGCACCTGCACTTGGTAGCCGAGCTTGCCCAGTTCGTAGGCCGCTGTCAGGCCGGCAAGGCCGGCGCCCAGCACGACCACTTTCTTGCCCTTGCCGCTGCCGGTGAGTACGGGCGGGGTCGTGGTTCTGGAAGCGATCCCCATGCCCCAGGCGTTCATCGAACCCATCAACAGCGCCGACCCACCAACGGCAGCGGCGCGGTATAAAAACTCGCGTCGGGTCAACGACGGTGTCAAACATTTCATTTCTACCTCCACTTGGTGTCACTGAAAGGCCTTGCAACTGATGGCTTATCAGCAATACCCGTGCCAAGTGGATGTCAACATCGTCAATACGTATATTATTAAAATAAAGTTCATCGGGATTTTTGCCGAACGTAAGCGCGCTGTAAGCCTGGATGGCCGAATAACCATCAGCTGCCACAACCTTTCATTCGTATTGACAAGCGTGACGTCCGAAAACGGGTTGCGCGACCCATGGAACGCCCGGACATTATTTGTCGCGACGTCATCCGGATCGGGGTCAGCTCGCAGCTAGAGGCTGCGCACGCGCCGGGAGCATGCCAAATCGACACTGCACTGTTGTGGCGTAAAGACGCACTTCAATGGGTGGGATCGATGCCGTCGCGCGTGAGCCAGTAGTTGAACTGACCGTAACTGGGAATGTCGCATGGCGCGCTGTCGGCAAAGTGATCGCGCAGCATCTGGCGGTAGGCGGCCGGCCGCGAGAAGCGTGAATGGGTAGCGGCAAAGTGCGCGGCTGCGGCCACGAACAGTGCCCGCAGCGCGGCATCGGTATTCGTGCCTGCACTGGCGCTGCTCGTTGCGGCGTTGCGCGGGCGGCCGCGCTTGACGCCGGCGCTGGCCGCGCGCGTCTTGCCGCGTGCACCGGAATTGGCGTAATCGGGCAAGAGCGCGTCGATTGTCTGGCCCCGTTCCCAGTAGCGGCGCAGGTAGCGCATCAGCGTGGCAACGGACATCGCATGGGCGCGGCTATAAGCGGCGAGCATGGCCGCGCGCGGACGCGCGAGGTACAACAGCGGCACGTCGCGGTGCAGCGCCGTCACGGCATCCCACGCCTTCATCTGCAGCAGGCGATGCTTTCCGGATGGGGCATCGGCGCGCGGCGCGCGGCACGGATCGGTCAGCAGCAAGCGCGCGCGTCGCGCCGACACGTCCGCCACCAGCACGTGCAGGGGCATGCTGCGCGGCGTGGCGCTCGCGCAGCGAAGGGTGAAGGTGTAGGCGATGGACTGCGCATCGTCGATCCAGAGAATCCGCAGCAGATGGGCGGGAGGATCGAGGTATTCGATGACGTCGTTGTGCAAGAACATCGGCCGCTCCTGGCGTTGAGTTCCTTGCTGCTATGCAAAGAACGCGCCAGGCACGGTCATGGCGGCCCGGCTCAAGGCCGCCGGCGGCTCATTTCTGCGCCAGGATCCATTTCGCCAGGACCTTGGCGTCGGCTTCCGTGACCTGCGGATTGGCCGGCATCGGGATCGGGCCCCAGGTGCCGCTGCTGCCTTTCTGGATCTTCTGGACCAGACGCGCTTCGGCGCCGGCATCCTTGGCGTACTTGGCCGCGACATCCTTGTAGGCCGGGCCGACCAGCTTGGCGCCGATGGCATGGCACGCCATGCAGGCCTTGGCCTTGGCCAGGTCGGGGTTCGCGTGGGCGGCGGGGATCGCGGCGACGGCGAGGGTCGCCGCCAGGGTCAGGGTCAGGTACGTCTTCATGATGCTCCAGTGGCTGGGTTGATCGCAGGGGCCGGCACCCTTGGCAGGTACCGCCCGACATCATAGCGGGAAACCCCGCTGGCATGGGCAGCGCAGGGGTGCATGACCAGCATCCGACACGCCCATCAACAAATTTGAATGGGAATGATTCGCATTTGTGATTAGAATGGCGCGGTTCCGCGATCTTTACTTCTTTTAACGTATTGACGCTGAACGTTGCTGACAATGATAAAAAGGATGCCTGAACAATGACCCACCGCTTGCCTGCCCCGCAGTTTGCCCGCACCCTACTGAGCCTGGCCATTGGCGCCATGCCGCTTGCCGGTTTCGCGGCTGACGCCATGCTTGATGACGTGCCCGCGACGATGCCCACCGTGGTCGTGACGGCGTCCGGCTTCGAGCAGACGATTCGCGAAGCCCCCGCATCGATTACGGTGCTGACCAGCGAGCAACTTCAGAAAGAGCGCTTCGGCAACCTGGCGCAGGCGCTCGAGAGCGTGGAAGGCATCGACGTCGGCGCGTCCGGCGACAAGACGGGTGGCATGAACATCAGCATCCGCGGCATGCCGAGCGACTACACGCTGATCCTGATCGACGGCCGGCGCCAGAACGCGGCCGGCAACGTCACGCCGAATGGCTTCGGCGGTACCTCGACCAGCTTCATGCCGCCGGTGAGCGCCATCGAGCGCATCGAGATCATCCGCGGTCCGATGTCAACGCTGTACGGTTCGGACGCGATGGGTGGCGTGATCAACATCATCACGCGCAAGGTCGGCAAGCGCTGGGCCGGCTCGGTGGCAGCCGACTACACGCTGCAGGAAGACGCGCAATTCGGCGACGTCAAGGGCGCCAAATTCTACCTGAGCGGCCCGCTGGCGGCCGATGTGCTGGGCTTGTCGCTGCGCGGCAGCACGCTGCGCCGTGACGAGGCAAACATTGCGTATGACGAGATCAACCCGGCCCGGCCGCTGACGCAGAACGCCAACCCGGTCAAGCAGCAGATCGACAACCTGGGCGCGCGCCTGGCGTTCACCCCGCACCGCAACCATGAGTTCATGCTCGACGCCGACAGGACGCGCCAGACCTACGACAACACGCGCGGCCAGCTTGGCACGCTGGGCACGGGTGGCTACGGGCCGGAGCAGAAATACAACCGCGACCAGACGACGCTGTCGTACAAGGCGCGCCTGCCGTTCGGCACCTGGGACAGCAGCTATATGGTGAACAACACGGAAACCATCGGCCGCACGATTCCGCCGGGTACGCCGGGCGCGGTACCCGGCACGCCCCGCACGCTGGAAGTCGAGAGCAAGGTGTTCGACACCAAGCTCCTGGTGCCGTGGGGTGAGCACCTGACCACCATCGGCGCCCAGCACTGGGATGCCGAAATGATCGACGGCGTCGCGCCGCAAGCGTTCGCGTTCACGCAGAAAGCGCTGTTCGTCGAAGACGAATGGCGCCTGCACGAGCGCCTGTTGCTGACGGTCGGCGCGCGCTACGACGACCACAGCATCTTCGGCGGCCAGACGAGCCCGCGCGGCTACCTGGTCTGGAGCGCCTCGCCCCGCTGGACCGTCAAGGGCGGCGTGAGCAAGGGCTACAAAACCCCGCGCGTCGAGCAGCTCACGCCCGGCATCAACGGCTTCGGTGGCCAGGGCACGATCCCGCTCGTGGGCAGCCCGAACCTGCAGCCCGAAACCAGCGTCACGTCCGAACTGGGTGCCTATTTTGACAATGGCGCCGGCTGGAGCGCGAACGCCACGGTGTTCCACAACGATTTCAAGGACAAGATCACCAGCGGCACTGGCCTCATCAACTGCACCTACCGCCCGGCGCCGAACCGGCCGGGCTGCGTCAGCTTCGGCAACTGGCCGAACGTCGATGCCTTCGGCCAGTCGATCAACGTCGACGAGGCGGTCACGCGCGGCATCGAATTTGCCACGCGCTTCCCGCTGGCCGCCGGCTGGGCCGCCAGCGCCAACTACACGTACACCGACAGCGAACAGGAAAGCGGCGAGAATGCCGGCAAGCCGCTGTCCGACACGCCAAAGCACGCGTTCAATGCGCGCCTGACCTGGGACGTGTCGCCAGACTGGAACACGTGGCTGCGCGCCGAATACCGCAGCGAACGCTTCCGCGATCCGGGGACGTCGGCCGCGACCCGTGCGGCCAGCGAGGCGCTGGGCGACTTCAAGGGCTACACGATGCTGCACCTTGGCACCAGCTACCAGGTCACGCCGTCCATCACGCTCAATGCCGCGATCTACAATCTGCTGGACAAGGACTTCATCGACTACCGGCCGTATCGCACGACGCCGGCAGCGGCGCCGACCTACGGCAGCGTGTATGTCAACAATCTCGACGGGCGCCGCCTGTGGCTGTCGATGAACGTAGACTTCTGAGCGGCAACGTGACCCCGGACTAGTCCTGCGCCAAACGCAGGTCGGGGTCGGCCTCGAACACTCCCGCCAGCCAGGTGGCAAACGCCTGCAGGCGCGGATTGGCGATGCGGCCCCGCGGGTACAGCAGGGACACCGGCATCGGCGTCGGGCACAGGGCGGGCAGCACCACGGCCAGCGCGCCTTGCGCCACATGCGTGCGCACCTGATAGCGCGCCAGTTGCGCCAGGCCCAGCCCCTGCAGCGCGCACAGCAGGTTGGCTTCGGCGTCGTTGACAGCGAGGCCGCCATGAATGGCCACACGCACTACACCCTCCGCCGTATCTTCCCCTGCGAGCGTCCACTCGAAGGCGCGCCCGGTGCGGCCCGAAAAATGCACGATCGCATCGTGCTGGCCCAATTCAGCGACCGTCGCAGGCGTGCCGCGTCCCGCCAGGTAGCCGGGCGTGGCGGCGATCACGAAGCGCATCAGGCCGATCCGGCGCGCCACCAGGCTCGAGTCGGGCAAGTCGCCTACCCGCAATGCGCAATCGATGCCTTCGGCGGTCAGGTCGACCAGGCGGTCGCCCATGCTGATGGTCAGGTCGAGCGCCGGATAGGCGTGGCGAAATTCGCCAATGCGCGGCAGCACGATCGCGCGGCCCAGCGAGCCGGGCAGATCGATGCGCAGCCGGCCCTGCATCCGGCCGGCTTGCTCGCCCAGAAAGTCGGCTTCGGCGTCGTCGATGGCAGCCAGGATGGCGCTGCAATGCGCGTAATAACGCTCGCCCTCGGGCGTCAGCGACAGCCGGCGCGTCGTGCGCTGCAGGAGTTGGGCGCCCAGGTAGCGTTCAAGATTCTGCAGCGTGGCCGTCAGCGACGCACGCGGCAGGTCGAGCGACTCGGCAGCCCGCGTGAAACTGTTCGCCTCGACGATGCGCACGAACGTCTGCATCGCTTTCACCTTGTCCATGATTGTTCATATAAAGTGAATGGTATAAGGGCATTATGCCCTGATTATCTTTGCGCGCACATTGCCTACCATGGCGGCATTCCCTCACCAATCCCATGGAGTTCGCCATGAACACCCCCAAATCACCCTCTCTCTCGTCCGGCATGGTCATGCTGCTGGCGGCGGCCGCCGGCATCATCGTCGCCAACCTGTATTATGCGCAGCCGCTGGTCGGCCCGATCGGCGCGGCACTGGGCTTGCCGCCCGCAGCAGCCGGTCTGATCGTGACCCTGACCCAGATCGGCTACACGCTGGGACTCTTGTTCATCGTCCCGCTGGGCGACCTGCTGGAAAACCGGCGCCTGATCGTCACCGGCCTGTTTGTCACGAGCGGCGCACTGGTGGTCGCGGCCACCGCCACCACGGCGTGGGCGTTTTTACTGGCCGCGCTGGCCATCGGCCTGGGCGCCGTCGTGGCCCAGGTGCTGGTGCCATTCGCCGCCCATCTGGCGCCGGAGGCCACACGCGGCCAGGTCGTCGGCAAGGTCGTCAGCGGCCTGCTGCTCGGGATCATGGTGGCGCGCCCGGTCGCGAGCGTGCTCGCCGGGCTGGGTGGGTGGCAAACCGTGTTTGGCATTGCCGCTGCGCTGGTCGCTCTGCTGGCCGTGCTGCTGCAGATTAAATTGCCGCTGCGCCAGCCAACGGCCACACAACCGTACCGCCACCTGATCGGCTCATTGTGGCCGCTGTTGACCACGACCGTGGTGCTGCGCCGGCGCGCGCTGTATCACGCCGGCCTGTTTGGCGCATTCAGCCTGTTCTGGACCGTCGCGCCGCAGGCGCTGGCCAGTCCCGCGTTTGGCCTCACGCAAAATGGCATTGCGCTGTTTGCCCTGGTCGGGATGGCCGGCGCCGTGGCCTCACCGGTGGCCGGCCGCCTGGCCGATGCCGGCCACACGCTGAAAGCCACCGCTGTCGCCCTCGTGGTGGGTGCGCTGAGTTTCCTGCTGCCCCTGTTTGCGCCGTCGTCCAAGCCGGTCGCGCTCGGCCTGCTGGCAGTGGCCGCCATTGCCCTTGACGCTGCGGTGGCCGCCAATCTGGTGCTGGGCCAGCGCGCGCTGTTTGCGCTGGGCGCCGACATGCGCAGTCGCCTCAATGGCCTGTACTTCGCGCTGTTCTTTGCTGGCGGCGCGCTGGGTTCCGCGCTGGGCGGCTGGGTGTACGCCGCCCACGGCTGGCACGCGGCGCTGCTGGTCGGGATGCTGTTGCCGGCGCTGGCGCTGCCGGTCTGGCTCCATGAGGCCACCAAGCATGGGGCCGCACGCCAGAGCGTGTAGACCACGCGCCGGATTGAGATATGTTTTAATCAACCTTTATTTCGATCCGGAGCATGCAATGCACACGAACGACCACGAGGCAACGCCGACAAAAGCAGAGCTGGACGAGGCTGCGCTGAACATGGCGCGCAATATGTTCCAGTACGCGCGGACCGGCGACGCCGATCACCTCGCCGCCTTCCTGTCACGCGGCCTGCCGCCGAACCTGCGCAACGAAAAAGGCGACAGCCTGCTGATGCTGGCCAGCTACCACGGCCACCTGGACGCGACGCGGGTCTTGCTCGAGCACGGCGCCGATCCGCACACGATCAACGATGCAGGGCAAATGCCGTTGCACGGCGCTGCATTCAAAGGCGACTTGCCCATCACGACGCTGCTCCTCGACAAAGGCGCAATGCCGGACGTGACCGGCCCGTCAGGCCGGACCGCGCTGATGTTCGCCGCGATGTTCAACCGGGTCGCCATTGCCGAACTGTTGATGGCGCGCGGCGCCGATCCGGCCGCGCGCGACGCGTCCGGCGTGACCGCCTACGATGCAGCGCTGAAGATGGGCGCCGCTGACACTGCAGCCTTGCTGGCGCCGGCCAACTGACGGCGACGCCGGGCTGTCAGGCGTTGCCGCGCGCCGGACGCCGGCGGCGGCGCGCGCACCAGGCTGCGACCAGACCGAGCCCGACGATGGCGCCCGTGGCCGGCTCCGGCACCTCGGTCACGTTCTGCGCGGCAGATACCAGCATGCCGCTGGCGCCACTACAGTCGGGGTACTGCAGACCGCAGCCGAACGGCTCGTCACTATTGGCGTCAACCACGGTGAACAGTCCGCCCTGGCTCGCCATCCGGAAATCCGAATTGCCATCCGACGCGAAGATGCTGCCGCCCAGCATACCCCCGTGCAGGAACGTCAGATCCATGACGATCCGGTCGTAATAATTGCGCGGCGGGGTCAGGTAACCATAGTCGATCAGGTTGTGCTGGCCGCTGACGGTAGGATGGTCGAACCAGTAGCGCAACGAGAGCAGGCTCGACTGTGGATCGATGCATGGCGGACCAAGGTCGCATTCATTGCGGATATTCAGGTACAGCGAGCCGGCGGCGACCGCTTGCTCGGAGAACGCCAGCTCCAGGTTCAGGCCAGTTGGCATCGAGCTGGATGCGCTCACTTGCTGCCAGCTGTACGTGACCGCGGCTTGCGCCGGTAGCGCCAGGGTAGCGGCAAGAGATGTGGCAAGAAATGCGGCGATGGGGGCAATGCGCGTCATCAGTGATCTCCTCGGAAAGGTCCTACGGTACCTCAGCAAGAATCGCGCCTGTCAATCCCACGTCGGCATCCCATTGATTCCAAACACCATTTATGATGGATGCGTAGCGAGGGGAATCGGGGTGTCAAATTCTCCGACAAAGCATGTCACAGTTACAACGGCCAGTGCCATGGTCACGGCCGCTTAGCTCATCCCCTATAATCGTGGACGCCCCGAGGCCGGGGCGCATTTCCACTTACCCGAAGGACCCCGATGAACGCCCTGCCCCTGCCCGTCCTCATGCTTGCCCTGCTGGTTGCCAGCAGCACCGCGCTTGCCGACGATGCCGCGCTGCTCAAGTGCCGCGCCCTGCCTGATACCGCCACACGCGTGGCCTGCTACGACGCGATTCCCGTCGGCGTTGCTCGGACGGCTGCGGCTGCTGTGCCAGCGCGCACCCCGGAACAGAACTTCGGCATGGAAGCGGTCAAGGAGCGCGAAGCGCAGCCGGCGTCGATCCGCAGCACGGTCGTGGGTGACTTCGACGGCTGGGGGCCCGGTTCACAGATCCGCCTGGCCAACGGCCAGGTCTGGCGCATCATCGACGGCAGCGACGCCGTCCTCCCGCGCCAGAAGGATGCACCGGTGACGATCGAGCGCAACCTGTTCGGTACGCTGTTCCTGAAAGTCGATGGCGGCAACAGCTCGGCCAAGGTACGCCGGGTGCAATGAAACTAGGCGGGCGTGCGTACCATGTACAGCGCGCCGGACGGATAGGTGTCCAGGCCGGCATCGTGGGTGGCTGCAGCGCGCCAGCCCAGTGCATGCCAGAAGCCCGCACTGTCCTGCACCGACACCAGGGCCGCATGTGCCAGCCCCAATGCGCGCGCGCGACGCAATGCGTCGTCGACCAGCGCGCGCGCCAGGCCGCGCCCCAGCGCACACGGCTCGATCGCCAGGTCGTGCAGGTACAGCGTATCCGGCTGGCGCGCTGGCGCGAACGGTGCGCTCAGCTCGGTCACCAGCCCCAGACGCGACGGATAGGCAAACAGGTAGCCGCGCACCACGCCCTCATGACTGCCCACCAGGCAGGTGCCACACGCCGCGGCCATCCGGGCTGCGACGACCGTTGCCGGTTCCTGCATGGCGGCCGGATAGCAGGCGGCCTGGATGCGCAGCACGGCGTCGAGATCGGCAGGCAGCATTGGGCGCAAGGATGTGGACATCGGGATCGGCGGGCAAAAAACGCGCATCGTAGCATGCGCTTGACGCCCGCCGTGGCATCGCGCATTCTAGCTGTCTTGACAACATCGCCTCATCACCGACAGGATCCCGCATGCGCAGCACCAGCGACGTCACGCCACCCAACCGCCCCGAATACATCCTCCACGCCAGTTGCCCGGCCGGCATCGGCATCGTCGCGGCGGTCGCGACCTTCCTGGCCGAACGCGATTGCTATATCTGCGCGCTGGAACAGTTCGACGACGATTCGACCGCGCGCTTCTTCATGCGCGCCGTGTTCCGCCAGCAAGATCAATCGCCAGCCATCGACGCCATCCGCGCCGAATTCGACACCACGGTCGCCACGCGCCTGGACATGGGCTGGAAGATCTACGATCCGCTCGACCCGGTGCGCACCGTGATCATGGTCTCGAAGACCGATCACTGCCTGGACGACCTGCTGTACCGGCGCCGCACGGGCGAACTCAATCTGTCGATCACGGCCGTGGTGTCGAACCACCTCGACCTGCGCCCGATGGTCGAGCGCGAAGGCATCCGCTTCATCTTTTTACCGGTGACCAAGGACAACAAGGCGCAGCAAGAGGCGCGCCTGCTGGAAATCGTCGATGAAACCGACTCCGAACTCGTGGTCCTGGCGCGTTACATGCAGATCCTGTCCGATGGTCTGGCGCGCCGCCTGGCCGGCAAGTGCATCAATATCCACCACTCGTTTTTGCCCGGCTTTAAGGGTGCCAAGCCGTATCAGCAGGCGTTCGACCGGGGCGTCAAGCTGATTGGCGCGACGGCCCACTACGCCACGCCCGACCTGGACGAAGGCCCGATCATCGAACAGGTGCTCACGCGCGTGGACCACAACTACCGGGTCGACCAGCTCACCCGAGTCGGGCGCGACAACGAATGCCTGGCATTGGCCACCGCGGTCAAGTTTCACATCGAGCGCCGTGTGTTCGTGGATGGCAACAAGACCGTCGTGTTCCGCGGGCCGTAATGACACTGTCAACAATGTTGACTTATACCTAATGTAGGTGCGTCATCTAACCGTCGCAAATGTAACAGGACGTTATGTTCATGGCTTCTCACAGAGGGGAAGATCATGGAACATCAACAGCAGCATCCGGTGCGCCTGCGCATCAACGGCCAGGACCGCGAATTCAACGTCGAATCTTGGGTAACGCTGCTCGACCTGCTGCGCGAGCGCGCAGGCATGACCGGCACCAAGAAGGGTTGCGACCAGGGCCAGTGCGGCGCCTGCACCGTGCTGGTGGACGGCAAGCGGATCAACTCGTGCCTGACGCTGGCCGTCATGCAGGACGGCCGCGAGATCACCACCGTCGAAGGCCTGGCCACCGGCGACGATCTGCATCCGCTGCAGCAGGCGTTCATCGATTGCGACGCGTTCCAGTGCGGCTACTGTACGCCGGGCCAGCTGTGTTCGGCCGTGGGCCTGTTGAACGAAGGACAAGCCACCACGCGTGACGACGTGCGTGAACTCATGAGCGGCAACCTGTGCCGCTGCGGGGCGTACCCGCAGATTGCCGACGCGGTCGTCAAGATGCTCGACCTGCGCGACACCAAAAAGACCACTGAAGGCTTCACGACCGGGGCGGTGCTGTCATGAACCCGTTCGCCTTTACCCAAGCCACGGACATCGACGCGGCGCTGGCCGCCCTGCTCGATCCTGACACCCGCCCGATCGCCGGCGGCACCAATCTGCTCGACCTGATGAAGGAAAGCGTGATGAAGCCGTCACGCGTCGTCGACATCAACAACCTGGGCCTGGACCAGGTGGAAGAGCAGGACGGCGGCCTGATGCTCGGCGCCCTGGCCCGCAACGCCGACACCGCCTACCACCCGCTGGTGCGCGAACGCTATCCGCTGCTGTCGACTGCCATTCTGGCCGGTGCCTCGCCGCAACTGCGCAATATGGCGTCCAACGGCGGCAACCTGATGCAACGCACCCGCTGCGTCTACTTCTACGACGTCGGCACCGCCTGCAACAAGCGCGAACCCGGCACCGGCTGCCCGGCGCGCGACGGCCTGAACCGCCAGCTTGCGATCCTGGGCACCAGCGAGAGCTGCATTGCCACCCACCCGTCGGACATGTGCGTGGCTCTGCGCGCGCTCGACGCCACCGTGCACGTGCGCTCGATGAGCGGCGCGCGCGAGATTCCATTCGCCGACTTCCACCGCCTGCCGGGCGACACGCCCCAGATCGACAACACGCTGCAGCCGGGCGAAATGATCACCCATATCACCGTGCCCGAGGCTGACCGCTTCATCGATCACAGCGCCTACATCAAGGTGCGCGACCGGCTGTCGTACGCATTTGCACTGGTGTCCGTCGCTGCCGCACTCGACCTCGATGCCGACGGCACGATCCGCGCCGCGCGCATCGCGCTTGGCGGCGTGGCCCACAAGCCATGGCGTGTCGAAGCAGCCGAACAAGCGCTGGTTGGCAAGGCCGTCGGCGAAGCGGCGTTCCTGCAGGCCGCCGAGACCATCCTGCAAGGCGCACAAGGCTTTGGCCAAAACGATTTCAAGCTGCCGCTGGCGCGCAACGCCATCGTGCAAGCCTTGACCACCGCCGCGCGTGGTACCGACCACGCCCGCGGACTCGATGCACAAGGAGAACAAGCATGACCGACCTGATTCCAGAACTGCGCGCCCCGAGCGCGCCGGCCGGCACCGGCCGCGTGAAAAGCGGCATGCCGGTCTCGCGCATCGATGGCCGCGCCAAGGTCACGGGCGAAGCGCAGTACGCCGCCGAATACTTTGCCCCCGACCTGGCCTACGGCGTGGTCGTCAGCGGCACCGTGGCCAAGGGCCGCATCACCAGCATCGACGCGACCGAAGCACTGGCCGTACCGGGCGTGATCTCGGTCATGACACACGAGAACCGTCCCAAGATGCGCTCGTTCGACCTGGCCTGGAAAGACATGACGGCGCCAGCCGGCTCGCCGTTCCGTCCCCTGTTCTCGGACGAGATCTTCTACAGTGGCCAACCGGTGGCACTGGTGCTGGCCGAGACCTTCGAAGCCGGCCGTTACGCCGCCTCGCTGGTGCGCGTGCATTACGATGTCGACGCACACGAAACGAACCTGCTGAAAAGCCTCGACCAGGCCTACGAGCCGCGCAAGATGAAGGCCGGCTTCGTGCCGCCAAGCTCGATCGGCGATGGCGAAAAGGCATTCGATGCGGCCGAAGTGCGGGTAGACTCGCAGTACTACAACGGCGTCGAGCACCACAATCCGATGGAGATGTTCGCCTCGACCGTGATTCGCGCTGAAAACGGCCACCTGACCGTCTACGACAAGACGCAAAGCTCGCAGAACAGCCGCTGGTATGTCTCGCATGGCTTTGGCCTGTCGAGCGACGAGGTCACGGTGCGCAACCCGTACGTGGGCGGCGCCTTTGGCTCGGGGCTGCGGCCGCAATACCAGCTGCCGCTGGCCGTGATGGGCGCGCTGCAGCTGGAGCGCTCGGTGCGCGTCGTGCTGACGCGCCAGCAGATGTTCAGCTTCGGCCACCGCCCGGAAACCTGGCACCGCATCCGTCTGGGCGCGGCGCCGGACGGCACGCTCAAGGCAATCTGGCACGAAGCGATCCAGGAAACCTCGCGTCTGGAAGATTACGTCGAAGTGATCGTCAACTGGTCGGGGCAACTGTATGCGTGCACCGACATCAAGCTCGGCTACCAGGTGGTCGCGAATGACCGCTTCACGCCACTGGACATGCGCGCCCCGGGCGCCGCCCACGGCGTGCACGCCATGGAAGTGGCGATGGACGAGCTGGCCTATGAACTGAAGATGGATCCGCTGGCACTGCGCCTGAAGAACTACACGGACACCTCGCCGATCGAGGACAAGCCGTTCTCGAGCAAGGAACTGCGCGAGTGCTACCGCCAGGGCGCCGAGCGTTTTGGCTGGGAAAAGCGCCCGCTCGAACCACGTTCGATGCCTGACGGCGACGAACTGGTGGGCTGGGGGATGGCAACCGGCATCTGGGATGCGATGGTGATGGTGGCGCGCGTCAGTGCCGTCATGCACAGAAACGGCCGCCTGGTCGTGAGCAGCGCGGCCACCGATATCGGTACCGGTACCTACACCGTCATGTCGATGATCGCGGCCGAAGCCATGGGCTTGCCGATGGAACTGGTGACGTTCCAGCTGGGTGATTCGACGCTGCCGATGGCGCCGATCGAGGGCGGCTCGTCGCACGTGACGACCGTGGGCTCGGGCGTGCATGGCGCCTGCGAAAAGCTCAAGAAGTCACTGCTGAAAATGGCGCTGAAGATGGACAATTCGCCACTGGCCAAGGCGCGCATGCGCGACGTGGAGTTTGGCGATGGTGCCGTGTTCCTCAAAACCGATCCGTCGCGTCGCGTGGAACTGACGCAGGTGCTGGCCAATGCTGGCGTGGATCAGGTCGAAGAGAAATATTTCATGACGCCGCAGATGCTCAAGCAGCGCAAGTACGCGCGCGCCGTGCACTCGGCCGTGTTCTGCGAAGTGCGCGTCAACGAAAAGCTGGGCATGGTGCGCGTGTCGCGCGTGGTCAGCGCGATCGCCGCCGGGCGCATCATCAGCGCCAAGACCGCGGCCAGCCAGATCAGCGGCGCCGTTGTCTGGGGCATCAGTCAGGCCCTGCATGAAGAAACCCATACCGATCACAAGTACGGGCGCTTCATGAACCACAACTTCGCCGAGTACCACGTGGCGGTCAATGCCGACATCCACGACATCGACGTCATCTTCGTGGAAGAAGACGACCGCATCGTGAGCAAGCAGCTGGGCGCCAAGGGCGTGGGCGAGATCGGCATCGTGGGCGTGGCGGCCGCGATCTCGAACGCCATCTTCCACGCCACCGGCACGCGCCTGCGCACCACGCCGATGACGCCGGCAAAGCTGCTGATGGGCGACGAGGAACTCCCCGTCCAACCGCCGGTCTGACAGTACGGCGCTGCAGTCACCATGAACGCCATCTTCGGATGGCGTTTTTACGTCCGGAACGTCGTTTTTTGTGGTTTCATTTTTACCGGAAAAAGCGTCATGCATACCACATACGTGTTTCCACGTAGTTGCACAACAATATGTTTGCTGGTAAAACATCTGGTGCGTAAGACAACGCCGCACGACAGCACGGCACAAAAATAGTGCCGGCTGCAAAACCACACCAAGAACGAGATACGAGGACGACACCATGAAGCTCAAGATGCTGTGCGCAGCCGCCTGCCTGACCGCTTTCGGCACGGGCCTGGCCCATGCCCAGGCCTATCCGACCAAGACCATCACCATGATCGTGCCGTTTGCAGCCGGCGGCCCGACTGACACCGTGGCACGCCTCGTCGCGCAATCGATGGGCACCACGCTCAAGCAGCAGATCATCGTCGAAAACGTCGGCGGTGCCGGCGGCACCATCGGCGCGGCACGCGCCGCCAAGTCGGCACCCGACGGCTACACGCTGTTCCTGCACCACATCGGTCAGTCGACCGCGCCAGCCCTGTACCGCAAGCTGCCGTATGACGCCATCACCAGCTTCGAACCGATCGGCCTGATCACCGACGTGCCAATGACCGTTGTCGCCAAGGCGAACTTCCCGGCCAAGGACATGAAAGAGCTGATCACGTACGTGAAAGCCAACAAGGACAAGGTCACCTACGCGCACGCGGGCCTGGGTTCGGCTTCGCACCTGTGCGGCATGCTGCTGCAGACCGCGATGGGCGTCGAGCTGACCACCGTGCCGTACAAGGGCACCGGTCCGGCAATGAACGACCTGCTGGGCGGCCAGGTGGACTTCATGTGCGACCAGACCACCAACACCACCAGCCAGATCAAGGGCGGCAAGATCAAGGCCTACGGCGTGACGACCAAGACCCCGGTCGCGTCGCTGCCGAACCTGCCGACGCTGGACAAAGCTGGCCTGCCAGGCTTCGAAGTCGGTGTCTGGCACGGCCTGTACGCGCCGAAAGGCACGCCGAAGCCAACCGTCGACGCCCTGTCGAACGCACTGCGCGCCGCGCTGCGCGATCCGAACGTGGTCAAGCGCTTTGCCGATCTGGGCACCGAGCCGGTCCCCGCCAATCAAGCGACGCCGGAAGCCCTGCGCACGCACCTGAAACAGCAGATCGACCTGTGGGGTCCGATCATCAAGAAAGCCGGCGCCTTCGCCGACTGATGCCGCATTGACGATCTCGCGCCGCGCCGG
>Ga0308160_10001653_pt1 | contig 29976 bp, 30 predicted proteins | sample PhyFR1_FD_201036 | JGI IMG/M metagenome (GOLD analysis project Ga0308160, IMG submission 201036) | Phyllosphere microbial communities from UC Gill Tract Community Farm, Albany, California, United States - DLSLF.R1 | ecosystem: Host-associated > Plants > Phyllosphere > Unclassified | place: USA... | reverse complement strand
TTTGTCTATCATAACTATGTAATGGTTAAAAATAATAAAAAGTTATTTCCGTAAAATTTTTTGAGCTATGAGGGCTCAAAATTTTCCAGAATAACTTTTTAACTTACACAGTTAGTGAGACACTACCTATTAATTTTTTAAAATACCTTTTTTATAATTTTAAAGTAGATTTAATTTTTGCTGCCTATCTGAATTATCTGTCATTCTTTTTATTGCTGCCTTTAAATTTTCTTCTTCTATTACTTCATTATATTTTCCTTGCTTCAATATTTGAAGAACAGCACTTGTACTTAAATACATATTATTAGTTAGATCATAATAATATATATCTTTATTTGAATTAAAATATTCTAGTATAATATTATCTTTAGAATATATCATTTTATTTGTAGGGTCTATAATTCTTTTATTTATAAATTTCTCTTCCTCTAATTCGATTGCTAAGATTTGCAAACTTTGCTGAGCTTTTTTTAATTCGATTTCATTAAATTTATTTTCATTATAGAGAGAAGATCTTAGTTCCTGTTCCTTTAATAAGTCTCTCTTTAGATTATCAATTATTATTGTTGTAGAAGATACAAGATCTTGCATCTCTTTATTAATTTGTTCTTTTTGCTCAATTAATACCGTAGTAGCTTCAATATAACTTTTATGTGATTCGTCAAGACTATCTGTTAGAATCTTTACTTGATTTTGTAAGCTCTCAACCATATTATTATGATTATTTCTTTCTCTAAAGGTGGTTTTTTCTTCTTCTAATAAAATTTCATTTCTTGCGATACCAACTTGTAATTCTAATGTGTCTTTTTTTTGCTCTAAAGAAACTCTATTTCTCCATTTATGTGAATATTTAACTATATATTCGAAACCATAGTCGATATATGGAAGAATACCTATATAAAACACAGCTGCTACCAGAGGTGCCCAAAAATAAAATAAAGTATCATTAAAATTTTTAGTAATATAAATAATTTTTTGCTCAATTTTTTTATCAGAAAATATCAAAAATAATATAGGTCTCCAATTGAATAAAATCCATGAAGTTAAAAATGCTCCGATAAAAGGATTTTTTATACGATCTTCAGTGTTTTTAAGAATGCTTTGCAAAAACTCCTTCATAAATATTAATTTTTAAGCAAAAATACTACTTATTTAATTATAACTTTTTATATACTTCCTAAGCTTTTTAAAGGCATTATGTTCTTGAATTTTATTAAAATTTCTCATAAAGTATTTTAAAGATTTAATAAAAATGTTTGAAAAATATCAGTATGAGAATTTTAAAAAATAAGGAAACAAAACTAAAATTTATAGTTGTCAATCGAAATATTATTCAAAAAAAATATTATTATTCTAAAATTTGATAACGAAATCAATTCTAATTATCAAGGTGGAATCACTCCTCTTTTTGGAGGTAAATCAGATTTTAAAATTCGTATCAAGAATGATTACCACTCTGTTAATTTTGTATTAGCAATTGATCAGTACAACCTATTTTGGTTATTCTACATGAGACGCGAACCGAGGCACTGAATAACTAAGAAATTGCTGATATAGTTTTGAAGATGTTTTAAAAGAAATAGGAATATTATTTTATAAGTAAACACCTAATAGAATCCAGCATCTTAATACTATCTCCTTCAAATGCAAATTAATAGGCTCATCGAAAGATGAGCCTTAACATTTAAAACAGCTTTACAGTCTAGCGCAATGTGAACATAATGGTTTATCGCCAGTTCCGCTACGCTTATTTGCTGTTTCGATGTTGTTCCCCTCTGTACACGAAGTATTATTGTGGTGTACGGATTGTTTGATGCTGTGAAAAGCTGCTGTTTTAGCCATAATTATTTATTTGATTGTTAACAGCGTAAAAATGAGTATTAAAACAATGAAAAACTTACGGGAATCCGCATTCCATATGCTTTTTTTAATTTTTTCTACTATTCCGAATTTTATGGCTTTGCATTTTCTCTTTTACAATCTATCCTAATTTATAAAATACATTTAACCAATATATTTAAAAAAATCGCAGAAATTATTAGCCTGAAAACAGAGAGAATATTTTTACCAATAGCTAAATTATCACAAAACAAAAAATCCCGGCCAAAACCGAGATTTAACTTTTCAAATTCAAACTTACTTTACCTCCACAGGAACAGAGATTTTATCCCAATCCATGGTGAAACCGTTTTTGTTGATTTTGTAGACTAAGGCTTCCTGAGTGGTTGGTAAAGCTTTAGTTTTTACGTCGACCCGTAACGCGTCTTTGGACTGCTCGTATTTGTAGGCGCCCCATTGTTTGGCTTCTTTGTTGAAGATGGCGGTCCAGGTTCCGCTGGCTTTAGGGATCAGGAAGAAGCTGTATTTCCCGGCCGGCAGTTTTTTGCCCTGAACGGTAAGATCTTTATCCGTTTCGAAAGTGGTGGCTTCGTTTGCTCCGGCACGCCATACTTTGTCATACGCTTCCAGGCCGCCCCAGATGGTACGCCCTTTCACGGATGGACTGCTGTAAGCGATGGTGATGTTGGCATCTTTAATTTTTCCGGTTGCCGTCATCGGTGGGCTGGCCGGTTTCTTGGTTTCCTGCGCGAAGGCATTTACAGAGATCGTCATGGCCGCCACAAGGACGGTCGCCGATTTTAGGATGGATTTCATACTATTTTTATTTACTTGTTTGTTATTGTTTCGTATTGTTATTAACCGTCTACGAATGTACTGCTTTCTTCTTATATCTGCTTCAACTTTTTTATGGAACCCAAAGTAATAATAAACTGTCATGTGTGAAAATCTGCGTAAATCAGTGGGAAATTTTTATCACAATATAGAAATGCGGCCCTGAAAATTCCATTCGATTCTCTAATACTATGTTTAGATTCCTACGGGATGACAAACAGCGTATTGATATATGACCCATAATCATTGTAAGGAACGGCTATCCGGTGGCTGAGGTACTCGAAGCTACGTCATTATCCGGGAAAACCTATGTAAATCTACGGGAGATTTTTAACCGCAAACCGAAGGTTCGACGCAGTCAAAAGTCACAAAAGATATTCTTATTATACAGAAACGTTAAATACCTGATGGTGAATAGAGTGCACAAAGTTTTTAAAAAAATCTTTGATTTTTCTCTAATGTGCTCTAAAATAGGCGCAATACAAGCCTCTTCAATCTCATATGTCTTATGTGTCAGAGCTTCTTTTGAACCTTTTTCGGTTTCATTTAAACAAGCTTCCTGTTAAACAACAACCCGACGGCAGAAAACAGAATCACCGCCGCGGCCCCGATGACGTTCAGCCAGAGGAAGGAAACGATATCGAACCGGTAGATGGCAATCACCGCAATTTCAGAGAGAATGGCCGAAACGAATACATTCGGCCCGTTGATCTTTTTAAAATAGAAAGCGACCAGGAAAATCCCCAGGATCGGACCGTAGAACAGGGAGCCCAGGACATTCACCGCTTCGATGAGGGAACCCATCTGCGTGGCAAACATGGCGATGGCGATGGAGAAAATCCCCCAGGCCAGCGTGTGCAGGCGGCTGTACTTCAGTTCGGTTTGCGCATCAGGGGTTTCTTTGCTGAAGATCAGGTGGACATCTTTTAAGGAACAGGCCGCCAGGGAATTCAGCGCGGCCGAAATGGAGCCCCAGCTCGCCAGGAAAATCACGGCAAACAGGAGACCGATCATCCCAACCGGCAGGGTATTCTTTACGAAATAGAGGAAAATGTAATTGGTATCGGTTTTCTCCGCATTGTAGTTGGATTGGTTGATGGCCTCCTCTACCCTGCCGTGAAGCGCTTTTACCTGCGTCTGGGTGTCTTTGAAATCCTCAATTGTTTTGGTAAGCTGCGGCGAATGCGTTTCTTTCAGTTTCAAGATTTCTTTCGATTCGGAATTGAACTTCAGCTGTAACTCCCGGTGTTCCTTTTCAAATGCGGCAGCCTGTTGAGGCTGGGTGTCCTTCAGATTCTGGTACGAACGTTCGTTGAAGTACACCGGCGCCGGTTTCAGGGAGAAGAAGGCGAAAAGCAAAGCCCCGATCAGGAGAATGGCAAACTGCATCGGAATCTTCACCAATCCGTTCAGCAGCAGGCCCATTTTGGCGTTGGTATTGTCTTTGGCTGTAATATACCTTCCGACCTGGCTCTGGTCCGTCCCGAAGTACGAAAGGGCCAGGAAAAACCCGCCGATCAGTCCGCTCCAGAGGTTGTACTTGTCTTTCCAGTCGAATTCCGTGGTGATGACATTCAGCTTTCCGGATTTCCCTGCCAGATAGAGCGCATCCTTAAAGCCGATTCCGCCTGGCATATCCTGAATCAGCAGATATCCGGCAAAAGCCATGGTTCCCAAGATGATCAGGAACTGCAGTTTCTGGGTGTGGGCGATGGCTTTGGCACCGCCGACGTAGGTATAAATCAGCAGGATGCCGCCTGTCAGAACATTGGTCAGATAAATGTTCCTGTTCAACATGCTGGACAGGATGATGCTCGGCGCATAAATGCTGATTCCCGTGGATAAGCCCCTGGAAAAAAGAAACAGCAGCGAGGTGAGCACCCTCGTTTTTTTATCGAAACGGTTTTCCAGGTATTCGTAAGCCGTATAAACATTCAGGCGCTGGAAAATCGGGATGAAGGTGATGCAGATCACGATCATTGCCAGCGGCAGCCCGAAGTAATACTGGACGAAGCGCATCCCGTCGGTATATGCCTGCCCCGGTGCCGAAAGAAAGGTAATGGCACTGGCCTGTGTCGCCATAATCCCCAGAAGCACGATGTACCATGGCATTTTGCTGTCGGCTTTCAGGTAGGATTCATTGCTTTTCTGGCCGCGGCCGATCCATACGCCGTACACCACTACGGCAGCGAGGGTAAAAATAAGAACGGCCCAATCGATACTGCTCATGCCCAGAATTTAGTAAATAAGTAATAAAATACGATCTGGGCGATCAGCGCAGCGGCCAATAAAACGTACCAGATCTTCCAGTTCTTAAGTTGTTTATCCTGATCCATCAGTTTTTCTGTGCCGATAAAAAGTTAAGGAACAAACGGGCCGCCCCGGCATTTCCTGCCGGCAGCTGCCTGAAAAAGGCCAGCGGGGTGTAAATAAAATTCCCCTTCCCGTACCTGGCATACAGCGTGGATCCCTGCAGCGGCTCTTCACCGGTGTCGTGCATTTCGAAAAGCGGTTCGTACGCGGCATCCCATTGATCCGGGAAATAGGCGCCGCGCTCCTGTACCCAGCCTTTGAAATCATCGGCCGTAATCTTGTTCGGGAAGTTCAGCAGTTTATGGTTGGGGTTTAAAAACGTTACCGCTGCATTTTCTTCGGTCACCCTTTTATTGGCAATGTTGAATTTGTACATGCCCAACTGACTCACCGTAGCGTCCTGGTTGGTGTTGTACTGCATCATCAGGTTTCCTCCGGCTTTTACATAAGCCCATAAAAAAGGCATCCAGCGGCCCAGCTTTTTCTCCGTGTTGTTGGCCCGGATCCCCAGGACGATGGCATCGTATTGCGATAACCTGTTCTGGCTGCCGCCGGCTGCATCTGCATTGCCATAAAAATCTTCGTTTTTCAGAACGTCAACCTGAATTCCGGCGATGCGCAGGAAGTCCGGAATAAAATCGCCTGCTCCCTGGATGTAACCCACTTTTTTTACCGCCGACCGGATATCGCCTTTCATGACAGCGACCGTTGCCGGCGCAAAATACTGCAGGGAAGGCAAATGCGGGTACTGGATCAGTACCTGTTTTTTGTTATAGGTAATTCCGTCTGCAACGAAATCAGCATCCAGCTGCAGACGGCTGGAATGGATTGAGGCAAGCTTCGCTTTCGGAATCACGCAATCGACGGTAACCTCTTTTCCGTTAACAGCACTTACCTCGGCACCGCCCAAACGTTCTCCGTTATACATCAGGTTCAGCTTACCGTTATTGTACGGCTTGCCGGAATTGGCTTTAATATGTAAGCTTAGATGTAGATCTTCATTTTCTTTCACCAGGTAAAGCGGTTGGGTAAATTTCAGTTCCAGGGCCGGAACAATGCGCAGGGCTTCCACTACATCGCCCCGCACCGGGTCCAGTTTCTTGAATGATAAAGGAAGCTTCACCTGAAACTTTTCCGTACCGATTTTTAAATCCAGCAGCACATTCAGCGGGGATTCCGCCTCCGGCAAACCAACCAGCGTATCATTTGGAACGGAAAAAGTGGCTGCGTCCACCGCCGGTTTCGCCAGCCAGTAAGGTTCCGTAAGCGCTGCATCAGCCGGGATCTGAATGTCGTGCTGAATGGTGATTAAAGAATCTTTAGCCAGTTTCCGGTTGACGCTTTCCGACTGGTTCAGCCATTTTACGTTTTCCACAACGACCGGATTTTCCGCTCTTGAGATCAGGTTTAATTTGAAATTATACCGATCTCCGGCCACCGCTTCAGGCTGATTCGTAAACGCTTCACCCATAAACCCGGCACAACTTAATATAATTTGGTCCAGTGATCTGATTTTGTCTTTTTTCAGTTCTGCATCTTTTAACGCCATCACCTTTTTCCGCAGAGCCAGCAAAGCAGGTAAACTACGGTCCGGATTATTGAAATTGAAAACTGAAATAATTTTATCTAAAGATTGATCAATATCCGCGTTTCCTTTTGACGTCCAGGTCGTAATAAGTCCATCAAAAAGACTGGTCTTTGCAGTCTCGCCGGCCACATGGGTAAAATATTCGGTTTTGATCCCGGCGACCGACTGGGTTCCCGCGCCCTGGCTTTTGTGTAAGCTCCTGCTTATTCCGGCCAGTTCGCCATAGCCCATTCCGAGTTGCGCATCATACTGCCCGACCGTGACTTTCAGTTGGTTCTCTGCCGTCGTATTCACCGAACCGAACCGGAAGGTATTCCACAACAGGCGTTTGGGCTGCCATGCATCCACATATTTCAGTTGTTCCGGGAAAGCCGTTTTATCACCTGCGAGCTTAAAGGCTTTTTCCGCCACCACAGCCGAAGCGGCATGCTGTCCGTGGCCTGCCGCAGCCGTTGGTGGAAAACGGCAGATGATCACGTCCGGTCGGAATTTACGGATTACCCAGACTACATCCGCGGTAATGCTGTTTTCATCCCACTGTTTAAAGGTATCGGTTGTATTTTTGGAAAACCCGAAATCAATTGCCCGGGTAAAAAACTGTTGGGCACCGTCTAACTTCCTCGCCTCTAAAAGCTCATGCGTTCTGATCAGTCCCAACGCAGCCCCCTGCTCCGTTCCCAGTAAATTCTGCCCACCGTCCCCTCTGGTTAAGGACAGATAGCCCGTTTCCAGGTTCTGACCGTTCACCAGCCAGGAAAGCAATCCTGTGTTCTCATCATCGGGATGCGCCGCCAGGTACAAGACTTTCGGCAGGTGCTTCAGGGTTTTGAGTTCGCGGTAAATTTCTGATGATTGGGAAGGCCGGACCTGCTGGGCCGGACAAAAAGCCGTTAAAAAGCTAAGGATAAGTACAGTGATTCCTTTCTTGAACATTTTGAATTTGCTTTGCGGGGCAAATATAGGTAAATCGTTCTTTTTCCGGCAGGAAAAGAAAAAATTCATTACCTGATCATCAACCGTGTTCGCCGGATCGTGGTTTTTCCGGTATCCGGTATCAATAGCATCGGGCTTCAGCCCGATGTCATTATAGTGGTGTAAAATCCGGCTTTAGCCAAAACCTATTTTAACGCAAAGTCATATTTTCCTGATGCATCAGCTATAAGGAGGTAAAGATGGATCAGCAGGCTGATCTGATGAAGCGTCCGGCCGATTCGAGCAGCAATTTATCTGCCGTTGCCAGGCTTCTTCCTTAAAGTGGAAGCTAGTAAGCTAGTCCAAGCCTGTTTTTAACATGCTTGCTTTCTTCATCTCGTAATTTCTGACTTGTCTTGATCTCATGTTCTTTATCTTTTTGAACTACTTTAAACCAGCTTATTGCAGGAATCATCCCATTGGAATGTAATTCAAGCCTGATAATAAACTCATCGGTCGGCTTTCGATGATTATTAATATATTGGCTCAGTACAGTTGGCTTAACGTCAACCTCAACAGCAAAGTCCTTATCTTTTTTATCTTGTCTGCTAACATACTCATTTAAAAAAAATCCGAAACTGAAAGTTTCCAGATATTGGCTGCTATTGATATAGTCTTCCAATTGAAACTTGAGCTGTAACAATCTTGAATACATTTTTTGCTTTTGAGTGCGATTATCAAATTGATTCCGGCGAGCTACCCAAAAGTCTTCCTCCTCTTTTACATTCAGAACTTTATCAGCAGGAAAGACAAAAGCATCTGCAAGTTCTTCACCTGTAAACTTTGAAAAATCTGTATCCTTAATTTCCTTCTTGTTTGTCTTCATAATATTCCTGAATTAATTTTAATGAATTTTCTCCTTCGGTTATCAAATACATTTTGGTTGACTGTAGCCCATATTGTTGTATATAATGTTTTTCAAGCTTTGTTTTTGGCTTTAAGCATACATATCCCTCAAACCCTTTTTTAAATGCTTCTCTGCATACAAATGCGATAAGACAGCCCGCAATCCGGCTATACTCCTTCGATTTGCCGACATTCTCTTTGGAAGCTGCCAGAAGCCTGATTTCCAAAGCATAATCCTGTAACCGATTTTCTATTGATAGCAGTCCTATTGGTTCCTCTTTGCCTTCTACCGTTAATTTATAAACATGAAAGTTTTTTTCTTTGTTCCAATTAAAGTCAAATCGCTTGGTTTTATTAATTTGCGCAATTTCAGCAACATCAATTTCAGTTATTGTTGCCGTTTGTTTCTCACCTGTAATTTTATTTAATACATACATGGCTTAACAAATATACTGAAAAAAGTTTACATTATATGTAAACTTTATCACGAATTACTTTTTCCAATTGCTTACCTGACATCAGTAAAGCTATTAACAAATTTCCAAAGTCTCCAGACGTTGCACAATTTAGGTTTTCCTAACGCTATCCCGTGTCAGATAAATATAATGAAACATACAGAATGCCGCGATCGCCCCGAACGTGTGCCACAAAAAGTGGGTCCCGAAGCTGAACCCATCCCATTTGTCAGCAATACGGAAGGTCAGTGCCAAAACAAATGACAATAACGCGAAGCCTACCCATTGACCGGCTTTCCACTTCGTATAGATCAGGTATTTCAACACCGAGAAAAGGACGAAGGAAGCCATGACCGCATAATTGACGTTGATGAAAAGAGAAGGATGATCGGTCAGTATCCAGGTTCTTAAAGCAAACATGAGCAGCAGATAAATGACAAGCGTCAGGGCGGCATAATACCACCGGGTGCTCCGGGCGACAAAATAAAATCCGGCAGACAGGCAGAGCAGCATGATGGGCAGCCAGTCCATCATAATAAATACCGGCCATTGCCTGAAAGAATGGTAAACCGTTCCGCCGATGGCCCCGATGTATAACAAAACCAGGCAGTAAGTTAAAAAAGGATTTTCTTTAAAATGTCCTCTCAATTTAATCGTCCAGAAGATGGCCAGGGCCAAAAAAAATACAGCCGTGACTGCATTTAACGGCTCAGGAAAAAACTGAGCCATATCGGTTTCTTTATATAACATGCCTCCGTCGGGAGGTAACTGGTTTATCGGCATGATTCTTTTGGTATTTGTTCACAGGCAGATTATAGCATGCAAAATGCAGACCCGGTTCTTTGGCCCTTTGTATTTAAACATCCGTAAATTGCGTTACAGGTACTGAATTTATTTCTTTAAATATAGTAAATTGATTAAATGTTTTAATTCATCTTATTAAAATTAATGAAACGTTTACATCATGTTAACGCAAATTCCACTCAATTTCTGCTTCCTGTTTCTCTTTTATCAGGATGTTTAGATTCTGATTCAGAAAACTTTCCATCATTTCTCTTAATTTTCTGAATTAAAATAAACTTTGTTTATTCTTCACTTTAATATGATGCTTTCAATGAATCAAGCAAATACCGCTGAGCAACCAATACATGGATTTTATAAGCTAAAATACCTTAATTTCTTAATGGTAAAAAATAAAGGCTGCCTTTAAACCGGCTTTAAGTACTGAAAATAAATTAAATACGATCGAATCCGGGTTAAACTTACAATAGATAATTGATTTCTAAACCGGCATAACAAATAAAAAACAGGCCTGCGTAAAAACATTGCGCAGGCCACCTTTTATTTTGTATCCTAAATTAAAACAATGACACTGAAAATACTGGAAAAGCTGAAAGAAGTGGAGGAAAGACGCGGCATCGAGATCCTTCTGGCCGTAGAATCCGGGAGCCGGGCCTGGGGGTTTGCCTCACCCGACAGCGATTACGACATCCGCTTTATCTACCGGCACGAAAAAGGCTGGTACCTCTCCCCGTGGGACAAAGACGAAACCGTTGAATTCATGACGGAAGATGACCTGGACGGTTCCGGCTGGGACTTACGGAAGACCTTCCATCTGCTGCTGAAGTCGAATGCGGCTTTGCTCAGCTGGTTCTACTCCCCGATCGTTTATGTGAAAAATGAAAAATTCTATGAGCTCTTCAAGCCTCTGGCCGACGAATGCTTTTCCCCGGTAGCGGTTTTCTACCATTACCTGAGCATGAGCAAGAAATACCTGGACGCCTGCCGCGGCGATGAAGTGAAGCTGAAATCTTATTTCTACTTACTCCGCACGGCACTTACCGGAAAGTGGATCCTGGAAAAAGGAACCGTCCCGCCGGTGCTGTTCAGCGAGCTGCTGGTATTGGTGGATGACTTTACGAGAACGAAAATAGAAGATTTAATAATTTTGAAAGCCACGAAAGGAGAATCTTATCGCCACCCGAACGACCGTGAACTTTTCAGGTTCCTGGAAAGCATGATCAAAGATTCGGAAGAAAAAGCAAAAGGACTGAGCAGTGGGAATACCGATAAAGCAAAAATGGAAAAGGTATTCCGGGACATTTTAGCCTTGTCATTTAAACCTGCCGTATGAAACAGCTGTCTGAATGTGCCTTGCAGTTTATGGAAAAAGCCGGTAAAAATAAGGATTATGAGATCGATTTAAATGTACTGGAAGAGCATTTAAGCTTTTATCATCTGGAAGATTCCGCAGAAATCATAAGGTTTCAGAAAAATTTTGCAGGTTTGGCTATTCAGGATACCGTTATTCATATTTTTACGCCGAAGCAGATTAAGGAAAGGAAGACTGTAAATACCTACGAATGGAAGGGCCAGACCTTATTTTCAATAAATGACAGTTTATACATTGCTGAAAACGGAGAAATCGCCGTCAGGGAATGCGGCTGCGATTCGGATGATTTTTATTTTTATTTTGAAAGATTCGGTACCTTTATCGGGCAGCAGGCTTTTTTTGAAAAGCACCGGTATTATAAAAGTCTTCCGGCTTACAGTTATGAGATTACCGATCTGAAGGAATTCTCAGCCCGGATGTCCGGTTACGGATTTTTACCGGAGTGCTCGGACCGGTATAACCTGATGTGGAAAAATGAAGTCAGCCTCGTGCATGCGACCTGCTATGAAGCTGAATGGACCGTAAGCATCGACAGTATTTCCAAAAAAAACCGCTCTAAGCTGATTGAGCAATTAAAAGATGTCATCCAATGAAAAAACTCGTCGCCCTGTCTCCGATGTATACGGAAGACAGCAATATCCTGAAAAAAGCCTCCATCGGTTCTCCTTATGAACTGAGCCGATTCAATGGTAAATGGAATGTTCCGGAAGAATTCCGGGAAGATGTCGTGGCGGTGTATGGTGAAGATATCTATGCGGAGATTGTGGCGGAACAGTGCCGCCTGACTTTAACCAAACCCGAAGATCACTGGCTTTCTTTGATTTCGGAGGAATTCACCAGACGTAAGATTTCTTACGGGCAGCTGAAAGATTTCATCAATGAAGGACCCGTTTTCATCAAATGCCCGGATTTTAAAAGCTTTAAAGCCGGTGTTTTCGATAAAGTCACCGACATCAAGGGCTTCGATTCACTGGATCCGGAAATTACGGTCTTTACTTCGGAAATCGTAGAATGGGAACTGGAAGTGCGGTGCTTTGTCTTAAACGGTGAAATAAAAACCTTTTCTTCCTATTGGCGGAACAACGTTTATGATACCGGCCCGCTTGCAGAAACCGAACGTCAGGAACTTTTCGTATTCTTCAGCCGGTTTATGGAACAATATGCGGAAACGCTGCCGGAAGCGATCGTGCTGGATTTCGGGATCATCAGAGGAAAAGGCTGGGCCCTGATCGAAGCCAATCCCGCCTGGTGCTCCGGGCTGTATGCCTGTAATGCGGAAAAAGCCCTGGAGGTGATTGTGGAAAGCTGTATTAAAAATAATTAACAGGCTGGAAGAGGAAGCCGGATGGCGGAAGTTTTCTTGTCCACCTGACTTCCAACCTTTCATTTAAATAAACAACTGAAAATAAACCTAATACGATCTCACTCACGTTAAAATCATGGAAATGATCATCTTCACCGGGATTCCGGCAAGCGGAAAAAGTTCCTTCTACAAGGAGCTTTTTTTCAATTCGCACCTCAGGATCAGCATGGATCTTCTTAATACGCGGAATAAAGAAAACAAGCTGTTGCAGTATGGTTTTGAAACCCAGTCGAAAATGGTCATCGACAATACGAACGTCACCAGGGAAAGCCGTAAAAAATACATTCAATTGGCAAAACAGAATCAATATCAGGTCATCGGGTATTTTTTTGAAAGCAGCGTCCCGGACTGTCTCGAAAGAAACCGGAACCGGAAAGATGCCATCAATGAGATCGGCATCAAAGCCAAATACAAGGATCTGGAAAAGCCCGGATCTGAAGAGGGCTTTGATAAAATATTCAACGTTACAATCGTCAATAACACTTTTGAAATCAGCCCTTATGAAATTTGAAGAAATTCAAGCGGTCATGCGCAAAAACGAAAGCCTTTCGGAACAGCACATCCTTCCGGGAAATTATATCGTCGTAAGACTCGACGGCAAAGGCTTTACGAAACTCACCAAAGAAAAGCTCACCCTGGAAAAACCGTTCGACGAAAGATTCAGCCAGGTAATGACTGATACCGTAAAGCATCTTTTCAATACCGGTTTTAAAGTGATCTACGGTTATACCCAAAGCGATGAGATTTCCCTGCTGATCGACAAAGACGACCGGACCTTCAGCAGGAAAACCCGCAAACTGAATTCCGTGCTGGCCGGGGAAGCCAGTGCCTTTTTCAGCCTGCAGTTCCGGGAACTCTGCGTTTTCGACTGCCGGACCATCGCCATCCCCAACTGTGAAATGCTGCTGGATTATTTCTGCTGGCGGCAGGAAGATGCCCACCGCAATTCCCTTTCCGCCCACTGTTACTGGACCTTGCGGAACAATGGCTTCACCGCAAAGCAAGCTACCGGAAAGATCGAAAAGATGACCCAGGCCGAAAAAAACGAACTGCTGTTTCAGTACGGTATCAATTACAATACCCTCCCGTCCTGGCAGAAACGCGGCATCGGGATTTATAACCGGGAAGTAAATAAGCCGGGCTTTAATCCGGTGACTAAGGAAACGGTGGATGGTGTGAGAAAGGAGCTGTTTGTAGAGGAGGAATTAGGGATGCGTGGGGAATATAGACTATTTTTGAAGGAAATTTTAGAATCCATTTAAAAGAAACCATGGAAAAAGGACATATTATTACCGTTAACTCTATAGAGACTGGAATTGATTTCAATTGGGCTATAAAACGCTATGCCCCGAATTCTAAAAGAAATAATTCTACCATCATTGGACTTCATTTTCCATGGAAAAGAATTTTTAGAAACAGTTCTAACATTGGGAAAATTTCCGGCAAAGCAAAAGAATTATTTAATGAATTTGCAAAAGGCAGTTTTTTCAAAAGCATTGACTTTACGCCACAGCAAAGAGATGTTTTCATTCTGAAAATCAAACAGTTTTCATCATATTACTGGATCGAATTCATATTCAAGAAAGATCAATGGAATCTGAAAACAAAAGAATATTCCTGGGAAAAGGAAACATTTATTTTCTCACATGGAAATAATTCTGATGAGGATTTTATCGTATCCAAAATAGGATATGAAATATTATTCCATTCATTTAAGAATCGGGAAAAAGATGAAAATGGTTATGATAAAAGAAAATATCATTTACCCATTTATATTGACAACGAAAGCTTTATGAATAGTCATTATCAGTTTTACTTTGGTAAATCTGATGGCTTAAGAAGAGATTTAAGAGTCAGGGGATGCAGTCTATTGATAGATCATGATTTTGATTACTTTCTGCATATTCGTTCTAACGAGTTTTCTGAAATTACCGGCAGAACTTTAGATTTTGTTATGCAAGGTCAAGTTCCTACGACAATCATATTTCAATTGCTAAAAGTTCTTCATGAAAGTAAGAATTTCAGCTATTATGGAGGTGGCGCAATCTTAGATCTGCCGCAAACCCATTTTATCTTTAAAATGGAAAATAAAATATATAAAGCAGGTATTTTGTCCCGGACTGGAAGACAAGATCCCGAACTTAAGAATTTAGAAGAACTTGAAGACATTATATTGAAATGGATCGATAAAATAGTAGAATTCCACAAACAAAATTAAGAGCCAAATGAACTATAAAATTATATTCAACGAAGAAAAGCTTAAGCAGTTTATCGACTGGCTTCCGGATTTACTGCCCAACGAACAATATTATGTGGCCCTTCTGGCCAGAAAAAAATACAATCCTGAAACAGGCCTTAAAGCAGACAAGGCACAGCTAAAACGTTTTACTTCAACCAAGGAGAGGCTGGTTCAGAAAATCAGGCAGCTGGAACTTCCTTTGGGAGTATATGAGTCCGGCAACACCGTTGTTTCACAGGATAATCTTGCGGTTTATATTACGCCCAATCCAAGGGATCTGCATAAAGCCTCTTTATATCTGATAAAAGAAATTTCTGAAAAACTGATCCGGAATGACCAGGCTATCCATCCGCATACCTTTGCTTTAAACATGATTCAGACAACCGCTTCAAGAAAGATCTTCTTTGACCTGGATATTGATTTCAGGATTGAAGACCATCAGCAGACGATAGAAAAATTCAGATCGGATATTTCAGATTGCATCAATGCTGATTGTCTTACCTTTATTAAAACCAATGGCGGACTGCATTGCCTGATTAATTTACAAAAAATTGAAAAGGAATACCAGAAAAGCTGGCATCAAAAAATATCTCAACTTACGTGTACCGAGTATGAAGTGACGATGAACGGTGATAATGTTTTACCGATTATCGGCTGCATCCAGGGAGTTGATTTTTCACCTTATTTTCTAGATTGAATTATGTGTACACCAAATACAGAACTCAGGTTCTGCACCTGTATTGAAGGAGATATTCCAGAGATCAAGAATATTTACGTCTGGACTCTATATCGTTATTATGGCTCCAGGGAATCATTAAGACGCGGAAAAGCGATAATGCCTGTAAAAGATTTTCAAAACGGAATCTCGGTAGAAAACATACGTTCAAAATTAAATGAAGGAAACATTTTTGATTTTGAGTATACTCCTCAGGAAAGAGATACTCTTTCTATCCGTTTCAATGCTGAACACAGAGCGGAGTACAAATACCTCTCTTTAATATTCCGTGATGGCATTTGGCGGAAAGGCAGTAATCCTTTCTTTACAAGCATTCAGAAAAATATTGCAAAAGGCGAAGTAAAAGTAATCTATAGAGAAGAAAATAAGTTCCTGAAACACTGCGAATATCTGGAATCCAAATATGGAATTGAAATTCCCGAATCCATTAAAATTCAATGTGCTAATTTAAAAAACGGATTCACAAGATCCAATTTATTTAGCAATAAAAAACTTTAAAAAACTTAAAATTTTTTATACTCAGGAATTTATAAAACATGTAGTCAAAACCTATTTTAAAATTTATCGGGATGAAAATTCAGACAAATTACAGGATATGATTAATTCTACGCAAAATAAATTCTCACTATCGGAAAATAAATTTATTTCTGACACAGAAAATTTTAATTTTCTTAACAGGTGTTTAAAAGATTTAAATTATGACATTGATAAATGTTTTCTACTAGCCATTCCAATTGATAACGAAAAATTTGTCATTATCAATGGACTTCTATCAGGAACGATTGTCACCAAAATTGTGAGAGAAAAGAAATATATTAAAAACCAGACTCAAAAATTAAGATTTGAAAATTTTGAAATTTTAAAAAATTTAAATGAATATTAAAGATCTAAAAACCCAAAACCTTATCCTCCTCGAAGCCGTCTCCGGCAGCCGGGCTTTCGGGCTGGCGACGGAGAATTCGGATACGGATATCCGGGGCGTGTATTATTTGCCGAAAGAAGACTTTTTCGGACTCAACTATGTACCGCAGGTGTCCAATGAAACGAATGACATTACCTATTACGAGATCGGGAGACTGGTGGAACTGCTACAGAAAAACAATCCGAATATCCTGGAAGTCCTCGCGAGTCCGGCCGACTGCATTCTTCAGAAACACCCGCTGACGGACCTGCTGAAACCGGAAGATTTCCTGTCGAAGCTCTGTAAGGATACCTTTGCCGGATATGCGGTTTCCCAGATCCGGAAGGCCAAAGGGCTGAACAAAAAGATCCTGAATCCGATGGACAAGGAAAGAAAGTCGGTGCTGGATTTCTGCTATGTATTGAAGGATCAGGGCTCGGTGCCGTTAAAACAGTGGCTAAGGGAATCTTCTTACGGCGGGCAGCGCGGTCTTGTCCAGGAAAAATGCGGACTGGTCAGCATCGAACATACGAAAGGGATGTTTGCGCTGTTTTACGACGGATCGGGAGATTTGGGATACAAAGGAATTATCCAGCATGAAGAAGCTAACCAGGCTTCCGTTTCATCGGTTCCGAAAGGGGAAAAACCGCTGGCCTACCTCTCCTGTAATCTCGACGCCTACTCTACCTATTGCAAAGATTACCGGGAATACTGGAAATGGGTTGCGGAGCGGAACGAAGACCGTTACCATGTGAACCGGAATCACGGACAGAATTATGACAGCAAGAATATGATGCACACCATCCGCCTGCTGCAGTCCTGCGAACAGATTTTTAAAACCGGCTCCCTGAATATCCGGGTGGAGAACCGGGACGAACTGCTGGACATTAAAGCCGGGAATTGGCCGTATGAAGCCGTCATGAAGAAAGCGGAAGAACTAATCCGCTCGATTGAGTATTATCATTCGGTTTCTGCCCTTCCCGAATTTCCGGATCTGGTAAAGACGACCGAAATACTTGTGGCGATCCGGGAGGAACTCTATAAAAACAAATAAAGCTTCTTGCGAAGCTTTATTTTATTTTTAATATGAGGATATTAACTATTTAACCAGTCTGATATCAATTGCAGAAAATCCTTTTGGAGATCTTTCTTTTTCAAAAGATACCTTGTTTCCTTTTTTGATCTGATCGATACAGTTGTTGTTATGGAAGAAAATATTTTCTTTGGTCTTATCTTCCGTGATGAAACCGTATCCTTTTTCGCTCATGAACGTTACGATTCCTTTTTTTACGATTTCTTCAGCTTCAATAGGAGCAGCGCCCAGCTGAATGTTGTTGATATCGATTTCTTCTTTTTCATCACGATCCGGCGGAGTGGACGTCAGCTGTCCGTTAGCATCCACGTACATGATCATGTCGTCAAAGCTTTTACCCTTATCGTTGTTTTCTTTACGGTCTTCACGACGTAAAGCTTTTTCTTTTTGTTTTTGCTGTTTTTTCTTGAAATTTTCTTTTTTAGAGAAAGAATCTGCCATATATTGTACTAAATTTTATATTACGATTTATTTTAACGCTCATGACAAAGATATATTGTCTGCCTGTATTCTTCAATCCAGGTTCATCCCGCGCCCTATTAAAGGTTTTCTGAGTACTTTTATTAATGTGAGTGCCTTTCTGAAAGGCCGATGTGAAACGGAAGTGAATAAATATTCTTAACGGTCACAGAAGTAAAGACAGAGATTTCTTTTAATAAGTAAACAAAGATACGTAAAAAAAACATACCATGCAAGTGCCCGCGGTTTCAAATCCCTGAAATTCAATTTATTTTAAGCTTTGAGAAAATCAAGCCACTCTTCCAGTAAATCTTTAATATCAGCCAAAGGAAAGGTATAAGGCAATTTGTCAATTCTGAAATCCAGATATTCTATATCCAGATCCATATGCTCCAATACCATCGATTCATAAACGGACTTGTCAGGATTATCTGTATTCAGGATTGCACTGACTTCCCTTAAAAGAAATTCTGTTCCGGCACGATCCAGGTAAGATAAAAACTGCAGACTGTTATTCCGGTCTACAATCCCGTCTTTACGACGACAATTATATCCTGTAATACCATCAGAACTTAACTTATAAAATTCTAAGCCGTATTGTTCTCTTTTAGTCATAAAATGTTTTTGTTATGCAAATAAAAGAATATATTTTCGAAAGATATATACATTAAAGGTTTGGACAAAACAGAGAGATTTTAAATGGATTCGGCAAAAATATAATTTTACACGGATTTTATATAACCGGACTTTATTATCGATGGAAATTAGGCGTTATTATTCTGAATAAGTCAGAAGACCGATAATATGTTTAACTTATCATAAGCCTTGGCTAAAGCCGAATTTTAAACCGTTACAGTTACATCGGGCTGAAGCCCGATGCTATTAATAAGTGTATCAGATTTTACTATCGTTTCAATCTCTGATAAGACTCACTTTAACTTCGATATCAATAGTACAACATTATTTTTCAGCTGCTTGCTAACTACATCCATGTTGTGGACACAACCTCACAAAAAAACCACCGGAATCCGGTGGTTTCATATGATTGATCATCTTATGATCTTATTCTTCTCCAGAAGGATTCTGGTCTCCTGTTGGCTGATCCCCTTCAGGTCTTCTTTCTCTCTCCTGTCTTCTTTCTCCGTCATTTCTTCTATCCCCCTCATGTCTTCTCTCGCCGTCATGCCTTCTTTCACGGTCTCCTTCAGATCTTCTTTGTCCTTCGGGTCTTCTCTGGCCTTCCGGTCGGTTTGGTCTGTCGGAACGCTCAGGCCGGTCAGAACGTTCAGGTCTTCCCTGCCCTTCTGCTCTAGGGGGTCTCGGCAATAATACCTTTCTGGAAAGCTTCATCTTTTTACGGTCATCATAGCCCATAAATTTAACCTCCACTTCATCGCCTTCGCTGTAAGGAACGGTGTCCAGACGCGACCATTCGATCTCGGAGATGTGAAGAAGCCCTTCGGTACCTTTTGCAATCGCTACGAAAGCCCCGAAGTCCATTACTTTCACTACCCTTCCGTTGTATACTTCCCCAACTACCGGTACAAAAGTAATCTCGTTGATTTTCGCAATCGCCTCGTTGATCTTCTCTCTGCTGACCCCGGAAATCTCGATTCTTCCGATTTCGCCGATTTCTTCAATGGCAATCACGGTATCGGTATCCTTCTGCATCTGCTGGATGATTTTACCTCCAGGCCCGATTACGGCACCGATGAAATCTTTAGGGATTTCCATCATCACCATTTTCGGAGCATGCGGTTTCACATCGGTTCTCGGCTCAGCAATCGTTTCCGTGATTTTATTTAAAATATGAAGTCTGCCGTCTTTAGCCTGTAAAAGGGCTTTCTCCATGATATCCATGGAAAGACCCTGGATTTTGATATCCATCTGGCAAGCGGTAATCCCGTCTGCCGTTCCGGTTACTTTAAAGTCCATGTCTCCCAGGTGATCTTCATCCCCTAAGATATCAGACAGTACGGTAAAGTTTCCTGTTTTCGTATCGGTTACCAGTCCCATTGCGATTCCGGATACCGGTTTTGCGATCTGGATACCGGCATCCATCAGCGCAAGAGTTCCTGCACAAACGGTAGCCATGGAAGACGAACCGTTGGATTCAAGGATATCGGATACGATTCTGATGGTGTATGGATTTTCTTCAGGAATCATGTTGGCCAAAGCTCTCTGAGCCAGGTTCCCGTGTCCTACTTCCCTTCTTGAAGTTCCTCTCAGAGGTCTTGCTTCACCGGTGGAGAACGGAGGGAAATTATAATGAAGGAAGAATCTTTCGTCGTAATTCACCATCACGCTGTCTACCATGTTGGCGTCTTTAACGGAACCTAAAGTTACGGCTGTTAAAGACTGGGTTTCCCCTCTGGTAAAGATCGCGGAACCGTGGGCTCCCGGTAGATAATCGATTTCGCTCCAGATCGGACGGATGGTTTCAGGATCACGGCCGTCCAGACGGATCTTATCGTTCAGGATCATGTTACGCATCGCCTCTTTTTCCACATCGTGGTAATAGACTTTGGCGAAAGGCGTTACTCTTTCCAGCTCTTCGGCATCTTCTACGTACTGAGCCAGGAATTCAGCCAGTACGGCTTTGAACTTTTCGCCCCGCTCTTCTTTTCCGGAAGGGGTTCTGGCTACTTCGTATACTTTATCGTAAGTTTCTTTCCACACTTTCTCACGGATGGCTTCATCGTGGTTTTCGTGGCTGTATTCTCTTTTCGGGAACGATTTTCCTACTTTTTCAGCTAATCTTTCCTGAGCTTCCACCTGCTTTTTGATTTCAGCATGGGCGAAAGTAATGGCCTCCAGCATTTCCTGCTCGGAGATTTCTTTCATCTCCCCTTCTACCATTACGATGGAATCTTTGGTGGCTCCAACCATGATATCCAGGTCGGAATTTTTAAGATCCGCGTAATTCGGGTTAACGGAAAGTTCACCGTTGATTCTTACCACCCTTACTTCAGACATCGGTCCGTTGAAAGGAATATCGGTAATGGCAATGGCTGAAGAGGCCGCCAGACCTGCCAGGTCATCAGGAATCGACTGTCCGTCGTAAGAGATCAGGGAAATCATCACCTGAACTTCCGCATGGAAATCATCCGGGAACAAAGGTCTTAACACCCGGTCTACCAGACGCATCGTCAGGATCTCCTGATCGGAAGGACGCGCTTCTCTTCTGAAAAAGTTTCCGGGGATTTTACCGCCGGCGTAAAACTTTTCTCTGTAGTCTACCGTTAACGGTAAAAAATCCACTCCAGGATTGGCTTCTTTATTGGCTACCACCGTTGCTAAAAGCATGGTTCCGCCCATTTTTACGACAACAGATCCGTCGGCCTGCTTGGCCAGCTTCCCTGTTTCAATGGTGATTTCTCTGCCGTCGGCAAGAGTAATCAGCTCTGTAATTGCTTGAGGTACACTCATAAATTGTTTTGTGTTGCGCTCCGTATTGAGCACCTTTAATGATTATATTTCGTCTAAAATTCAACTGCAAATTTACTGTAATTATTTGGAAAAAGCACGTCTTGTCTTTAAAATCCGTAAAAGACGGGCGATTTGCTTGCCAATTGTCTCAGATTACCGCTTGATAAAATCGAATTCAGGACCGTTATCAATTTACGAACCCATTACAAAGGTTGGGGAGGAAATTTTAAAACGCTGTCGACGCTGAGAATAGATTGGATTTTAAGCAGAATTTCCGGTCGTAAAGGTGCTTCACTAGCAAATGATAGCAGTAAATATGTTTAAATTAACTTAATCAGATTGATTATGAAATAATACTAAATAAAAAAGCAACCTCTTTCGAAGTTGCTTTATTTTTAAATCTATACCGATTATTTTCTTAAACCTAATTCAGCGATGATCGCTCTGTATCTGGTAATATCTTTTTTCTTAAGATAATCCAGAAGGCTTTTTCTTTTACCTACCAGTTTCACCAATGATCTCTCCGTGTTGAAGTCATGACGGTTAGCCTTCAAGTGCTGAGATAAGTGGTTGATTCTGAAAGTAAATAAAGCGACCTGTCCTTCAGCGCTTCCTGTGTCCTGTGCAGATTTTCCGTGTTTTGCGAAAATTTCTGCTTTTTTTTCTGTTGTTAAGTACATTCCAATATTGTTTAATGATTATTATGTAACGGCTGCAAAAGTACGACTTATTTTTTAATCTGCCAACATTATCGATTCCATTTATCAGCAGTCATAGAGAAAAATGTTAAAAATTTCTTAAAAAAATGAGGTGATGCCGAGAAAAGGCAGTAATTTTGCATGGTTAACTAGTGATGGAAAAAAAACTAACTTTTATTCTATGTGCCGGACTTCTTTTCGGAGGCGTTTTCATACTGAAAGCGCAGAAATCTGTTGCTGAAAAGATCAATAAGGTCCTGTATTTCAATCCTCAGGTGGAACCTGATCTCGAAGAAATTAAGGAGCCTACCAATACGGCCTTCTTCAGCGCCGTATCCGATAATCTCAGTGAAAGGAAAAACAAAATGCTGAAAACGGAAACCCAGATTTCCTTCGACAGCATCGACCGGAAAACCATCGCCGATTACTGCCTAAACAATGACGCCGACTTTGCCATTGTTCCCAAGGTAAAATATTTCAAGGTCGGACTTGGAAAATATGTATTTTCCAACCAGGTGGTGGTCAGCATGAAACTTTTTGATGCCCAGGGAAATCTCCTCACCGAAACCGATTACGATACTTATAAAAAGAATATGCGCCTGCTGGGCTCAACGGTGAACTCCGTAAAAATCGGTACCAACGGGGCTATCAAGGGAATTTTAAAGCAGTTCAGGAAAAGTAAGCATACTGAAGGCACCGGATTTTAAGACGGCAGCCTCCTTCATTCAATCCGGTAAAATGTAATCTTAAGGTTTTATTACCCCCTCATCTACCCTAATTTTATTGATCAAAAGACGAAGCTATGCACCTCATTGAAGTTCATCAATTTAAATTCATTATACAGTGAATAATTTGAAATATTTTTATTAATTTCGTGATAACAATTCATTCAAACTATCTTAATAGAAATTTCTGAAGCACCGGTTTTATTACCGGTGCTTTTTTATTTAAATCTAAATACCCCAATTATACATCAATCATAATCAAAACGTTACCAACAAATATTTTTCATTTAACAGTGATTAATTAAAGAATTTCATGTATATTTAATCACATCAAAATCCATTTTATATGAAAAATACAAAACTTAAAAAGCTCACCCGGAAAGAACAGGGAAAAATCAACGGAGGAACGCTGCAGAGATGCCATGAACATTACGAATGTCCGGGCGGTTCGTGCTGCCAGAACGTTTGTGTGTATTACAATTGCCCTGAAGTATAATCAACTCTTAAAATAGAATACTATGAAAAATGTAAAGAAACTGACCCGGAAAGAACAGGAAAAAATCAATGGTGCGGGACCGGCAAGATGCACAGGCAACAGCCAGTGCTTCGGCGGATGGTGCTGCAACATGAGGTGTGTGCCCTATGCCTGCATTGAAGAATAGGCCCGATGACCATTTTCATTTTTATTTTATAAGCATCCGGAAACGGGTGCTTTTTTATTTCCGCTGCCTGAAAAGTTTAATTAATCTTTAAATTTCCCACTTCGTTCGCCATTTTTAAAAATTTGAATTATTTTTGCATTACCTAAAAAAATCACGCTTTGAATTTTAAAGACGAACTTGTATTCAACCCCGAAGATATTGCCGAAACCCTCAGTGAACTTCATGCTGACGAAAGGCTTTTGGCATTTCTGAAAGTTCCGAAAGAATACAAAGCGGAAGTTTTTTCCCATCTGGATCCCGATTTTCAGGAAGAAACCATCAGAAGCATCGGAAGCGATGACGTTTCCGAGATCCTGAATGCGATGACTCCCGATGACCGGACGGCCCTCTTCGAGGATTTTCCGGATGAGCTGATCAAGTATTCCATCAACCACCTGAATCCTCAGGAACGCAGAATTGCCCTGAAATTATTAGGGTACGATTCCGATTCCATTGCCCGTCTGATGACGCCTTATTACATCCAGATCCGTAAGGAATGGACCATCAAACGGTGCCTCCAGCAGATAAAAAAAGTAGGAAGCAGGGTGGAAACCATGAATTACCTTTATGTGGTTGACGAAAGAAACCGCCTGATCGACGATATCGCTCTGGGAAGCCTGCTGCTTGCTGAAGAAGACACCATGGTTGCGGAAATTACCGACAACCATTTTGTCGCTATCACCACCACGACCACTAAAGAAGATGCCGTGCAGTATTTTGAGAAATACGACCGTGCCGCGCTTCCGATCATTACCGAAGCCGGCGTTCTGGTAGGCATCGTTACAATTGACGATATTCTGGACCAGATCGAACAGCAGAATACCGAGGACATCCAGAAATTCGGGGGATTGGAAGCTCTTGACCTTCCCTATACCCAGACCTCCCTTATAGAAATGGTCAAGAAAAGAGGCATGTGGCTGGTCATTCTCTTCTTTTCCGAAATGCTGACTGCCTCGGCGATGGGTTATTTTGAGGATGAAATCCAGAAGGCGGTTGTACTGGCCTTGTTTGTCCCGCTGATTATTTCAAGTGGCGGAAATTCCGGTTCCCAGGCAGCAACCCTCATCATCAGGGCCATGGCTTTGCAGGAAATCGGGCTGAAAGACTGGTGGTATGTGATGCGGAAGGAAATATTCACCGGACTGCTGCTCGGCGGAATCCTGGGGATCATCGGTTTCCTGAGAATCATGATCTGGCATAAGGCCGGCTTTTTCAATTACGGGATGCACTGGGCTTATGTAGGACTGAGCGTCGGCGTTTCACTGGTGATGATCGTGCTTTGGGGGACGCTCTCCGGGTCCATGGTTCCTTTTATCCTTAAAAAGATGAAGCTTGACCCCGCTACCTCGTCTGCTCCGTTTGTAGCAACACTGGTGGATGTTACCGGACTGATCATTTATTTTTCCGTAGCCGGACTTTTCTTAACGGGCAAACTTTTGTAATTTAGGCCACCTCTAAATTACCGTTATGAAAGTTGTTTCCCTTGTCCCCTCGATTACCGAGGCCCTTTTCGATTTAGGCCTTACGGAACATGAAGTTGTCGGAAGGACAAAATTCTGTATCCATCCTGCCGAAAAAGTAAAGCATGTACCCGTAATCGGTGGAACAAAAAATATCAATACCGATAAAATCAGAGCCCTTCAGCCGGACCTGATCCTGGCCAATAAGGAAGAAAACGTAAAAGAACAGGTGAAAGCATTGATGAATGACTTTAAAGTGATCGTCACGGATATTGAAACCGTTGAAGACAATGCGTCACTGCTCGAAAGTCTTGGCAAACTATTCAGTAAAGAAGAACAGGCCCGGGCATTCAACCTGAAAATCCGTGAAGCCCTGAACCAGGCTGCTCCTGATTCAAAGCTGAAAGCCGCTTATCTGATCTGGAAAAACCCTTATATGACGGTAGGTTCCGATACCTTTATCGATAAAATCCTTGCTGCAACCGGGTTTGAAAATTTCTTTAAAGACCGGAAGCGGTATCCTGAAATTACCACCGGAGATCTGGCCGGTGCCGATGTCATTATGTTATCCTCCGAACCGTTTCCCTTTAAAGAAAAGCACATCGAAGAGCTGAAGGCCGTTTATCCCGACAAGAAGATCATGATCGTAGACGGAGAAGCCTTTTCCTGGTACGGAACCCACATTGCCAGATGCAGGGATTATTTTAAAGAGCTGATCCGTGAAGTAAATTCTGAGATCATCAGATGATCTTCCTTTCCGTGGTTTAAAATCCAGTACTCCAAATTACACCGGGTTGCAACCCGGTGCTATTATTGTAACGCTCTTTCAGGGCTGAAAGCAATCGAGAATTACAAAAGACAACCTGATTTTGGAAACAATATAAAGTTTTATGCGGTGCTCTAATACAATGTTTGAGATCCATGCGGGATGAAAACATTGTGTTAAATGATGATTTACCATCATTAAGGGAACAGCTGTCCGGTGGCTGAGGGTCTCGAAGCCGCGCCATCCTCCGTGAAAATCTGAAAGAAATCTGTGGGAGAATTCTAGGGATCTGAAGATAACCGATCTTTCAATACTTCCGAAATGACAAATCTACATACCCATGCCCTAGCCCGGATAGAAACGGTTACCCCACAGCAGGCGTGGGCTTCTGCGAGGGCGCGAGGAGTAAGAGTGGATAGCCGGATTAAGCTCCTTAAAAGTTTCAGGGTCAGTGATCTTGAGGGTTAATTATCATAGAGAACAAAAACTCCGGCTCAGTGGAGAGCCGGAGTGTATATTTTCATTAAAAAATGAATATTACAAGATTTTGGAGACTTCATTACAAAGCCATTCCAGCAATTCGCGGTCTTCATCGGTGAACGGATCAACGGTATGGGAATCGATATCGATCTGGCCGATGTTCTGTCCGTCCTTAAAGATCGGGACTACGATTTCGGCTTTGGTATCGATGGAGCAGCTCAGGTAATTGCTTTCCTCGTGCACATCCGGAACCACAAAGGTTTCGTTGGAAACCGCTACCTGTCCGCAGATCCCTTTTCCGTAAGGGATAATCGTATGATCGGTAGGTGCGCCTACGTAAGGCCCCAGCTTCAGTTCGTCTTTGTCGCCGTTTTTAAAATAAAAACCCGTCCAGTTGAAATAGGCGATTTCCTGATCCAGCAGGTGACACACTTTTTCCAGTTTTTCTTCCGTATGATGTTTCGGACTTTCAAGAATCGAGGAAAGTCTTTTCTTTAATTCTGACATTGTATATATGGTTTTAAGAGAATTGTTTCAGCGAAAGTTCTTCTTTGTAGCCGAACATCCCGCGTTCCTTTATCATTTCCGCAACGCCTTCCGGAAGCTGGGTTTCCCACCCCTTGATGTTGCAGCCTATTTTCTTTAAAATATCTCTTGAATAAATTTCCAGGAACTCCGGGTTGTAGCTGGTAATGTCTACAATACGCTCGTTGTGCTTGAAGTATTTGTACAGCTCCTTCAGGTTCTCCTCCACTTTCAGCGTTGAAGAATCCAGCAGCTCATGGGTTTCCGGATCTTTATAAGGATACAGGTATACCCTCAGTCCGTTTCTGAAAAATTTACCGAAGGCTTCCAGGATTCCCCCTGAAAGGTTTTTGTAATATTTCTCATCGAATACCATCAGCAGGTTGTTTACCCCCATGGCAACTCCGATATTGCGGCTGGTATAGGAAGCAAAATAATCGATCAGCCTGTAATATTCCGAATAATTGGAAATGATCACCGTATAGCCCAGTTTGCCCAGGACATCTACCCGGTCCAGGAAATCCCTTTCGTCGATATCGCCGTCTGCCCGGAGATTGGAAATGGTAATTTCGATCAGCACTTCCGTATCATCGGGGCTGCACGCCGAATCTTTCAGGAACATATCCATGCCGTTTTTCAGCATATCGATATTCACCTTGGTTACCGGACGGAAGCTTCCGCGTACCGCGAAAATATTCTTCTTGTATAAAATATCGGCAGGAAGCATGTTGTTGCCTTCCGAATTGAAGATCACGGCATCCGTCATTCCGTGCTTTACCAGCTGGAGGGACATCAGCCGGTTGTCTACATATTCAAAGGCGGGACCGCTGAAATCGATCATATCGATCTCGAGGTTGTCCTTTGCCACTTCATCGTAAAGGGACTCGACCAGGTTCCTGGGATTGTCGTAATAGTGGAACGCCCCGAAGATAAGGTTGACCCCAAGATTCCCTAAGGTCTCCTGCTGCAGCGTGGCGTCGTTTTCCTTGAATTTGACGTGAATAACAATTTCGTTATAATCTTCGTTTTCTTTGACCTGAAAGCGGATGCCCACCCAGCCGTGGCCTTTAACGGTCTTATCGAAATTAATGGTGGTCACGGTATTGGCATAGGAAAAAAACTTTCGGTTCGGATTGTTTTCCCGGGAAATCCTTTCTTCGATCAGAGCCACTTCATAACGCAGCATTTTCCGAAGCCGGTTTTGGGTAACATATCTGTTTTTTACCTCTTTTCCGTAGATGGCATCACTGAAATCTTTGTCGTAAGCCGACATGGCCTTGGCAATTGTACCGGAAGCTCCCCCTGCTCTAAAAAAATGCCGAACAGTCTCCTGCCCTGCTCCAATTTCTGCGAAAGTACCATAAATAGTAGGATCTAGATTAATTGTTAATGCTTTTTGTTTAGGAGTTAGTTTCTGATACATTAGGACATTAAATTTTTCGTAAATTTACCAAAATTAAACCAACCTCAAAAGAAATGAAGTTGAAATTTTTAGGAACGGGAACTTCGCAGGGCGTACCCGTGATCGGCTGCACCTGCGAGGTATGCACTTCGGAAAACCCGAAAGACAACCGCCTGCGGTCTTCGGTGATGGTGACCACCGATGAAAACCGGAAGATCCTGATCGACTGCGGCCCCGATTTCCGGCAGCAGATGCTTACCCATAAAGAAAGCCACATTGATGTGGCACTGCTTACCCATGAGCATAATGACCATGTGATCGGGCTGGACGATATGCGCCCGCTGATTTTCAGGACGGGAAAAGATATGCCGTTGTACTGCTATTCAAGAGTCGGAAACGAAGTGAAGAAACGTTTCCCTTATGCCTTTGCCGACGAAAAATATCCCGGCGCCCCCGCTTTTGAGCTGCACGAAATCGAAAATAAGCCGTTTACGGTGGCAGACACGGAAATCACGCCGGTGGAAGTCGTTCATTTTCAAATTACAGCTTTCGGTTACCGGTTTAAGGATCTGGCTTACATTACCGATGCCGGTTTCATCTCCGATACCGAAAAGGAAAAACTGAAAGATCTGGACGTCCTGATCATCAACTGCATCCGGAAATCGGATCCGCATCCGGCCCATTTCATTCTTCCGGATGCCATTCACCTGCTGGAAGAGCTGAAACCTAAAAAAATGTTTCTGACCCACCTCAGCCACCATTTCGGGCTGCATGATGTTGAAGACAAACAACTTCCGGCCGGGATGCACCTTGCCTACGACGGTCTGGAGCTAAATTTTTAGAAAAATCCTCACAAAAGCTTTGGAGTATTAAGAAAAGTTTTTATATTTGCACACCGATTCAAAATAAGGTAACACCTGCCCAGGTGGCGGAATTGGTAGACGCGCTGGTCTCAAACACCAGTTCTTAGGAGTACCGGTTCGATCCCGGTCCTGGGTACAAAAAACCTCTGAAATCTTTTGATTTCGGAGGTTTTTGCTTTTAAACATTATTTTTGTTAATTCTTCTTGATCCAAAAATCTGATGTCAAGCAATGAGACGTTGTTTAAAATTTCCTGATCTTAAATAATAAGTTGAATTTTAATGAAAGATTAAATTGATATTTCAGAAAAAAATGAATGAAATTAGTATAGAAGAAATTGACGATTTTAAAATTAAAGAGCTAAGCCAATATTTTTTCGGGGCCAGCGACCTCAGCTTTAAAATTGCGAATAAAAAAATTGGTAATTTAGATACGGAAGACTTGCTGTATTTGCTAAGGCGAGTGGTTTATACGGAAATTGCCGTTCTTCTGGCAATCAGAGAAATGGAGGCCAATGGTTTTTATGGTCAGGGCTTTGATGATAAATCCATAACACAACAGGACATCCTGAAAGAACTCATCCTATTGCCGGATTATTTTTGGAATTACAACCAGCGCTCATACCACAAACTAAAACCGTTGGTTGAGGAATATGGCATCCATGCCAAGGTTTCCTATCAAATTATAAAGCAGTTTTTAGAATTGGATCTTCAGCCAATTATATGGACAGAAAGCGAGATCAATGATATTGCCTATTTTGAAACCATTGGCATATTAAGTATGTTTGAGGCAGATAAAGACAGCTTAAGAAAGCTTAAGAGAGCAGTTGATGAAGGTATTGAAGTAAAGTTGAATCGGGATGCGAAAATAACCCCGATCAGGAATGAATCTGATATAAAAGAATACATTATTCCCTTATTAACCAAAGATCCTGATTACCTGGAAGATTTTGAAAAAGCTGTTAATAACGAAACCAAAATACTTTTTTAACGACACTATCCCACAAAGTGTGTAAGTTAAAAAGTTAGGGCTTGGATTTTATAATCTGAGCCTTTTTTCAAAAATAAGCATAAACTGGTTAAGAACAATGCCCCAATTCTGAATAGGCATCGTCCAT
>Ga0308160_10001652_pt1 | contig 29982 bp, 37 predicted proteins | sample PhyFR1_FD_201036 | JGI IMG/M metagenome (GOLD analysis project Ga0308160, IMG submission 201036) | Phyllosphere microbial communities from UC Gill Tract Community Farm, Albany, California, United States - DLSLF.R1 | ecosystem: Host-associated > Plants > Phyllosphere > Unclassified | place: USA... | reverse complement strand
GCCTCTATCCCTCCTGTGATAAAATCTTAGTGGGGCCAACATCGTCTGCACCGTCCTCTTCTCGCTGCTCGAGAACCCGCTCGGGAAAGGCGTCCGCCGCCCGAAAGCCATCGTTCTCGCTTATGCCGCCCTTGACTTTAACTTCACCTGTCCGTCTAGTCTCGCGATTGGGACTATGCTTTCCCTCTTTGCTTGCTGATCTGCCCTTATCGCCAAGTACTGCAGCTTGGATGAGCCAAGAGAACCTGCGCGTGTTGCGCGAGGAGACGGGCGTCAAACGCCGGACCGCAAGCGGGGTTGACCTCTCCGGTCTCGAAGAGGCCAAGGACCATCTTGTGCATCACCCATCTCTCCTACACGACCTCCGACGCCGGATGACTGATCAGCTCCTGTTTCCCGCCCGGCAGGCCCACCGCTCGCCACTCGCCGTCGTCCACGATTTACCGCCCCGACGAGCGCCCTCGACCGGCCGGCTCGTGCGCACCAAGTCGTGGTCGCAGATGTTTGGCTTTGGCGCACTCGTCTCGCCCCGGACACCGACGGGCGGCCCAGCCGACGGCAGATCGTCGTCGGCGACGACGACAGCGGGCGACGAGTCGCTCCGGCATCGGCGGACGCGAAGTGTGGCGACGCCAGGCTCCGGCTCGATCGGCCCGCTCGACACCGCCTGGTCGACAACGACGACGACGATGACGGTGGCTGCGAGCGGCTCCTCGGATGGTGACCTTCAGAGTGTAGCCGCCGCGGACGAGGGCGACGACGACCGGGCTGAAGAGTGGAAGACGCTCCGCGAGCGCGTGCGGACACCCCAGCAGGCTCGGTCGTCGTTCTCGCTCGCCGCCGCCAGCGACGGCCGCCACGCTCGCTCGGCCGAGCAGGACCCGTTTGACCGAACGTTGTCTTCGTCCGCGGCCGACCGGAAGAACAGTAGTGCACCCGAGGAAGAGGGCGTCGAGGGAGAGGTCGCCCAAGTTGGGACCCGGCTGACCATGACGAGCCGGTCGGGATACTTTCAAGACCGGATCATCACCCCTTCGATGGTAAGCTCCCCTCGACTCGGTCGCTCCGCGACTGTGACGCTGATGCTGTGATCGTTCTTCCGACTCACCATGACAGATGCGTGCCATGGCCATCCTCTACATTGGCCCGTCGCAGAATCCTGATCTCTCAACCGACTACTACATTTCGCCCCTGCTTGCCCCCGCCCGGCTGCTCGCCGACTTCCCGCCCGTCCTCCTCGTATGCGGCGAGAAGGACCCCTTCGTTGACGACACGGTCGTCATGGCCGGTCGGATTCGCGAGGCTCGGGCGCAGGCTGCCGGTCGGGCAATTGACGACGCCGGTCGGGACGACAACAACGATGACGAGTGGGTTCGAATGGAGATCATGGAGGGCTGGGGTCACGGCTACCTCCAGATGGTCGCGCTGATGCCCGAGATCAAGGGCGTCCTCGAAGGTGAGTTCGGAGATCTCACCTTCTCTTCCGTGTTGCTTGGTATTCTCGCTGACGAACATTGATGCCGGCACAATCAACCCTGCAGACATCGCCCAGTACATGGACGACGCCTTCACCGGCGCCCTCTTCCCCGGATCGACGGCGACCACGACCGGCACAAGCTCACCCTCGCACCCGGCCGCCTCGACCACAGCGAAACCCGACGTTCGCTCGTGGATCGGGCGTCTGCTCGGTTGGCGGTCGTCCGCTCCGCCATCGACCGCGGTCGACCGGGCCGAACTCGATCTCGTCGAGACGTCAACGCCCGTCACGCCGCCACCCTCGGTCAACGCCTCGCCCCCGTCCGGCCGGTCACGCTCGACGACGACAAGCGGAGGTTCGGCCCCTGATTCTGCACCGCTCCGAGCAACCGCTGCGTCCATCGACGACGACGGCGAGATGCTCGCCTTTACGCCCAAGCGCCTGCGGTCGCCTCCCCTTCGGGCGGTTCCCCGGCATGGGATCCTTAAGAAACCGCCGCCGAGCTCGATCATCCTCCCGCCACCTTTCACGCCGCCCCTTTCGTGCGGGAGCGACACACCACCGTCGGCTGCTGCTGCTATGGAGTCGTCGGCTCCTGCAGGTCACGCCGGGCTGCACGTCCAGCCGAACGCGAAGACGCTGCCGTCGCTCCTCGCTGCCGCTCTGACGCGGTCGCTCACACCGCCGTCTGGCAGCGCAACAGGTGGGCATCACGCGCCCTCGTTGTCGTCGACGGCCGGCACGCCCCACTCGCACCCAGCTTCGGCCGGCTCATTTGCGGGCACGCCCATCGGCGGCAGCAGCGCTCCCAAGTCGGTTCTCTCCGGTGCCGGCGGCGGTGCGAGCGGCAAGCAGCGGCCTTTGGCGATCGACGAGCGCGAGCTCATGCGCCGTCGGCGGGTTGATGCCGTCTTTGGCATGGAGCTCGGCGGCGGCGGCTCAGGCGGGACGGCTAGCGCAAGCGGTGCTGGAGGAGCCGAGGACAGCTCGCAGGAGGGCGCGGCAGAGGCCGAGGACGGCATGGCCGACCTCCTGCTGTGAGACGAGGCGCGGGCGCTGTTGAGCCTCTTTCTGCTTGCCGACCGAGGTTTGGCTGATTGTATGAACTGATGCCGATGACTGCGCGGGCACCACAGGTGCGATGCCGTCCGAAAAAGGGGCATTCAGAAGGGTCGAGGCGGAACAAGGTAGACATGTCGATGGACGTCGGGGAGTCGAAAGTGCTGAGGGTGGGTCGAGAAGGTCAAGCGTTTCGTGGACTGAGACGTAGGTAACGAGATTGGGATCAAAAGACCATGGACGGCGAGCCATCGTATGTGCCGAGGGAGACGCTTCCCTCGCGCGAAACATAGCCCGAATCGACCGGCCTGGCAGGACCAGCACTCCGGACGTCTTTGCGGCTGCGCGGGCCAACAAAGTTACGGATCGGCCGTCGGGTGATGAAGGCCTTGCAGCGGTTCTCATGTAGTGAGCTTGGAAGTGGCGCGAGCTGGAAGCTGAGCATGAGCTGAGCGGCAAATACCCGGAGAAAGGTGAGCTACAAAGGCAAGGGCGTCAGACGTAAGCCAGCCTGACTCCTGCTGTTACAACTCGCGAAGAACTTACCGCCATCTTGGCCCCAAAGCAACTTCGAGGTCCAACGACAAAGGGGATTGAAGGCCCCGAGCCGAGATCAAAGGAGCCGTCGAGGGCGAGCCAGCGCTCGGGCGAGAACTGCGCAGGATCAGTCGCCCAGCCGAGCTTGGGATCGGTTGACTCGACCATGCACGATTCGTGGAGCATGATGATGGCCTTGACGCCTTTCGGGATGGGCACGAGGTTCCCGTTCGAGGGGTGCCGGATGGTCGTGTCCCGAGTGGCTGCGCCAGGTGGCAGGAGTGTGCCCGTCAGTTGTTTGCGACAGCAAGCATTGCCCTCTGCCTGCTCCAACTGACTTTGCCGCGGGACCGCACGGACAACGGATCCCAGGCGCAGGACCTCGTGGACGACCGCTTCTAGATCTGTGACAGCGGACGGAGCATCGGCCTCAATGTCGATGATGAGAGCCAGAGGCCAGCGCACTCACAAGGCAGTTTGCCGTTGACGTCCCGGAAGCCGACCGGACGCTCGTCCGGCGATGGCATCACCGGCATAAGCTCGGCGTATAGCCTTTCCTGTACTTTGTCGTTTTCGGACAGAAATTTTAGCAGCCAGCAAAGGGCGGTCGACGTTGTCTCCTCGCCGGTGACAAGGAACTGGAGGGTGTTTCGCATGTCAGAAGCGCGACAGGCGAGCAACCAGCACCGGTCGAACGACGTACCGTGCCCATTTCGTCGATGAGCTCCACGTCAGGGAGGAAGGCGCCCTCTCCCTTCTTGCTCTCCTTCGCGACGACGATGTCGATGACCGAGCCGATTTCGGCTACTTCGCCGCCGCCCACAAGCCGATTGCGCGCGGCCGAGATCTGACCCGTAACATAGGCGAGCATTCCGGCGTAGGCTCGCTTGTAGGCGATGGACTGTCGGCGAAGCCAGTGGCGCACACCGCCGATGTCGCCTGCACCGCAGATGCTCTGGTGATATACAAAAATCAGTCTTCTGACAGGACCGCAGCGCGGTTTTCAACCGAACGCACCTCGAACAAAGTCGTCATATGCTTGGCGATGGCCGTTCCTTGTAGGGCATCCGGATCGGTTGCCCCATCCTCCAAAGCCGCAAGCCGCGGCGCGAGCTGGCCGAAGGACTCGCCAAATGTGATCTGCGAGATAGCATCGGTCGTGAGGGCTTTGATGTCGGCCTCTGAGCTGAAGAAGGCCGGCGCCTCACAGCGCGCCAGCCGATGCTGCCAGAGCTTCAGTAGCGATGCCGTGTGGAGGCCAAAGATGTCGCCGGCGATGGCGAGGAAGCTCGGCGTCATGGTCGCTGCGAGAGCACGGCGATGAAGACGGAGCATGTCGTCTGGAAGGAGGGTAGCAGGTTAGCTTGATGCTCAGCGTCGCGTCGGGATCGCATGAGGGACTACTTGCCGGTTGGGAGCGCGAGCATGCCGTAAGGCGCGAGGCCGCCAAAGATGTTTCTGCCCATGTCGCCTTTGTCCCAGTCAGACGAGCGGCATACCTGTTCGGCCAGCTGGAGGTCGGCAATGACGAGGACGGGCGAGAAGGCCGACAGCATAAACTGCGCGAGCGGGCCAAAGGGCTTGGTAACACGCTCGGCGAAGAGGTCGCTGTGGTAACAAGCGGCAGGCGTCAGAAAAAGAGAGGCACTTCAAGAACAGAGCTCTTGGACGTACGACAAGATGGCGCTGTGGCGCATATGGCTGATGAGGTCGAGCGCATTGCCGAGGAGCGGGAGGGCGCGGCCGTGAGGGACGCCAGGGACGAAGCGCGGCCGGAGCAGCCACGGGAGGGCAACAGCTGCAAGGGCGACAAGGGCCGACAGCAACAGGAGGGCCATTCTAGCCTTCTGGTGTTGCCGAGAAGTGGGAGGGAGGTCTTGCAGCTCCTGGGCTGCTTTCGGAGGAGCAAAGGGACGGGCTGGAGGGGGGGGGGGGGATTAGTAGCTGCTGTCAGGGACGTCGTCGACGAGCTGGCATGGATGTCAACAGTGAGAAAGGCACCGCCTTCCCGTCCTTGACATGGGGAAAGCTTGGACAGGATAGACGACGCCGGTCGCGTCTCCTGGCCAGGCCGCATCCGAAAGTGTCGCGTGGGCGGCACGCGCAAGGAGGAGCCGCGAGAGGACAAGGTTCGTCTCGAGCGGCAGGAGGGGGGTCAGCCACTGGCCGGTAGGGCGACGTCTGCCCCTCCTCGACCTCTCTTAGCCTGGGCGACATCTTCGCTGGAGGAAGAAGCAGGCCGGCGTGATAAGGACAGCCGGGGGCTGTGAGTGTGAGCGAGGGCCCTGGGCAGCAGGGTCGACGGTCGTCGTTGGCGTTCGGGTCGGACGAAGGTTCGGCTTGACACCCTGCTGCCTGGCGCGCTGCCCTTCGCCGACCAAGCAACCATCGTTCGGACCGACGCCACTTTCGACGAGGTCGCCTTTTCTCGCAAGACGCCTCAGTATACAACAGCATGAAGAAAAGACGTGATCCAGTCGTTGCCCCTCTCCACGACTTCACGTCCGGGCCTTCTTCTCCGGCACAAGCTTCTCGTCATCGTCGTCGTTCCCTTCGCTATCGCTGCTCCCGTCGAGGTCGAGACCGAGCGGTAGAGGACGCTTCTTGCTCGCCTCTGCCGGGTTTGCGGTCTTATTTGCAGGCGCGGCCGGCGCTGGCGGCGCTGACCGGCTGCTCTCGGCCTTCGTTGACGCTGAGGCCGGCAAGGCTGCTGATGGCGGGTTGGGCGCCGCCTCGGCAGTGGTCGCTCTCGGCCGCGCGGGAGCTGCTGGAGCAGGGACCTTCTTCTTGACGATCACGCCGGGCGGAAGCACGCTCCTCGCTGCCTTAGGCTTGGGTTTCGGCTTGCTACTGCTGCCGGCAGCGGTGCTGCCATTCAACGCAGCTGGCCTCGACGCGTTGCTGCTGCTCGCGCTAACGAGGACGGGCGGGGGTGAAGGTTCCCGGTTCTGTGCTCTGAGGTCGCAAGCAGATAAGGAGCGTTACAAAGTCAACATCGTCTTTCGCCAGAGGAGCAGCTGCTTGACGGCAGAACGTGAGTAGATTCGAGCACGCACTGCCGGAACGCCTCGAGCACGTCGTCGTCTGCGCGTTTGCGAGCAGCCTCCTCGGCGTGCTTTTCGCGCTGGTGGGCCTCGAGGAAGTTGACCTCTTCGCTGTCAAGCCCGCGGAATTGGTTGGCCATCTTCATCTTCTCGTCCCACTGCTCGCGCTTGACGTCCTGAAGCGCAGTGAAAGGAGAGGGGGAGAGCGCCTGCAGTCAGCAGCTGAACCGGCGAGACGAGAATTCTGGTGCTGGAGCAAAGCCCCTCTGGCCCGCCTCCTCCGTTCCCGCCCCTCATCGCAAGCTTGCTGTGCAGCCGGTGGCCTATCGTCCCCCATCGACGGCGCGTCGCTGATGAGCTCGGCTCCCGTATAGCCACGATCATTCCGGCACAAGAGCTTCAGGAGATCGTCCACCGACGATCCTTCAACAGCAGCGCAATCCAGACGATCAGAGAAGGAGCTTACTTTGTTGTGTTGCAGTTTCTGCATGACGATGGGAGGAGCACGGCCGGTCAGGCTTGCATTCCGGCGCGTCCTGCAGCGGAAGCGACGCAGAGGCCGACCAGCGAGGGCGCACCTCAAAGAGCGATCGGGGATCATACTCCTCCTCCTGCGGTCGCGGTGGCGGGACCTCTCCGATTCTAAGCAAGCGGCAGAGGAGGAGAGGGCGTCAGCCAGTGTGGCCGAGCTATCCCCTCGGACGGACGCGGTGTCGGTCGGCCACGGCCAACGAAGACGAGGCGAACGCACCGCGCGTAGGCCTCGGTCCACTCCTTGTCCTTGGTGGCCTTGGCCTCATCGAGGTCCTTCTGCGAAACAAAACGCGAGGCGACGCCGCCGGTCGTATTGAGGCTGAAGGACATGTATGCGGGAGGTGGTTCGACGTCGTCAGGATGCAACCGCCGTCTCGTCTCGGTGCCCAGCTCCTCTCGGGCGACCGCGGACGGAAGCACGCACGGCAGAGGGAGGCGGCAGCACTCCGCCGTTCCCTGGGCTGAAGCTCTGCTGCTGACCACCACTCGCCCACCCTTCGTCCCTGTCTCTCCTCTCCTCGCAACCGGTCATGCTCGCCAAGTCGTCCCTGGCCGCGGCCGCAAAGAAGGTGTGTCCCTTCCGATGTGAAGCCTTCGGGTCGGTGCAGCGGCTGACGGCTTCGCACGGACGACCACCACCATCCCACCGACCTACCGACCCTGCCAGGCCGCTCCCCGGCCTCAAGTCCTCGTTCGAGCGATCGGCACCTCAGCAGCCTCGGGCTCGAGCTCGACCCCGGCTCCGACTCGCCGGGCAGCGTCGACGACACCTGCGGCCACCACCGGCCACGCTAAGTCGCGCCTGACCCAGCTCGGGGACGACGGCCTCTCGCTCGGCGACTTTGTCCGGGGCGATCACCTTGAGCCTGAGCTCACGACACTCGGTAACACCTCGCAGTGCGTCCGAGTCAGCGAGAGGGCGAAAAAGCATCTGCAAGAACTGACGGAATGTGTTGCCTGCTATCTGCCAGGCCGCGCCTGCCGTCGTTCCTCAAGCATAAGATCCCCGCCGGCGGCTCATTCGCCGCGATCAAGAAGGACCTGCGTGGCCTCAAGCTGCACACCGTCTGCGAGGAGGCCAGGTGCCCCAACATCGGCGAGTGCTGGGGTGGCGGCGGCAAGGATGGTGAGGAGGGCAAGAAGGGCGCGACGGCGACGATCATGGTGCGTCCTTCCCGACCCATGAGTCGATGGACGAAAGGGACAATGCAACCTGACCGCTGCTGACAATATCAACTCGCTACGCCATCGCAGTTGATGGGCGACACGTGTACGCGAGGTTGCCGCTTTTGCTCGGTCAAGACGTCGCGCACGCCGCCCCCGCTCGACGTCATGGAGCCAGAGAACACGGCCGAGGCCATCAGCCGTTGGGGGCTAGGCTACATCGTTCTGACGAGTGTCGACCGTGACGGTGCGCCCTCGTCCATGCGCTTCAAATCCTCATTTCACGTTGTTGAACAAGTCTTTTCCTTCCGTCGTTTGCAGATCTGCTCGACGGCGGCTCGGCCCATTTCGCCGAGACCATCATCAAGATCAAGCAGAAGTTGGTTCTACCCAGTGAGAGCTCGCTTCTGCACGTCGCTCATCTCGCTGATGACTCCTACTTCCTTCCAGGGCTCCCCACATCCTCGTCGAGGCGCTCACCGGCGACTTCAACGGCGAGTCGGCCGATATCACCCGGGTCGCGCTCTCCGGGCTCGATGTCTACGCTCACAACCTCGAGACGGTCGAGCGGCTGACGCCGTCGGTCCGGGACCGGCGAGCAAAGTACCGGCAGTCACTCGAGGTCCTCCGCCAGGCCAAAGAGGTCTCGGGTGGCCGGCTTGTTACCAAGACGAGCCTGATGCTCGGCGTTGGCGAGCAGGAGGAAGAGCTCCTCCAGACGCTCAAGGGTGCGCGAGCTCCTGTCACCGCTTGCAAGTCGTTTGCCTCGTACCTCGAGCTGACCCGCTTTGCCATGCTGCGCCGCCGGCAGACCTCCGCGCGAACGACGTCGACGTCGTCACCTTTGGCCAATACATGCGGCCGTCCAAGAAGCACATGAAGGTCGACCGCTACGTCGACCCGTCCGAGTTCGAGCGCTGGAAGAAGACGGCCGAGGAGATGGGCTTCCTCTACGTCGCGAGCGGGCCCCTCGTTCGGTCATCGTACAAGGCCGGCGAGTTTTTCATCACCAACGTCCTCAACAAGCGACGCGAGGTGCGTTTCCGTTCGGCATTCGAGGCAGAAGGGCCCGCTGCTGACCGTCGTATTTGCCTGTCGAATAGGAGGCTCGCGTCAAGGAGCTCCAGGCCATTCACTCGGAGGCCGCCGCTCACCTCCAGTTGTAGTCTTCCCCTGTCGTCGCCCTCTTCGTCGTCACCCTGCCTATTCTTTAGATCGCGCTCGCATGTACCCCTTAGGTTCTCACACTCGCATGACGATAAAGCCTCAAACTGCGCCTGCCGTGCTGCTCGAATGGACGGGAGGCGACCCCTTGCCCGGGCCCTTCCGTCAGCCCGAGCCGCAGTCCCTCGAGAGCAAAGTTTCATGGCGGCGGGGGCGACGTCGCAGCCGTTGATCAAACCTCGTTCCGGCTCGAGGGGTAGAAAAAATGGCTGTAGCTAAGTTAAGACGTCATTCGTGGCCTGACAGAACGGAGGCCAGGCGGTCAGGGTGGACGGAGCGCTCATGACCGGCATCATAGGTGCAGGTCGGAGGTTTATCAGAGCCATCCTGACAGGAGGTCCAGTTTTGACAGACGGGTGGGCCGGGCGAGCGAGCGAATCGCCGGCTGTGCGAAACGGCTCGGAGGGTGTTGCGCCTGATGTGGACGAGCCGGCGTGGTCATCACGATGGGTCCGATCACCTCCGCCAATCAGAAGGGGTCCTTTAGTCAGGCTGGTCCGCAGTGCTCGCCCCCTTCGGACCCTTGATAAGCGGGAGGAAGTGCTGCCCCTCCGTACCAGTCCATCTGTCGACCTCCTCTGCACCCTCAGCCCAGCCTCCTCACGCAGCCCACCCTCAGCACTTTCGACTCCCCGACGTCCATCGACATGTCTGCCGTCCCCCTCCGTTCGAAGCTCCACTTTGTGCGTCCTCAAAGCCGTCCTCTGCGATGACGTCGCCCCATGCCCGCGCGCCTGCTCCAGCTCGGCCACCCCATCGATCGTGCGGCTGACCCTGTCGCCATCTCTTCTGTCCTCCCCAAACAGCGCGCCCCGGCCTGCTCGTCGGCGGCAGCTCCGTGCGAGGGGTGCTCGTGCGGCAAGGCCACCTTGTCCTCGGAGAAGGTCTGGTCGTTCAAGCCTGTGCGTCGTCTCTTTGGCCCAGCCTCCCTCCCCCCCCCTCTCCTCCTACCCAAGACGACGGCCGCCCTCGCTGACGCCGCCAACTTTGCCTCGACTTGCAGATCGCCGCCGACTGTGCTACACGCTCCGAGCCCTGCAGCCAGGAGTGCTCGTGCGGTCGCTTCGAGCCCGACGAGGACCTCGCCTTCAAGCACGAGCCCTGCGCGACCTCGGCCGCGCCTTGCGCCGGCTGCTCATGTGGCAAGGCTTCGGCTGTCGCCTAGGTCGATGACGACGGTGCCCGCTCCTGCCTGCCGACCGATCCGAGCGCACGCTAGCTTTCTACTCTTTTAACGACGCTTCCTCCTGTTGCATGCCTACCCCCCCCTCTCCTTGCCTACCCCCCCCGGCGCCCCCGCCCTCCCCGCCCTGCCGCCCCATCCGCACGTGTACCTTGTTCCGCCTCGACCCTTCTGAATGCCCCTTTTTCGGACGGCATTGCACCTGTCGTGCCCGCGCAGTCATCGGCATCAGTCCATACAATTAGTCAAACCCCGGTCGGCAAGCAGAAAGAGGTTCAACAGCGCCCGCGACTCGTCTCACAGCAGGAGGTCGGCCATGCCGTCCTCGGCCTCTGCCGCGCCCTCCTGCGAGCTGCCCTCGGCTCCTCCAGCGCCGCTTGCATTCGCACACGCTGTCCTCTCTCAGCTCTCCCCTCTCTGCGTCTTTATCGCCACTCCGCCTTCTTCACCCTGTCGGCCTCCGCAAGCCCGGCATTGGGGCATCTGTGGACTAGAAAGTCATCTATCATCGCTTGCGCTCGGTCGCCCACTTGAAAGCCCGGCCGCTGAAGCCCTCGCGCCGGCGCTTCTGCGGGCCATCCTCGTCCATCTCCTCTTCGGGGTCCGACTCCTCGATCGGCCTGAGGCTCGCCAGCTTCTTCTTACCGCCTTTGCCCATGAGGGCCTTCTGGAGCTCCATCTCCTTCTGCGCCTCGGCGAGGTGGGCTGCCCGCGTCGTGTGCGCGCTCAGCGTGTGGAGCAGATGCAGCCGGTGCCGCTTTGACTTGAGCGTCACTTCGGCCGGCGTCGGACCGACAGGCGGGGCTGACGTGGACAGGACCGCCGACTTCTTGGCCTTTTTGGACTTGGGCGGCGAGGCCCAGCCGAGGTCGACTGGCGTAGCCTCGGCAGCAGGCATCGGGGTGGACGAGCTCGAAGCGACGGCATTGGACAAGCCGAAGCCTGGGGACCGGTACGCGGCGACTGAAGCAGCGCGACAGATGGTATGGTCAGCCGTCATTGTCTGCAGCCTGTAGATGTGATTGAACTGGGAGCAGGGGGACTGACGCTCCTCTCGGCTTTCGACAAAGACCGTCTTGCGCAGCTTGCGCGACCGGACTTCCTTGCCCTTGCCCTTCTTACCCGACGCAAGCGCACCGAGCAGCCCGGCCGCCTCGAGCGTCTCCTCCTCGGCCGCGCGAAGGTTGCGCTCGAGCTCGGCATCGTCCTCGTCACCGACAAGGCCGTCGTCCTCGGCCGGAGTGCCCGCCGCCAAAGCCAAGGACGACGACGCAGGGAGGAGGTCCGTCAGCTGCTCGAGCTGGGCCTTCGTCCGGGCCATCTGCGAGCGCTCGATCGCGAGCTGGGTGCGGATATAGTTGGCGTCCTGGCTCTTGAGCAGCTTGACCGTATCCATGTCGAGCGCCGTGTTGCCGCGCGATTGGTATGCGACGCCGCCCTGCATCGTCCGCCGCCACGAGAAGTCTCGTCAGCCCCCCCTCTACACCGTCGAGTAGCAGCAAAGAGAGACTGGAATATGCACCTGGGTCTTGCTTGCCGTCATGCCAAAGTAGAACTCGTCCTTGTTGCGCTCGGCCACCTTCTCCTTCAAGCGCTTGATGCGCTGCTTCTTGCTCGCGTAGTCGCGCGCGCGGAGGACATAGTCCTTGTGCTTCTCGAGCAGGCCAAGCCGCTGGCGGCCGACGAGCTGTGAGCGCTCCTTGTGGTTGCGCCGGTGAAGCGAGTCTGCGAGAGTGGCCGGCAAGGGACGGGGGGGCAAGCGAAGGCGGCGCGCAGGCAGGGGCGAGAGCATGGAGGTCGAGGTCGGGTTGGGACGACAGGGGTGGTCAGCGGTCGGGAGCAAAGGTCACGAGGGCGCACGCAGGACAGGCGGCCCCCTGCCCGTGCGGGAAGCAGCGACGCACTCTTGATCGATGAGCCGGCCATCGTTTGCGCTCGTGTGTGTGCGTGTGGTTGGGAGGATGTGGGCTAGCTGGGCGGTCGGTCGGTGAGCCCGAGCGCGGTTTCGCTCGCTCCGGCCTGGCTTAGGGTTACAAAATGCAAGGCCGGGCAGGGCGAGCCGACCCGACGAGCTCCTCGCCGCCGCCGCCGCCCGAACGACCTGCCCACACCACTTCTCCTCGACGAAAAGACAACCCTCGCCCGAATCCCTTCAGGTGCGTACCTCCTCCCTTCATCGCCCAAATTGACCACCTCGAGATTGACCTCGTACACTGCAGCTTTTCACAACGATGGTCAAGGTCGAGGAAGTTCAGGACGCCCACTTCGAGGACAACGAGTCGGTCCGTCGCCTTCTTTTGCCTCCTCCGCCTTCGTCATGGGGGTCCCCCGTCCTGTTCGTCGCAAGGCTGGCCAGCTGAACCCACATACCCCGTCTGCACGCAGGACTACGAGACGTCGTCCTCTGCTGGCTCGGACGACTCGGACGCCATCTCGATTGCCTCGTCTGCGCCCGACGAGCCCGAGACGCTCGCGGAGCGCCTCTACGCCCTGCGCGACATGGTCCCGCCCTCGACTCGGCTCTCGATCGCAAAGGCCTTTAGTCAGGCCTCGAGCTGGGCGAAGTGGTCGGGCAAGGCGGCCGGCAACGCCGTCTGGGTCGTGACGACGACGGCGCTGCTCGTCGGCCTGCCGATGGCGATCGCTATCGAGGATGAGACCCGGCTCGTGGCCCAGGAGAAGGAGATGATGGGCCAGCAGCAGGGCCAGGCCGGCGTTCGTCCCCTCTTCTGTGCCCCTCTCTCTCAACTGACCTTGCCGGGCGGCGACGCCCTTGAGACCTCGGCACAAATCATGACATCATGCGGCGATGCGTCTGCTGACCCCTTCACCCTCCCATGCGCAGATGCTCCCCCCTCCGTCCGGCCAGACGCAGCTCGTCCCGCCCGGCTTCTGATGCCTTACCGCCACGTTCTCTTCACCCCGCCCCTCTCGGCTCTCCTTTGCTCGACAACCGCTGTATCGCAATGATAAAAAACCACTCCCTCGCCAACCCAAGCGTTCGGGCCAGCTGAGAGCCGAGTCGCAAGAGCTTTGCTTACAGACGGAAACGAGGGCTCTAGACGAGTGAGCAGCGACAGCTAGCATCATGTAGATCGATCGCCTTTGCCTTGACGCTAGGCCTTCGGTGCCGACCCGGGAACATGGCGCGGCGCAGCCGCCTCAGCCACCTCGAGTACCTTGCTGTCGACAATCTCGGCCTCCGCGACCGCGTCCTCGTCGAGCGCCTGGTCGATCAGCCGGCTTAGTCGCTCCTCAACGGCGACGCCTGTCGCCCAGCTACCCTCGGTCGTCCCCTCGTCGTCGTCCAGCTCAGCCTTCGGGGCGACCGCGTAGAACGTCGGGTTCGTCCGCATCCGTCGGGGGAGGAGCGTGTGTGCGAGGAGGTCGACCGCGTCCTGTCGAGACTGGACCGTTCCTCTCGCCTGCTCGCTCTGAAGGACCGGGCGGAGGAGGCCCGAAGCGGGAAGGGTTGACTCGAGCGGAAGGCCGGCCGAGAGGAAGCGGAGGTAGAGCTCGCGGTGTTCGGCCTGGCAGAAGAGCGTGAAGCTGCCCGTTGCCGGCCCTTCGACCGCCGATGACGCAAGCGACGAGGGCGGGAGGATTGCGAACGACTGCATCTGGAGGACCTCGTGGAGCGGGTACGTGCTGACCTGGCGGTCGCGCTGCTGCTGATGTTTGCTCGCCGACGCGCCGCCGGCGCCGTGCTGGAGGTACTGGGTGCCGAGCACGACGACGACCGGTGCCCGGACGGGCAGCGACCAGCACGCCTCGCGGGCAACGACGAGCACGCGCAGGACGCCCGTCGCAAAGAGCTCGAGAACGAGCGCCGTATCGCTCGGCGCAAGCCCGGGGTGGAAGACGCCAATCCCGCGGAGGAGTCCGTTGGTGAGCGTCTTGTCGCGCAGCCGGCTGCTGAGCGTCGGCTCGAGCTCCTCCGGGTTCATGGCAAGGAAGCCGTTGAGGTCCATGTGCGTGCCCGATTGTGTGACGAGGTCGGCCGCGGCTGAGAGGCAGTGGGCGCGCGACGAGGCAAACAGGATGGCCGGTTGAGCCGCTGCCCGGACGATGTCGAACGCCGGCTTGATCATCGCCTTATTGAGGATGGCCGAGTGAGGGAGCGTGAACGTCTGAATGGCCGTCGCGAGCGCCGTGTTGCGATCCTTGGGGAGGAAGCTGTAGACAAAGGAAGCCTCGGCCCCGAGCCACGTGCCGACGTCTTGCGGATCGTTGAGCGACATCGCCAGGCCGACGACACGCGTCAGGCTCGCTTTGGCGACGGCCAGGAGACGCGAGGCCACGATCTCATACTGAGCGTCGAGCAAATGGAGGTCGTCAAGAATGACGAGCGCAAAGCTCTGCGCCCAGCCGTCGAACGCCAAGGCCGAGCCGGCCAGCCCGGATGCGATCGCGCCCGGAAAGGTAACCGAGATGGACGCGGACTGTCCTCCCGAAGCTGTCGGAGCCGCCTGGAAGTCGGTCGGCCGGAGAAGAAGTCCGACGTTGGCTGCCTTGGCTCGGCCAAAGCGCGCGCGGAGTCGGCTGGCTAGATCTCGCGCCCAGTCGCGCCGAGGGACGACAAACAGGATGCAAGCCGACGGGTCGTCGCGGATGGCACGCCTGCAAGAGCAGAGAAAGCAGTAGGTCAGCGCACTGCCGAGAATCGTCATGCGGGCAAGGAGACGTACCAAGCGGCGAGCTCGGCCATGGTCGACTTGCCGGAGCCGCTGGGTGCACAGAGCAGAACGTTCTCCTGCGCATGGTAGATCGGCCAGAAGGTCTGCGATTGAATTGAGTTGAGCGAGGCGATCTCGGGATAGGCGACGCCCAGCCGCCGATCGGGCACGCCCGCCAGCGGGAGGAACGGCAGGTTGAGCAGGGCCGTGTGGTTCGCACTCGCCGGCGGCATGACAAGCTGGTCGAGATCAATCACGAGCACGTCCTCGGCGCCCATCCAGTGGTCCGAGCAGACACGGATCGAAATCGACGGCGGCCGGCTGCCCTTGATGGGCACGACAAAGTCGAGCCTGAAGTTGGACGTCGTCGGCCGGAGCAGGACGTTGGCAAACTGGAGGAACTGGCTGCCGGTGTGGTCTTCGGCCCAGACCCAGAAGGGGAGCGACGAGCCATGCAGGCGATCGTTCCATTCGAACGTCTTTTCGAGCCGGAGGCTGACCTCGAGCAGGTCGTGGCTCAGCGGCCGAAGCTCGTGATGGATCGTGACGGCCGGGAACTGCCGAGCCGCCGTCAGGAGCGCCTGGCCGTGAGTGCGGTTCATATGAAGCAAGACGCCGAGGTCGTCGGCGTTCGAGTGAGCTAGGTCGGCGATCGGCAGGTCGTCGGCGAAGCGGCCGAGGTTGTATAGGACGTCCTGCTTGAGCTCAAATTGGCGGAGCGGGTGGTCGTACGGCCACAGCCGCTTCTCGATCGCTTTGCTGAGCGAGAGGAGCACGAGCGCGGTCGTCGCCGCCCGCCGGCTGAGCGCAATCTCGAAGAGGGCACGGATGATGCGACCTCCGTTCTGGGGGATGTGTAGATCGAGGCGGGATGGTCAGCAAAGAGCGCATGCCGTTCCGCTGAACTGTGCAAGGGCAGGCGAGCCATGACGTACCTGAGCCGAGTACATAGAGTCGGAGACGAGGGCAAAGTCCTCGACAAAGAAGCGCGATATGTAGCCTTGAAGCAAAATGTTGACCTTGCCCTGGCTCGTGTCGGTCCCGCCCTTGACCTGGCACGGAATGATCTCGTCCATCATGAACTTGAGCTCGGGCACCTCGTTCTCGCGAACCTGGATCTGGTCGAACTCGGTCGACATGGCGAGCATCGCCAGGACGTCGGCCTCGGTCATCTTGGGGCGGAACTGCTCGTTGAAAATGAGGATGCTCTCCATGCGGATGTCTGCAGCAAAAGCCATGGGGTGATCAGCGAGCGAAAGAGCATCCTTCTGCCGAGCAATCTCTCATGGCGACGCACAGTACTTTGCCGCAATCCGACCGAGGTCGGTGATGGTCAGCTTGCCGCTAACCTCGTCAAACGCCACCATCTTGGCCTCGGTCAGCTTCTTGGCGGCGAGCGTGACGAGCTGATGGCGCTTGTTTCCCAGCTGGGGGTCGTCCGCGGTGACGTCGTGCGGCATGCCGTAGTAGAACGGATTGCGGCGCATGCGCACAAACAGGTAGGTGTAGCCCATCCACTGGACCGCCTCCGAGACGGTTGCAATCGTCCCGAGCGCAATCTCGGCGTTCATCGAGTCGATCATGCCGCCGACGAACTGCGACTCGATCGGATGCTGCGAGAGGATCGCCTCGAGATAGTGCTCGAGCTGCCAGAGTGGAGCATGTGAATCAGTCAATGGACTTGCAGCAGCCGGCGGAAGGAAAAGCAGCGCACCTTGTCTTGTGGCGTGCAGATGTAGCCGACACCGGACGTCTCGTAGCCAGGCCGACCGGCTCGTCCAAAAATCTGCGGCAGAAAGGGTGAGGCAGGATCAACATGAGGACCAGGGTCCATAACCATCAACAGCACAGCGCTCGGTCACCGACCTGCAGGACGTCGAGGATCGAAAGATCGACAAACTTGCCGACGCTCGAGTCGTAGACTTGGGTGCCCTTGATGACGACCGCATGGGCAGGCAGGTTGACACCCCACGCGAGAGTCGACGTACAGCAGAGGACCTAGCAGAGACAAAAACTCTGTCAGCCTCGAGACAGATTTGAGAGCTTGGGAGGATGAAGGGCGTGGGAAACTGACCTTCAGGCAGTTGGCCTCAAATGCGCGCTCCATCAGATTGCGATCGCTCCGGAGCATGCCGGCGTGATGGATGCCGATGCCGTACATGAAGAGCTCCTTCATCTCCTTGTTCTTGCTCGTGCCGATGTCGCGGTGAAAGCGCTCCCACTGCGGGTTGGCCGTGCAGTCGTAGTCGTCGGCTGTGCCTTCCTTCTGCATCTGGTCGTGGAGCGTCATGCCCGACTTGACCGTCTCCTTGCGAGCGTGCACAAACACCATGACCTGGTGGCCCTCGCGCACGTTGTCGGTGACCTGCTCGGACGAGGCGACAAGACAATCAACCACTGCCAGGACCCAGATGACGAGAGGCACTGCGCGCCCGTCACCCACCTTCTCAAAGACGACCTCGTCCATGTTCTTCTTCTGCACCGGGCTGTTGGTCTTGCCCTTGATGCCGAGGAAGTGCTGCTCGAGTGGAACAGGCCGGAAGGACGAGTCAAAGTAGAAGAGGCCGTGGTAGCGCGAGACGCTGCGAGCCAGCGTCAGACGAGAACTCTGTCAGTCGATCCTGAAAAGGGGCGCTGGCCGAGGTGCGGACGGACCGGAGAAAGTCGCCGACGTCCATGTAATTGGGCAGCGTTGCGCTCAAGCCGACGATTCGGATGAGCGACTGGCTGCTCTCGACCTGGCGAAGCGTCCGGGCGACGATTGTCTCGATGACGGCGCCGCGTTCCTCGTTGAGCAGGTGGACCTCGTCGATGATGAGCAGCTTGACCTTCTGTAGGTGATGCTCGGACCAACAGGCGCGAACACGTCAACGAGCCGTCCACGACGAACATTACATTTGGGATTGCTGACGTACCGAAGCGAGCTCGCCCTCGCCGGTCGGCTTGCGCGTGACGACGTCCCACTTCTCGGGCGTCGTGACAATAATCTGCGTGTCGTTAATCTCCTGCTTGGTGAGCTGCATGTCACCTGGAGTGAATGGCGGCAAGGAGAGTCAGCACCAACAGTAGAGGTCTACAGCGCAGCTCGGCACACGAACCCGTGAGCTCTCGGACCTGGATACCGATCCAGGCGAGCCGCTTGCCAAACTTGCGGACAACTTCGGCCGCAAGCGCCTTCATCGGGGCGACGTAGATGATCTTGAAGTCGTCTTTGGCAATTCGAGGTACGTCGGGCGTCCTCGAGCCAGCTATCGGCGGCAGGAGGTGCTGCGAAAGGACGCGAAGGATCGAGAGCATGGCGACGTCGGTCTTTCCCGCTCCGGTCGGCGCGCAGACGAGCATATTCTCGTTGGTCGTGTAGGCTGTCGGGTAGACGATCGATTGGATGCGGTTGAGCGTGATGTAGCCCTGATTCCACGCGAGGCTGATGGTGGGTAAGGGCCGAAAACGACAACAGCTCTCACAGCAGAGGACGCACGGGGAAGGAGCCCCGGCAAAGAGGGTCGAGCTCGGCGCAGGGGATCTGGCGCTCAGTCGTTTTTGGCGGCAACGGCCGGGACGGAGGTACAGTAACTTTCGACGAGGAGACAGAGGGTCAGCTCATATGACACCCGCAGGTAATTGCCGGAAATGCTACGGACCCTCTTCGTGAGCCTTTGTCGAAACAGATGACGTGAGAGTGCGCAGGTCAGCAGGCGGTTTGTGCGACAGTCGTGTCCTCTGCCGATGGAGGTGACGTACGGGCCACTCCTCGCGCGTTGTCCCCATCGGCAATGCGAGCCGGCCACCGTAGCTAAGACCTTTGAGTCCGGTCATTTTGGTCGCCTGGTAGACATGCGGGTATTCTTCCTCTGCGATCGCTGCCTCCTTGAGGTTTGCGAGTGCGGCGCCTGACGCCCGGGCCTGCTGGGCACGGAAGACGGAGAGGAACTGCTCGTCCTCCTGGAGATGCTTGGGTACAAGCGCGACCGGCTCGGGCGCGGGTGAGGGCGGACGCGGCGGCGAAGCAGGTGGTAGAAGCGTCGAGCGCCACGTCCATGCGAAGGGAGGCAAGCCGCCGCTAGGCGGCAGAGGAGGGAGGGGCGCAGATACCGGCGAGCTAAGGGGGTGAACAATTGGTGGCGACCAGAGCGCGGAGATGTCAAGACGTCGGAGAGGTGACGGTGCTCGTCCGTCAGCACGAAGACTCGGTCCAAAGAGCTGAGGAAGAACGCACGCGATGCTCGAGGCAGAAGGGCTCACTCCTGCGAGCAGGCTCTCGAGGTGAGCTTTGTACGAGGCCATCTTGGCGGCTCCGAGGCGTCTGGAGGGTCGATGTTGGCGGTTCGGACTGACCGACCGCTTCGTTTCGCCTTCAACCAAACCTCCTCGTCCTTCCCGTCCTTCCCTTCTACTCCCCCTCGACGCGTTCGACAAGAAGGCAAGGACATCGGTGCTCTCAAAAGCGCATGCGCACGCCCACTCTCGCTCTGGCATCAAATCGCCGGCTGCCGCACGACCTCCGTGCAGCCACGACCTCGTTAGCCTCGCGCGACCTCAGCCCGTCATCGCCGTCGTGGTCGCCCAGCAGACGCCGGACCCCTTTCAGCTCGAGGACCTACGCGATGCTGCCCTCTGCTGCTGCTGCTGCTGCTGCTTCGGGGCCGGGGTCTTCTCCATTCTCGCCGCCGGCGACATCACCGCCTGCGTTGGAGGCTATGACGGTGGCGCAGCCTGCTGCCCCCGCGTCGGTGTGGCCGTACCGTTACGTGGCGACGCCGTCGGCGCTGACTTACGTCCTGGACGCGATTCGGGCACTGCCCGAGCCTGGAGCCGACGATGTGCTAAAGCAGCGCCACATCTTCTTTGACTCGGAGGGCTACGAGCTCGGCACGACGGTCGGCAAGCTGTCTGTCGTCCAGCTGGGCCTGACAAGCCCAACCGCCTCGCGAGGGGTCAACGTCTTTCTGATCGACATCCTTGCCCTCTCGGCGCCAGACGTGTCGCCGTCAGTCCTCCGCGGCCTTTGGGATGTTCTGGAGGATGGCGAGCGCGTCGTCAAGATCGGCTGGGACCTGAAGCAAGACTGGGCCGAGCTCTTCCGTAAGTGCCGGCCGTTGTCGCCGCTGCGCGCAACCCACTCGCTGAACGCAGAGTTCCCTGCGCCGTCCCTCGCAGACTCTCACGGTGTCAATCTCTCCGGCGTGCTGGATCTTCAGGTCGCTGAACTTCTTGGGCGCGTGCGCGCGAGCGAGGCGCTACGGCTCAAAGGCAGTCAGAGCGCCGAGCATTTGCCCGGGTGGGTCTGGTCGCTCAGCGGCATGAAGCGGGCCGTCGACGAGTTTGAAGCCTTCGCCGTCGACGAGCGGAATGACGCCGAGAAGCGTGCGGCCCAATCTTTCCCGCTCGCAGCCCTACTTTCGCATGCGCGCAATCGCTGACCTTTATATCCTTGCCCCCGGCAGTCTTCCACTCGGTCCGCGCTCGCTTCGACGCCGGCGGCAGCGCAGCTTGGCTCGAGCGTCCGTTAACGGACGACCTGCTGCAGTACGGCAGTCTCGACATCTTCAAAGTCGCCGCACTGTTCCGGCTCTTTCACGCCGCCCGGCCGGCGCCGTCGCCTCCAATGCCCGGCCGGAAACCGCCGCCGCCGGCCGACGATCCGCTCATCGCCCCAGCGACGTTGTCTGAGATCTTCGCCGTCTCGAATCGGGCTCTCGACGTCCATCGGCCGACACGACGGCGGCCCGACGACGAACATCACCAGCACGCTTACCTGCCGTCTGAGGTGCTCAAGCCTGGTGAGGGCGAGCTCCGTGCCAACCCATGCCCTGGCTGCAATCGAACGCTCCACGAAAGCAGCTGGCAGATGCCGCAGAGCCGGGTCTGCATGGTCTGCTGGGCCGTCGAGCGCAGGCTGAGCAAGAAACGGGGCGGCGAGCGAGGCGTCTTCAGCGCGGGTGCAGGCGCTCCGAGGATCGGCTGACCAGAGGCACCCGGCCGCCTTCGATGTGCGTCGAGCAACGAACCCCCTCTTTCCCGTCTTTCTTCGCACGTGACCGGCTTGTATCGCACCCACCTCTGCTCTTGCACCTGAACCTGCTGTTCCATTTGTATAGAGCCACCTCTCATCGGAAGGTGACCTTGGTCCGAGATGTCTCCTTTGTCGGCGGTGCTGCGCGGCACAACTTCGGGCCGTCCTCTTGTCAATCCGATCACCGCCCTGCCCGATGGCGAGTTTTGGAGCCACGTCGCAAGACTGGTCCAGTGGTGTTCATTCGATCTCGGGGTCAAGCCTTGGCAGCCGCGCCCCCGCCGTCGGCCTGCCAGCTGTAGTCCCAGCCGTCCCGACCTGGCGTGTCGGTCGGGACCCGCATCTCGATCGGAAAGAGGCCCTCGACACGTCCCTGGCTGCTGCCCTCGACCGGCCGGAGGACATTCTTCATTCCGTCCTGGCTCTCGCCCGGCCCGCCTTCAGAGGCGAGCGCATACCAACCGGGGTACGAGCACCGGAGCTCCTCAGACGCCGCGAAGAGCAGGTCGTGCTTCTGCTTGAGTGCGAGCCGATGCGACTCGCTTGCCTGCTGGCGGAAGGTGAGCTCGGCGTGTGCGATCGTGCTGTGGATGGCCGACGCTTGGTCGGGCGGGAGGACGGCGGCGAGGGCCTTGGCCGAATCGGGCCGCCGCGGCTGCCACGGGGCTCTGTCGGTGTAGGATGGCCGGTCCGGATGGTAGAGCTCCTGCGATAGAAAGCGGGTCGTACAGACGCAGACAGTTAGCCGCAGAGCATGGCTGCGAGAGCTGGGAGAGTCCCGTGGTCGATCGAGGCAACGCCCAAACTGGTATCCTGGGAGCAGCAAAGCCTGGCGCCACAGCGCTTCCAGCATTGGAAGCGGACCTAGACGGTCGTCATCCCGCCAGTCCGCCGCATAGCCGCGCGCTTTCCAACGTAACAGTCGTCGAGAAGGAGCTTGGAAGGACGGACCCGCTTAAGCGTGTCGGTCGACGAGTCGCCGTGGTCGACGGGCGGGCCACCAGCCTTCTTGCCCGTCGTCGCGCCGGCGCCCTTGTCAGCCTTGGACCGGCGGCCGAGAGCCAGCGAGATAGCCGAGGGCAGACGCGTTCGGGAGGACGAGGCGAAGGAGGGCACGAGGAGCGACATGAGGAGGGCGGGAAGGGAGTGAGTCGAGAGGGTGTCGGGAGAGGGAGCGAGAGAGAGCGGAGGGGAGGCTGCCGGCCGCTGTGAAATCGGTCAGACCCCCGATCGGGGCCCGGTCGTTTGCCCGCCGTCCGTCTCTTCGACTCGTCCGCCCTCCCGACCTTGATCGCCCTCTGTCCGACCTTTCTCTTCTCTCTCTTTCTCTGGCGGCAGCGCTCCGCCCCCACGCCGCACACAGCTCGAACAAGCACGTCCCGACGATGGCCTCGCGCTCGGCGATCCTCCGCCCGGCGTTTGCCAGCCCAGCCGCCTCGTGCTCGACCTCCTCTACCAGCGCCGGCGCCAGCCGGTCGGCCCAGCTCGCCGCTTCGCAGCGCCGGACGTTTGCCCTTTCGCCGGCACGCCAGGCATCAGCTAGCAGAGACGAGGCCGACAAGTCATCTGGGAGCAAGTCGAAGAGCTCGTTCAAGACGTGGCTCAACGTCAAGAATGACACGCTTCGCGCTTGGTTCAGGAGCGAGGAGGGCGAGCGTTTCAAATGGACCAAGGAGGGCGCCCATAACTGGATCGGCGGCGACAGGGTGAGTGAGCGTCACGGGTCGAGGCTTTGAGGAGAAAGCATGAGGAGGCTGACGTTGTGCTCTGCCCCTCGCCTGGCGCGCTTGCCTCCTCCCCTTCGCTCTCGGCTCGCTCGCCTCGCTCGGCTTACCCGACCTCGCTCTGGTGCTCGCAGCCGTACACCTCGAACCCTTACTTCAACCCGACGCCGCCGTTGTCTGCCGATCTTCAGGACGAGATGTACGCCGTCTACACGTCGTTCCCGGCCGCGGTCGGCGCGATCGAGCGTGTCGCCCTCATCTCGGAACGGTACAACATCAGCAAGGACCGCGTGACGGCCGCCGTCAAGACGGGCCAGGTTGCCGAGACGTGGAAGGAGGCGGTGCGTCTCTTCTGAAGACGAGCGAGACGAGAGGGAGAGGCTGGCGCTACGCGGAGCTGCCCGAGGCTGATCCCAGCGACCTCTGCTCTGATCTCGCAGGGTCTCGCTCCGCAGAACGCGTTCGTTCGCGGCATGGAGGACGTCCTCGTCGTCCCGCGCCACAAGGTAGGCAACTCTGACGCGCTCGCCGCCTTCCCGACCTATCTCGGCTCGCGGATCGACCTCGAGCGCGACATCGAGACAACCAAGCTCGAGCGGGGCGAGGTCACCATCCGGGCCGAGGACAACGGCTTCCGAGGCGACTGGCGCTCGGCACGGCTGCCCAAGCTCAGCTGGGAGCTCGCCCCCGAGGGTGAGATCGCACTCTCCAACAAGATGGCGCTCGAGAAGCCCCTCCGGCCTCCTCGGGCGCTGCCCGAATTCCCCTCGCGGGTGATCGCGCCCGGCCGGAGCCAGGCCGTCCTCCACGTCGTCGACGTCGGCGATAAATTCCGCGGAAAGGGCTGGGATGGCAAGATCCGGCGCGAATTTGGCGGCAAGGAGTCGGGTCAGGGCTACCCGGGCAAGCAGAATGCGATCGGCAAATTCGTCCCGCTCCTGACGCGCCAGATCCAGGAGCAGCACGGCGTCCTCCCGCTCTCGAAGCGCGAAAAGACGCGCCGGCGGGAGGCCTACCGGGACAAGCTCAACGCAAAGGGCGAGCTGACGCCGACCCAGCAGACGATGGCTAAGGGCCACCCGGGCGGCGTCTTTGACCCGAACTTCATCCACAAGGCCGATCGCAATAATCGGGTTGTCGAGGCCCGGCTCGCCGCACGCGAAGCCAAGGCGCTCAAGAACCGCATGGCTCACGCAAAGAAACTGGTCGACGCGAAGGCCGAGTTCCAGCAGATGATCCGCGACCGGATCAGCGGCAAGATCTAAGCGGCAACGAGAGCTCGCTGGAGGGCTGCGAGGAGAAAGCGGATGCCATGGCTATCTGACCTAGGTGACCGCGCGCTGTCGAAGGGAGGCAGAAAGGCAGAAGGGCCGTGGTGCAGGACCCTCTCAAAGACTGAGCTGATACGCCCCGGCGCAAGTCGGCTAGCCAGCCCGTCTGAGTAGCTGACGCAAGGCCTGCCGAGAGGGGGGAGCCGACGAGCGGTGCTGCTGCTGCTGCACGACGCGCCGGGCCTTTGACAGCCACCTTCCCATTACGTTCGTAAAGCAACACCATCCTCTACCATCGCTCGGAGGAGAGTCATGGCATCGCGATTAAGTGGGAGCGCATGTAAGGGTCAGCATCAAGATGGCAAAGCAGCGCCCGCCAAGAGATAGACGCGAGGCCATGCGCTGCGTGCACTCGGCCGTCGCCACGTACAAGGCATCCCAGTCGCCGTACCTCAGCGGTGCCGCGTACAAGGAGGACGCCGGCAGTGTGTTCAGAGCGCCACAAAAGGGCGGCGAGGTCACAAGCGGTAGGTGCACCTGAGGGAGTGTCACCGGCGAGGGGGTCTCGTCGCTGGCTTGACGCAAGGCATCCATGCGGTCGTCAAAAAGGAGCCACGTCGAGGTCGATCTACATCGTAAGACGTGCGCACCGCGCAGAGACAGAATGCGGTGGATCGTGAGGCGCCAGAGATGAAATGAGCGCGACCAAGGGCGCCCATTCCTTCGACAGCCGGCGCAGGGCTTACCCTGCCTACTGGCCAGCTGCTTGGACAGTAAGCGTGAGTGACAGGCTTGGCCAGCACGAGCCGGTAGCGCTAACCGATAGGACGTACATCAGGGCACGACGCGCCATGCCGGCGCCAAACTGCAGTCGAGACCTACGCCTGTTCCGGTCGCGCCGAGGGAGAGCCGCAACGCTGGCTATCCCGGGGTCGCTGAGGCCCGCGAGCCCAGCGGCCAGAGAGAGGGGTCAGGTCAAGTAGGCGAGAGCTACTGAGCCGGAAGTGCAGCTGGCGAGGATTGCGGGCGGGGGGAGAGGACGAGGGTCAGTCAGCAAGGAGATCTGGACAGAGCGAGCACGACGAGCATGCTTCCCGTCCCGACCAGCGGAGCGAACCCCTTTGCATCAGGCCGCACGCAGCAATTCGCCGAGTGCCGTGCCGCACCTTGCAAGCGACGGCAGTTCAAGAAACGAGAGACGAGACGCACAGGCCGGAAGAGCCGCTGAGGGCGTTCTCAAGAACGAGGTGAGCTGCCCAGCGCCGGCTGGTGGCACGTCAGTAATCGTCGACTTTTTGACGCGCGGAGCAGCAACACAAGGAAAACTTACGCAGGATGAATTGAAGGTCAGGCGCGGTCGTCGTTCGGATTGGATGAGACGATCTGCCGGGCTTCCGGGTCGGCGTACATAGTCGGATGCGAGGCTCAGCTCGTCCGGACGACGTCAACAAAAGCGCAAGAGAGTGGGGCAATGCGTCCCGGAGGCGAATATAGATGCGAGGCCGTCGTGGATGCAATGCTGCTAGACGGCCTGGCGTGGCTCAGAAGATCAGGGGAGTGAGGGGGTCTTCTGTCGAGGTGGTCGTTGGAAGAAGGACCGCAAGCGCCCATCCTTGCTCGGCGGAAGATCCGCGTTGCCGCGCTCGCACCTGGCCCAAGTAGGGAGTGCAAGCAGCACAGAAGAGCATGCGATCCCGGCGTTGTAATTTAGTGACCCGTCTCGATGCCGTCGATCGCACGAGGCGATATATACCGAAGACAAGATGATGAAGCAAGCCCCTCGGTGATGGGCGAGCACCGGGCGAGATGGCCTGCTGACCCGCCGCCTCCGGTCTGCTTCCACCAATCGTCTCCCTCGCAATCTCGGGGCCTTTCACCTGACCATGCGACGTCCAGTCAAGTCGAGCAGTTTTGAAGGGGTGTTGGGCGCATCAGAACCAGCTCTGCAGGAGGCAGGGAGGCATCGGAGGAAGCCAGTGAGGCGCCGGCGCCGTCGCCATGGCGACGTATGGTGACCCTTTTCGCCCGGCTCGAGCGACACAGGGGCCTTCGCCGGTCTGCTGATAGCCGCGACCAACTCATGCCTTCGTCGGCGTGCTCCTCGCCACCGAAAACCTTGAATCGAACCCCACAAAAAAAGCTGGCCGCCGACGCCCGTTCAGACCATGCAAATCCTCTTTGCGGCCAACCTTCGCATGAAGCGGATCGGACCGACCCTCGCGGAGTACCTCCTAGCGTACTTAACCATCGACGATCAGCTCGACGCGGCAAGAGCAAGATGGCGTCGGAGCACCTCAGCGCGCCTGAAACCGTCGTCGCTATCAACGCGATGCTCCTCAAGCCGCATGCATAAATACATTCGGTTGTCACGACACGCTCTGCGACGCGTTCAATATCTGGCGCGCCTCGGAGGGCAAGAACCGCCAACCGCGCTTCCCAGCGCGCCCGTCTTGGTGACGAGCGATCGACAATCACAGTCCTGCTTGACGGCGAGCTCGACCCGGAAACCAGAACATTCTCCGCCGCCCGACGGCTGTGTCAGGAAAGTTTCCCCCCTATTGATCGACACTTCAAGGGTGTTGATCGGGATGTTTCGATCGACACCAGAAAGTGTCGATCGAAAGATGAGTATTTGGGCAGATTGTATCGATCAGATTCTTGTCCATGTTCGATCGATTGAAGCAGGGCGGAGCTGTGTCGATCGACCGGGGTGCAGGGTGTCGAACAGTCGTCGATCGAAGAGACAGCAGTTGTCGATCCATGACCGTCTCTGGTGTCAGCTGGGCTCCAAGTACTATGACCCATAGATAGTCATAGTCTACTATAAACGTAGTGGCTCGCTAGGTTGGTTGTCTATAGTACCATAGTCAGTAGTGGTTACCCATTTGACCAACTGCACTACACCATCGTCTCTCAGACGTATGGTTACTGTTAAACTATCCATGGTTATTCAGGCAGTTGCCCGCTTGGGCATTGAACAGGCAGCAAAAAGGAGGGAACAGTGCCGGGTTTGAACGCGCGACGCGTCGCGCCGTTTTAGTTAGAAGACCTTCGCTGGTTTACCATTCAGCTAAGCAACGCAGATGATAGCGCATTACTCAGACAATATATAAACAAACGCCCTTCTGAAGGCGCGAGATGTTGAACTGCACTGATCATGGTTGGTAAACGACAGGCGCGCGCCCGCCAGGCTCGCCTCAGGGCCAGCTCCGTTTCTGAATCGCCGAGCAGCAGCAAATGCGTTTGCATGAACACGCCAAACGTGCCCTGAGGTCTACCAGCATCGCAGATGCTTCGCGTTCCGTGCCCTGAGCGGTAGAATTCGGAACGCCGGGCGGCGCCCTGCATACAAGCTTTTCGTCCCCTCTGTCTCTCCAGCTCTGAATCTCCGTCCGCTCGTTCCCAGTCCTCATGGAGGCCTCAGCCCCCCCTCCCAGGTTCACAAGGCCTACACGCGAGGTCCACTTGCCGGCCCGGTTCCGCGAGGACGGCTATGCTGCCTCTCGTCTTCGGCAAGCGACGCCTCCCGGTCCAGGCACGTCGGAAGACGAGGCAGCCGACGGAGACGACGGGGCCAGCGACACCGACGATCTCGAGTCCTCCCTCATCATACCTGGACCGAGTACTGGATCGTCTAGCCCGGCTTCTCGACCAGACTCCTCGCCCTCGCACCGCGCTGTCAAGCGGCCGGCCAAGACTCGTCGAGCTCGACCGCAGCGCCCAGTGCCACCGCTTTCGCCGGCTGCGTCTGACGGCACCGACTACACACAGGCGTCTGACATCGAGCAGGTGAGTCGTCGCTGCTCACGCCAGTCGGCGATCCAGACACCTGGCTCCACCTCACTGACGCGACGGCGCCCTTATCCTGCCAAGGAGAGCGCTCCGCCAGCAATCGAGGAGGGGTCCGAGATCGCGGCCGGCAAGCGCTCGACAGTCTGGTCCGCTTACGTCCGTGCTCTCTCTCGCTAGAGCCCTTTGCTTCACTCACTCGGGCTGACTATACAGTTCCTTCTACCTACACCGCTCGTGCAAACCGTGACCCGATCTGGCGTCATCGCCTTCGGTTCAGGCCCCGGCGCGAAGAAGGTCAAAGGCAAGATCTACGAGTGTCGAGGATCCAGCTGTCGGTACGTTTGTCCCTGCCCCTTAGTACGCCATATGGCGCGAGAGCCTGACCAAAAGCTACCTACGCAGTCGCACCTTTAAGGTTCGGGACGACAAGCCACGAATCGACCCCCTCCGGGATCACCTTCTCGGGTCACGCAACTGCCCCAGAGGCTCGTGCCCGTCGATCTCGACACTCAAAAAGCTCCTCAAGAGCGAGGGAACACCCTTGCCGCCGACGTACGCCGAGACCAAGGCCAAGGCCAGCCGATCTCACTGCCTTTCACCAAGGCCCTCTTGCGGCTTCCTTCGGAAGAGCGTTCCAACCGACCACCCTGAAGTGAGCACGGCTACGCACAGACACGCTTTTCCTGGGAAAGCAGTCAGCTGACAGCCCATGCACTTCGTACCTCGATCCTGCAGCAAGCTGTTGGCCGTCTATGCCGTTGAGTCGGCAGCCGCCTGGACGACGTTCGAGCATCCCACCCTTCGTGCGGCCTTTACCTACGGCAACCCCTCCGCATCGCTCGCCTCCGACACTACAACTCGGACGCTCGGCCTGGATCTGTGCGACTCACTCGCGCGCTCGGCCTACAAGCACCTCGAGGTGCGCGCTGCCGTCTAACTGCGCGCGTCCTCATCCACCCTGAGGCTGACAATTCACCCGCGGGGGCCGCGTGCCAGACATTCGACGGCCTCATCGGCATCTACCCGGACGTCTGGACGACCAAGAGCAACCAATACGCCTTTATGGGCTGCTGCTACACCTTCATGGACAAGGTGAGCCTTCACGTCTGCAGTGCCGGTCTGTACCGCGCACGGGGCGCACTAGCTGACCCCTCCCTCGCTCTACCGATGAACCAGCACTGGCTCGTTCAGAACCGCTTTCTGTTCTTCAAGTTTCTGCCCGGCCGCCACACTGGCGCTTTGCTCGCTCGGCCAGCCTCGGCCTTCCTGACAAAGCACGGCCTCGCTCGTAAGATGAGTCCGATCTCTCTCTCGCTCTCGGCCGGGCGTGCTCTTCCGGCTCACAAGTAGCTGACGTCGAGTTCGACCTCTCGTTACACGTAGCATTCCTCGGTACCGACCGAGGCTCGGATAACCTTCCGATGGCCAAGTTCATCACCCGGGACCTGAAGAGTCACCACTCCGGCCTGGACGAGCCGCAGATCGGCCCCCAGCACTCATTCAATGAGACAGACGACCACGGGTTCTGTCTCTGCCACCAGATCGGTCGAATCCATCAAGCTGGAGCGAAAGCGCTCGGCCTACGGATTGCCGTCCTCAAGCCCGTCGTTCCGGACCCGGCACTCGTCATTGTTCTCGACGAGCCCAACGACACCGGCAATCCTCTCGACGAGGACGAGGACGAGATTGCCTACCATAAAATCAGGTGCTTCGACCCAGCACAAACCTTTGCAAGTCATCTTCGGCCCTTCTCAGACTGCGATGCCTCGTCTCCGGCTCATCGTGCCGTGACGAGCGGTCTATCACTGCTGGATTGGTTGTCTATGGTATTGCGTTGTTACTCATAGTGCCTCGTTAGTTGTCCGATGGGTGTTTGCCTGAGTTTAACTAACCCATCAGTAGTTGTGAGACCTTTCGCTGAAGTCCCATACCACACTATCAGTGTCGAGAATCGCAGTCATAGTATAGTACTTGGAGCCCAGGTGTCAGACCCGTTGACTCTTGACCTCGATCATGCTATTGAGCGAGCTCCTGTCACAGTCTTCGCTCCATGCGACAACAAGCTCCGCCTTGACCGGTCGCCATCGAGAGCCAGGACGAGTACTGTACTGTACGCACACGATGAGATATATGGTGTCAAGAAACTCGAAACGCCTTTATCTAAGGGGTGGGGTTAAACAGAGGATAGGGTTAGGGTTTAACGGGGCATGCGATGAGAGCAGAGAGTCAGAGGCGCTATAGACGGGGGTACATTGAAGGCGAGAAGGAGAAGGTCAAGTAGCTA
>Ga0308160_10001651_pt1 | contig 29982 bp, 26 predicted proteins | sample PhyFR1_FD_201036 | JGI IMG/M metagenome (GOLD analysis project Ga0308160, IMG submission 201036) | Phyllosphere microbial communities from UC Gill Tract Community Farm, Albany, California, United States - DLSLF.R1 | ecosystem: Host-associated > Plants > Phyllosphere > Unclassified | place: USA... | reverse complement strand
GCAGCAGGTTACGCATGTTCATCGAGACGTCGCCGAAGTCGATGTTCACCGGGCACGGCGTCACGCACTTGTGGCACACGGTGCAGTGGTCGGACACGTCCTCGAACTCTTCCCAGTGGCGGATCGAGACGCCGCGCCGGGTCTGCTCTTCATACAGGAAGGCTTCGATCAGGGCCGACGTCGCCAGGATCTTGTCGCGCGGCGAGTACAGCAAATTCGATTGCGGCACGTGCGTGGTGCAGACCGGTTTGCACTTCCCGCAGCGCAGGCAGTCCTTGATGCTGTTGGCGATTTCGCCGATGTCGCTCTGCTGCATGATCAGCGACTCGTGGCCCATCAGGCCGAACGAAGGTGTGTAGGCATTCGTCAGGTCGGCCGCCACCGCGGTGGTGTTCAGGAGTTTGCCCTTGTTGAAGCGGCCTTCCGGGTCGACGCGCGCCTTGTAGTCGCGGAATTCGCGGATCTCTTCGTCGGTAAGGAATTCGAGCTTGGTGATGCCGATGCCGTGTTCGCCGGAGATGACGCCGTCCAGCGAGCGGGCCAGCTTCATGATGCGCTCGACGGCTTTATGGGCGTCTTGCAGCATCGCATAGTCGTCCGAGTTCACCGGCAGGTTGGTGTGCACGTTGCCGTCGCCGGCGTGCATGTGCAGGGCGACGAAAACGCGCGAGCGCAGTACCCGCTTGTGGATGGCGACGGTCTCGTCGAGGATGCATTTATAGGCCGCGCCATTGAAGATCTGGCGCAGCGGCGCGCGCAGGTCCTGTTTCCACGAGATGCGCAGGGTGTGATCTTGCACTACGTCGAACAGCGTGGCATCCGGATGGCGGCCGATGCGGCTGTCAAAGCCGGCGGACAGGTGGCCCAGGCCGAGTTCATCGAGCTGGCCATGCACGGCGCGCAGCGGCTGGTCGAGATTGGCCAGGATGAAGGCCCAGCGTGCGCCGACCCCCTCCACCAGCGCCACGGCCTGCTGCGGGCGGTCGCCCATGATCTCGTCGCGCGCCACCGCATCGCTGCTGGCGTCGTCGCTTTTCTCCAGCGGCAGGTTGCCGCCCGAGAGATAGGTGCGCAGCTGTTCGGCCAGCTGCAGCTTGTTCTTGATCGACAGCTCGACGTTGATGCGCTCGATGCCGTCGGTGTATTCGCCCATGCGGTTCAGCGGGATCACCACGTCTTCGTTAATCTTGAAGGCATTGGTGTGGCGGGCAATCGCCGCGGTACGCGCGCGATCGAGCCAGAATTTCTTGCGCGCTTCCGGGCTGACGGCGACAAAACCTTCGCCGACGCGGGTGTTCGCGATGCGCACCACTTCCGAGGCGGCCAGCGCCACCGCATTCTCGTCGTCGCCGACGATGTCGCCGAACAGCGCCATTTTCGGCAGCACGCCGCGCTTCGACTTGGTGGCATAGCCGACCGCGCGCAGGTAGCGCTCGTCGAGGTGTTCGAGGCCGGCGAGACGCAGTGTCTCGAATTCCGGCTTGCCGCTTTTCGGCAGGCTGTCGAGGTAATCCTTGATCTCGACGATCGACGGGATCGCATCGCGCGCCTGGCCGAAGAATTCCAGCGCCACGGTGCGCGTGAACTTCGGCATCTTGTGCAGGATCCAGCGGCCCGAGGTAATCAAGCCATCGGTGCCCTCTTTCTGCACGCCCGGCAAACCGGCCAGGAATTTGTCGGTCACGTCCTTGCCCAGGCCCTCCTTGCGGAACTTGCGGCCTTCGATGGTGAGCGTCTCGGTGCGGAAGGGTTCGCCCTTCGGCGCGCCCTTGGTCGACGGGTGGGTCCATTCCAGCGTGAAGACGGCGGTCGGCGCGTCGTGGATCTTGCCGAGATTGTGGTCGATGCGCGTGACGTCGAGCCAGTCGCCGTTCGGGTCGACCATGCGCCAGGAAGCGAGGTTGTCCAGCGCCGTGCCCCACAGGACGGCCTTCTTGCCGCCGGCGTTCATGGCGATGTTGCCGCCGACGCAGGAGGCGTGGGCGGAGGTTGGGTCGACCGCGAACACGAAGCCGGCCTTTTCGGCGGCCTGCGAAACGCGCTGGGTGACCACGCCGGCGCCGGTATAGATGGTGGCGTAGTCGCGGTCCAGGCCGGGCAGGCGCGTTTGCTCGACCTCGCCGATGGCGATCAGCTTCTCGGTGTTGATCACGGCCGACATCGGGGTCAGGGGAATCGCGCCGCCGGTGTAGCCGGTGCCGCCGCCGCGCGGGATGATGGTCAGCCCGAGCTCGATGCAGCCTTTCACCAGGCCGGCCATCTCTTCCTCGCTGTCGGGCACGAGGACCAGGAAGGGATACTCGACGCGCCAGTCGGTGGCGTCGGTGACGTGCGAAACGCGGTGCATGCCGTCGAAGCGGATGTTGCGCTTGTCGGTGTAGGCGCCGAGCACGGCGCGGGCGCGCTTGCGCAGGTCGTACATGTCGCGGAATTCGCGGCCGAAGTCGTCGACGGCCTTGCGCGCGGCCTGCAGCAGCTGCTCGACGGCGGCGCTGCGGCTGGCGGCGGTGGCGGCATCGCCCTCGCCGGCATCGACGGTGATGCGGCGCTTGTCCACTTCGGCCAGGCGGTGGTGCAAGGCGTCGATCAGTTTCTGGCGCCGCTTCGGGTTATCCAGCAAGTCGTCCTGCAAATAGGGATTGCGGCGCACCACCCAGATATCGCCCAGCACCTCGTACAGCATGCGCGCCGAGCGGCCGGTCTGGCGCGCACCGCGCAGCTCGTCGAGCAGCTGCCAGCAGGATTCGCCCAGCAGGCGGATCACGATCTCGCGGTCGGAGAAGGAAGTGTAGTTATACGGGATTTCGCGCAGGCGGGCCGGCGCGTTGTCGGCGAGGAGCGTGTGGATGTGTGCTGGGGCGTTCATGGATAAGGTCAATGTGGACTGGCCCGAAGGACAACCATTCTAGCTTATTGCGTCGCACAACGCTGGGCTGGCGCTGATTCGCGCAGGCCGCATCAGCAACAATATTTGCATTCGAGGCTGTCCATGCAAATTTCCTTTGCATGGAAAGGCGCTTTGGCACAGAAGATTAGCCTTGGAGCAATCTCATCCGAATGGCATGCGATGCCGCCTTTGTAGGGTGGACGGCTGCACCTGAACGCCGGCGATCATGCGGCCCATGCGCCGTCCACGCGTTCAACGCACGCGTGATCGACGCGTGGACGGCATTCACGCCGTCACCATGCACCCACCCAGGTGAAGCCGCCTCTCGTGGCCCGGTCCACCCTACGTTCATCCAGTAACCTGCGTAATCAGGTCGCCGACGCGTTTCCAGAAGCCGTCGGGAATGTAGAGCAAGGCTGCGGTCATGGTGACATAGCGGGCGAATTTACCGATCGCCATGTACAGCACGCTCGGCCAGAACGGCAGGTGCAGCCAGCCGGCCAGGGTGCACAGCGGGTCGCCGATGCCGGGCACCCAGGACAGCAGCATGGTCTTGGCGCCGAAGCGGCGCAGCCAGCCGAACCAGCGGCTCTGGCGCTCCTTGGCAAAGGCGATCTTGGCGCGGTAGCCGATGCCGTAGTTCAGCACGCCGCCGAGCGTGTTGCCGACGGTGGCGACCAGGATCGCCGGCCAGAACATGGCGGGATTGGCCTTGATGACGGCGAACACGGCCGGCTCGGAACCGAGCGGCACCAGGGTGGCAGAGACGAAGGCGATGAGGAAGACCGACGTGAGCCCGACTGTGGGAGCGGCAAGAACCTTGAGCAGCCAGAGGACGGCGGTTTCGATCATCGGTGGGCATGGAACAGTTAGAGCTGTCCATTATAATGAGGAAAATCTATCGCCTCGACACGATACGGCGCGCTAACACCCCAGCACGTCTTGTCGGCTGCATGCCTCGGTCATCCGCCAGGGAACACAGTCTCGCGTCACCGGAAACCAGGACACTGGCTTTTGAACTTCCTCTTCCCGACCATGACTACCGACTACCTGAAAAAAATCCTCACCTCCCGCGTCTACGACGTGGCCCAGGAAACCCCGCTCGATCTCGCGCCGACCCTGTCGCAGCGCTTCCGCAACCGCATCTATTTCAAGCGCGAAGACATGCAGAGCGTGTTCAGCTTCAAGCTGCGCGGCGCCTACAACAAGATGGCGCACCTGTCGTCGGAAGCACTGAAGCGCGGCGTGATCTGCGCCTCGGCCGGCAACCATGCGCAAGGCGTCGCCTTGTCCGCCGCCCGCCTCGGCTGCCGCGCCCTGATCGTGATGCCGACCACCACGCCGCAAGTGAAAATCGACGCGGTCAAGGCGCGCGGCGGCGCGGCGGTGGAAGTGGTGCTGCATGGCGACTCGTATACCGACGCCTACAACCACGCGCTGCTGCTTGAACGCGAGCAGAAGCTGACGTTCGTGCACCCCTTCGACGATCCCGACGTGATTGCCGGCCAGGGCACGATTGCCATGGAGATCCTGCGCCAGCATTCGGGGCCGATCCATGCGATCTTTGTCGCCATCGGCGGCGGCGGGCTGATTTCCGGCATCGGCGCCTATGTAAAAGCGGTGCGGCCGGACATCAAGATCATCGGCGTGCAGACCATCGATTCGGACGCGATGGCGCGCAGCCTGAAGGCGGGCGAACGCGTAACCCTGGCCGATGTCGGCCTGTTCTCGGACGGCACAGCGGTACGCCTGGTGGGCGAGGAAACCTTCCGCGTGGCGCAACAAGTGGTGGACGAGATCATCCTGGTCGATACCGATGCGATTTGCGCGGCGATCCAGGACGTGTTCCAGGACACGCGCAGCATCCTGGAGCCGGCCGGCGCGCTGGCGGTGGCGGGCGCCAAGGCCTATGTGGAACGCTCGCAGATGGCGCGCCAGCCTGTGAAGAACGAGACCCTGGTGGCGGTGGCCTGCGGCGCCAACATGAACTTCGACCGCCTGCGCTTTGTGGCCGAACGCGCCGAGGTGGGGGAGGCGCGCGAAGCCGTGTTCGCGGTGACGATTCCCGAGCAGCGCGGCAGTTTCCGGCGTTTTTGCTCGCTGGTTGGGCCGCGCAATGTGACGGAATTTACCTATCGCATCAGCGACGAGCGCCAGGCGCATGTATTCGTCGGGGTGCAGGTGGGCAGCCGTGGGGAATCGTCGCTGCTGGCGCGCACCTTCGAGCAGCACGATTTCCGGACGCTGGATTTGACCCACGATGAGCTGGCCAAGCTGCATATTCGCCACCTGGTGGGAGGCAAGAGCGCGCTGGCGCAGGATGAGTTGCTGTACCGCTTCGAGTTTCCCGAGCGTCCGGGGGCGCTGATGCGCTTTTTGGACAGCATGGCGCCGAACTGGAATATTTCGCTGTTCCATTACCGGAACCAGGGCGGGGATGTGGGGCGGATCCTGGTCGGCTTGCAGGTGCCGGGTGGGGAGATGGATGAGTTCCGGCAATTCCTGGCGACGCTGGGGTACCGGTATTGGGATGAGAGTGCGAATCCGGTGTACAAGTTGTTTTTGTGACGGGATTGGCGAAGGGTTCGGGTGCGCCTTCCTATGCGCGTACGGACGTGGGGCTGTTGCCTGATGCGTTAATGGTGGGTTGAATCCGCGTGGGCACGGTGTGCCCACCGTACGGTCACCGTTATCGGCGAGTTCATGCAAGAACCGTCACCGCCCACAGCGAGATCATACGTAACGCGGATACGCAGCGTGTTCCGTACGGTGGGCACACCGTGCCCACGCGGATCATGCGAACCGATAACGATCCAGGCAACAGCCCCGTTACCGCTCGCAATCCATCAAAAACGCCGCCCATTCACGACGCCTCCCCCACCCCATTCCCCGCACGCCCGCCACCCAAGCGAATCGCCCACCGTTCAGCAGAAAGGTGTACGATACGCCGCTTTGCCACCGCCGGGCCGGCATCGCTACGCGCAAGCACCACCCTACTGCGCAGCACCGGCCCATCGAGACCAGATCATGACCAATACTCCCGATCAATCGCCACTTGGCAAATCGTCCGCCTACCAGACCCAGTACGCGCCGGAACTGCTGTTCCCGATCGCGCGCCAGCAAAAGCGCGACGAACTGGCCATCAAGGGAACGCTTCCCTTCTTCGGCATGGACATCTGGAACGCCTACGAATTGTCGTGGCTGAACATGCGCGGCAAGCCGCAGGTGGCGATCGCCACCGTCAGCGCGCCGGCCGACTCGCCGAACATCGTCGAATCGAAGTCGTTCAAGCTCTACCTGAACAGCTTCAACCAGACCCGGGTTGCCGGCCCCGACGCCCTGCTCGCCCTGCTGCGCGAAGACTTGTCGAACGCCTTCGGCGCCCCGGTCCACATCACCCTCACCGAGCCCGAGCACTTCGGCAAGCTGAAGATGGGCGAGCTCGACGGCCTGCTGCTGGACCGCCTCGACATCGACATCGACGCTTATTCGCCGGCACCGGAGCTGCTCAAGGCCAATTTTGCCGAAGCCCCGGTCGAGGAAACCTTGGTCTCGCACCTGCTGAAATCAAATTGCCTGGTCACCGGCCAGCCGGACTGGGGCAGCGTGCAGATCCAGTACGCCGGCCCGCAGATCGACCAGGAAGGCTTGCTGCGCTACCTGATCGGCTTCCGCGAGCACAACGAATTCCACGAACAATGTGTCGAGCGTATCTTCATGGACGTGCTGCGCCAGTGCAAGCCGAGCCAGCTGTCGGTGTACGCCCGCTACACCCGGCGCGGCGGCCTCGACATCAACCCTTGGCGCGCCAATTTCAGCACCGGCCGTCCTCACAATTTGCGTGGGGCGCGCCAGTAAGACTGTGCGTTCGGCGCCACAGCGACCAACCGAAAAACAACACGGTACGAAACCCTGCGGTTTTCGGGATTCGTCCCCAGATACGGGGAAAAGATGGCGAAACGGGGCCTGCACCCCCCTTTCACCCACGGGATCGGGTTTTTCATTGCGGAAATTGCGTAGGCCCTTGCGAAAGCGCAAATCGCGTCTCTTGCATGGCCCTGCAAAGGGTCGAAACTGGTCCCTTGCGGGGGTAGGATACCGACGCGAAATCGCATGTCACGGCCGTTAAAGCGGCCTATAATTCCGCACCGCAAGTCGCCGGCGCAGTTTCATTTGCGCAGTTGCCTGTACTGTGACGCATCACCAGAAGCGTGTTTTATGACCAACCTTAGCAAAATTCTTTCACTTGAAAACGTCCAGCTCGACATTGAAGTGTCGAGCAAAAAACGCGCTTTCGAGCAGGCCGGACTGATCTTCGAAAACAATTGCGGCATTGCGCGCTCGACCGTGACGGACAATTTGTTTGCCCGCGAGCGCCTCGGCTCTACCGGCCTCGGCCATGGCGTGGCCGTGCCCCATGGCCGCGTCAAAGGCAGCAAGAGCCTGAAGAACCCGATCGCCGCCTTCGTCCGCCTGGCCTCGCCGATTCCCTTCGAGTCGCCGGATGGCCGCCCGGTCAGTTTGCTGTTCTTCCTCTTGATTCCGGACCACGTGACCCAGCAGCACCTGGAAATCCTGTCCGAGATCGCGGAACTGTTTTCGGACGAAGCGATCCGCACTGCCCTGGCCTCCGACCCGGACCCGCGTTCAGTGCACGAACGAATTATCAACTGGCAACCAAGCTTGCAAGCCCTGGGTTAAACTGAGGGAGTCCATCTCCCTCGATTACGCGCCATGCTGCAGACTCCGCTCACCATCCAAAGGCTGTACGACGATAACCGCGACAGCCTGCAACTCGGCTGGTTTGCCGGCTTTCCCGGCGGCGAGCGGCTGATCTCCGGCGACGTGGCCTCCGCCGCCGACCAGGTCGGCCACCTGAATTTGATCCACCCTGGCAGGATCCAGGTATTTGGACACCAGGAACTGAATTACTACCACCGCCTCAAATCGGCCTCGCGCACCCACGTGATCGGCGAGCTGATCGGCGGCGGCCCGCCGGCGCTGATCATCGCGCAAGGCCTGGAAACCCCGCCCGACATCCTTGCCATCTGCGACGAGCAGAACATCCCGCTGTTTTCCACGCCGTTGCCGGCGGCCCAGGTGATTGACTTCCTGCGCGTGTATTTGTCGAAGAAACTGGCCCAGCGCGTGATCATGCACGGCGTCTTCATGGACGTGCTCGGCGTTGGCGTGTTGATTACCGGCGACTCCGGCCTCGGCAAGAGCGAGCTGGGCCTGGAACTGATTTCGCGCTCGCACGGCCTGGTGGCCGACGATGCCGTGGAATTCTCGCGCATCGCCCCGAACATGATCGAGGGCCGCTGCCCACCGCTGCTGCAAAACCTGCTGGAAGTGCGCGGCCTCGGCCTGCTCGACATCAAGGCCATCTTCGGCGAGACCGCCGTGCGCCGCAAGATGCGGCTGAAGCTGATCGTACACCTGGTCAAGCGCGGCGTGCTGGACGAGGAAGTCGAGCGCCTGCCCTTCCACTTCCCGACCGAGGAAGTGCTGGGCCTGCCGATCCGCAAGGTCGTGATCCCCGTCGCCGCCGGCCGCAACATCGCGGTGCTGCTCGAGGCTGCCGTGCGCAACACCATCCTCCAGCTGCGCGGTATCGATACCCTGCAGGAGTTCATGGAACGTCAACGACAAGCCATGAGCAGCGACTAAAGCCTCTGCAACTGGCGCGATTTGCCCGTATGTACGCCGATCCCCGACATATCGCCAAGCGCGCGGCGACAAGGCAGTACTGTTGCGGTATCATCGCGCCATGCACATCGTACTCATTACCGGCATCTCCGGCTCGGGCAAATCGGTTGCCCTGAACGTCCTCGAAGACGCGGGCTACTACTGCGTCGACAACCTGCCCCCGGCCCTGCTGCCGCAGCTGGTGCGGACCGTGGATGCCGAGCGCACCGCCAAGCTGGCGGTGGCGGTCGATGCGCGCAGCGCCGAGTCGCTGGTCGAGCTGCCAAATAACGTCCGCGTACTGAAGGAAGAAGGCCACGAGGTCAAGGTGATGTTCCTGACCTCCAGCACCCACTCGCTGGTGGCGCGTTTTTCCGAAACCCGGCGCAGCCATCCGCTGTCGCACCAGTTGCGCCCTGGCGAAAACCCGGCTTCGCGCCGCACCCTGATCGAATGCATCGCCGAGGAACGCGAGCGCCTGGCGCCGATCGAGCAGCTCGGCCACGTGATCGATACCTCGGAAGCCTCGGCGAATAAACTGCGCGGCTGGATCAAGGAACTGGCCGAGGTGAAGCACGCCCCGCTGACCCTGTTCTTCGAATCCTTTGCCTTCAAGGTCGGCGTGCCGCTCGATGCCGACTTCGTGTTCGACGTGCGCGCGATCCCGAATCCCTACTACGATATTTCGCTGCGCCCGCTGACCGGCAAGGACGCGCCCGTGATCGCCTTCCTCGAGGCCCAGCCGAGCGCCACCGAGATGCTGGAAGATATCCGCGCCTTTGTCGAAAAATGGCTGCCCTCGTTCAAGACCGATAACCGCAGCTACCTGACGGTGGCGGTCGGCTGCACCGGCGGCCAGCACCGCTCGGTGTACATGGCCGAGCGCCTGGCAGCCTATTTCGGCGACAGCGAACGCGTGGTGCTGCGCCACCGCGAGCAGTCCTAGGCAGTACACCGCGTCCAGCAGGCGGAAAAAACCACCTCGCCCGCGTCCAGTTCCATGCCGTCCAGGTAGGGTGGCGCCACACCTTCCCCGGCGCCCCCGCCTTGCCGCGCGTCTCCAGCACACCAAGCCATGGCCCGCCAGGCTCCGTCCTCCGTAATCGATCAGGCCTGTACCGCTGCTGCTCAATCGGCATATGTGACAAGCAGGCGGCAAGTGATCGGTAAAACACGGCTACGTACCCGAAGGTTCAAACGGTGGGTCGCACGGTGTGCTGTCAGCTTTTCTTACACTTTTCCTTTTTCCGTATCAGCTACGAAGAATAAGTAATTGATATGAATGTAAATACATGGAGTGGCACAAAAAATGCTACTGGCTGAGCTTGCAACACCACGCGCAGTTCACTTCTAAAACGATAGAGGAAAAAATGAAAAGCTATAAACGGATGATTCTGAAAGGCATTTTCGTCATATCGACTGTATTAGCGACGGCCGCCAATGCCCTCGCCGGCCAGATCTTGATTATCAATGGCAGCTCGGTCACGAGTGAAGGGGATACTACGCAAGCCATTACCAACAACTTGAATGCTGTCCTCTTGGCTGCCGGAAACACTACAACGATCGTCGATGACATGCCAGTGAGTTTTACCGGTTACGCCCAGGTATGGGATCTGCGCTTCAGCAACGCCAGCGCCTTGGGCTCCGGTCAAATTGCCCAATACCTGAGTTACCTGCAAGGTGGCGGAGGCGTTTTCCTGATGGGCGAAAATTCTAATTTCATGCAGCGTAATAATTCGATTCTCGCATTGATCAGTGCTGCAGGTGGCGGAACGATCAACTACACCGGGGTCGAATCGACTCAAACCGTCAACGCACCATTCACTGGTCCTAACTTGATTGCAGACGGAACAGTAACGTACGCCGCTCCTGGCGGACTCGACAGTGCAGGGACAGGCATGTTCATCACATCCGATGTGAATGGCAACGGCACTGGGGTGGCTTTCAGTGTTGGCGACTTGGCAAATGCGTCTGCTGGCGCATTGACGACCATTTTTGACGTGAACTTTATGCAGGGTATGACGGACCAGCCGGATTCCCAGAATCTGCTGCGTAATCTGGCCGGTTTTGTTGCGGACGAAGTGGACCCGCCTTCCGATGTGCCCGAGCCCGCGACCCTGGCCCTGTTCGGCGTCGGCCTTGCCGGCCTGCGGCTGCTGCGCTCTAAACAATCCGCCTAACGTACCGGCAATACCGGTGTGCGAAAAACGCTCCCGCACCCGGGAGCGTTTTAGTGTCAATCCAGGTGCCGCAGCGGATGCGCCCACGCCGGCCACACCGGCGCAAAGAAATCTTCCACCATCTGCGGCGTGACTTCTTCCAGCGTCGCCGGATTCCACTGCGGCGCATTGTCCTTGTCGATCACCAGCGCGCGCACGCCTTCCAGCACTTCGCCGTGCTCGAAGTTGCGGCGTACCAGCGAGCGCTCCATGCGCAGGCAGTCGGCCACGCCCATGGCGGCGCCGCGTACCAGCATCTCGCGCGTCACGCACATCATCAGCGGCGAGCGCTGGCGCATCGCCTTCAAGGCCCGTTGCGCGAACGGGTTTTCATCGCGGCCCAGCGATTCCATGATCGCCGCCACCGAGGCCGCGCCGAAGTGGGCGTCGATTGCGCCACGTTGCGCCTGCAGCTCGCTCGACGGCACCTCGCCTGCAAACTGCGCGGCAAAGACGCGGATCGCCTCGCTCAGCTGCGCACCCGGCATCGACGCGACCAGCGCATTCAGCGCACCCAGCTGCGCCCCCGGCACGAACACGTCGGCCAGCCCGACATACAGCGCATCGGCCGCGCCAATGGTCAGCCCGGTCAGGCCCAGGTAGTTACCCAGCTGCCCAGGTGCATGCGACAGGAAATGGCTGCCGCCCACGTCCGGGAACAGGCCGATGTTCACTTCCGGCATCGCCATCTTGGTGCGGTCGGTCACGATGCGCAGGCCGGTCTCCGGTCCGCCCTGGGCGATGCCCATGCCGCCGCCCATCACCACGCCATCCATGATCGAGATATACGGTTTCGGATAAAAATGGATCAGGTGGTTCAGCGCGTATTCTTCGGTGAAGAAATCTTCCAGCAATGCGCTGCCGCCCGTCGGCGTGGCGTGGCCGGCTTCGTGGAAGAAGCGGATGTCGCCGCCCGCGCACAGGGCTTTTTCGCTGCTGCTGGCGATGACCACGGCGTCGACCGCGGCGTCGTCGCGCCAGGCCAGCAAGGTCTCGGTCAGGCGCCTCACCATGCCGAGGTCGAGTGAATTCAGGGCCTTCGGACGGTCGAGGATAATCAATCCGGTGCCGTTGGCGATGCGGGTCTGGACGTAGTCGGTCATGGTCGAAAGTGGCTGAAAAAACATGCATTCTACCGAAGACCTGCGGGGCTGGGGTATTGACGGCGGCCCCAAGAATTGAAAAGGGCGCCATGAAGGCGCCCTCGTTCAGACGGTGCTGGCCGGCCGGTCAGGCGGCGGCTGCTTCTCCGCTTTCAGGGATGCGCTTGAGCGCATCGCGGTTGTGACTCTTGAGCATGTCCTTGTACTTCATCACTTGCCGGTCCAGCCTGTCCATCAACAGATCGATCGCAGCGTACAAATCTTGCGCCACACTTTCCACGTGCACGGTCTTGCCAGATACGCGCAAGTTAATCTCGGCCTTCTGCCTTTTTTCTTTTTCGGTGAGATTGTCGATCGCGAGGATCACGTGGGAATCGATCACTTGATCGAAGTGGCGGGTAATGCGCTCAAGCTTGCTTTGTACGTATTCACGAATGGCGGGAGTAACGTCGAGGTGGTGACCGCTGATAGTGAGATTCATACACACTCCTTTGAAGAGGTGGCGGCTGCCGCGCCGCGCAAGGAACGCGTGGGTGCCGCCGTTACAAGGATTTGCGGAGACTGACTGGAGGAATTTTCAACGCCTCGCGGTATTTGGCAACCGTGCGGCGTGCGATGACCATTCCTTGTTCACCGAGCATTTCCGCGATCTTGCTGTCGGATAATGGGTTCTTGGGGTCTTCTGCTCCTGTCAGTTGCGCGATGAGAGCCCGGATCGCCGTCGAAGATGCTTCGCCCCCCGCTTCGGTGGCGACGTGGCTTCCGAAGAAATACTTCAGCTCAAACATGCCGTGCGGGGTCAGCATGAATTTCTGCGTGGTTACGCGAGAGATTGTGCTCTCGTGTAGGCCTAGTGTATCAGCTATCTCGCGAAGCACAAGGGGACGCATGGCAACCGCGCCATGGCTGAAAAAGTTGCGCTGGCGTTCCACAATTGCCTCGGAAACACGCAAGATCGTATCGAAGCGCTGGCGCATATTCTTGATCAGCCACTTCGCTTCCTGCAGCTGGGCGCTCATCTGCCCTTCGCCTTTGCCCTGCTTCAGCAAGGCCGCGTACATGTGGTTCACGCGCAGGCGCGGCATCACGTCGTGGTTCAGGGTTACGCCCCAGCCGGCCTTCGTTTTCCGGACAATAACGTCCGGAACCACGTAGTCCGAGGTGCTCGATGCGAACGCGGCGCCCGGGTGCGGATTGCACTGGCGGATCACGGTCTGCGCTTCGCGCAGGTCTTCGTCGTCGCAGTCGAGCGCCTTCTTCAGCTTGTTGAATTCGCGCTGGGCGAACCAGGTGAGGTAACCCTCGACGATCTTCAGGGCCATGCGCCGCGTTACCAGCGGCACGCCGGGCATGCGGCGGATTTGCAGCGCCAGGCATTCGGCGGCGCTGCGTGCACCAACGCCCACCGGGTCCAGGCTCTGGATGAGCGACAGCGCACAGCGCAGTTCGTCCATCTCGACCTCGAGTTCTTCCGGCAGGCGCGCGTGGATCTCGTCGAGCTGTTCTTCCAGGTAGCCATTGTCGTCGATGGCGTCGATCACCAGTTCGGCCAGGGCGCGGTCGCGCAGGTTCACGTTGGTGACGCGCACCTGTTCCCACAAGTGCTCGCGCAGCGTGACGCCGCCGGCTTCCAGCTGCGGCCGGCCGTCTTCGTCTTCGCCGCTGCCCGAGGCGCGGCCGGTGTCGCCCCAGTCGCCATCGTGTTCGGCATGCTCGTGCTGCTCACCCGCGTCGGCACCTTCGGGTGCTTCGACGTTCGCAGGCGCGCCTTCTTCGTTCGATGGCGCGGCCGGCGCTTCGGCCTGGCTTGGTGCGCTGTTGATGGCGCCGTCGGCCAGCAGGCGCACCGAGTGGTCGAGCGGATCGTCGAGGCGTTCCAGCAAGGGATTGTCGGACAGGATCTGCTCGATCTCCTGGTGCAGTTCGAGCGTGGACAGCTGCAGCAGGCGGATCGATTGCTGGAGCTGGGGCGTGAGGGCCAGGTGTTGCGAAGTCCGGAGTTGCAGGGATTGTTTCATCGATTCGTACTGTTCAACTGCGGTTCAACTTCCGTTTCAACTACCGTTCGGACGACTGGCTTACATGCGGAAATGCTCGCCCAGGTAGACGCGGCGCACCGACTCGTCGGCGATGATGTCGTCGGGCCGTCCCGAGGCCAGCACGGCGCCCTGGTTGATGATGTAGGCGCGGTCGCAGATGCCCAGCGTCTCGCGCACGTTGTGGTCGGTGATCAGGACGCCGATGCCGCGCTCCTTCAGGAAGCGCACGATGCGCTGGATCTCGATCACGGCGATCGGGTCGACGCCGGCGAAGGGTTCGTCGAGCAGCACGAAGCGCGGGTTGGTCGCCAGCGCACGCGCGATCTCCACGCGGCGCCGCTCGCCGCCCGACAGCGACAGGGCCTGGTTCTCGCGCAGCTTCTCGATCTGCAGCTCGGCCAGCAGCGAATCGAGGCGGTCGTTGATGGCATCCTTCGACAGCGGCTTGCCATTGTCGTTGCGCTGCAGTTCCAGCACGGCGCGGATGTTGTCCTCGACCGTGAGCTTGCGGAATACCGAGGCTTCCTGCGGCAGGTAGGACAGGCCCAGCACCGCGCGCCGGTGGATCGGCAGGCTGGAGATGTCGGTGCCGTTGATCTCGATGGACCCGGCGTCCGACGGCACCAGGCCGACGATCATGTAGAACGAGGTGGTCTTGCCGGCGCCGTTCGGGCCGAGCAAACCGACGACTTCGCCGCAGCCGACTTCGAGGGATACATCGCGCACCACCAGGCGCTTGCCGTAACTTTTCTGCAGCCCCCGGACCACCAAGGTGCTGCCTGCGCTTGCTGCTTTCATGTTTACTTTCCTGCCGGTGCCGGTGCCGGCGCAGTTGCTGGCGCAGTACGGCGCGGCGCGATGATCAGGGTGCCGCGGCCGCCGCCGACCTTGCTTTCGCCGCTGGCGTCGTTGCGCACGGTGGCCACTTCCTTGCGGTTGTCGTAGGAGATGTAGGGGCCGTCGAGTTCATTCGTCAGGCGGCCGTTTTCCAGCTCGCGCACGGTCGCCTTCGAGAACAGCTTCACCAGTTCCAGGCGCTCGTCGTATTCGATACGCTCGGCCTGGCCCTCGACCCACAAATCGGGACCGCCGTCGCGCTTCTGGCGGAAGGTGGCCACGCGGCCCGGGCCGGCGGTGAGCGTCACGCTCATGTAGCCTTCCGGCGTTTCCTTGACCAGGGCGCGGTCGGATTTCATGGTGAGCGTGCCGCGCGTGAGGACCACGTTGCCGGTCAGGATACGGGTTTGCGTGACTTCGTCGACGTCGAGCGAATCGAAACTGACAACGGCCTGCTTGAGCGAATCTGCGCGCTCGGCAAAGGCCGACAGCGACAGCAGCGAGAGGATGGCGGCAGCGAGGATGTTTTTCATGTTGGTAGCTGGGTTCCTGGGGGTTGGGGTCAGCGCTGGCGCGGCGGATAGACGATCTGGCCGCGTCCGAGGTGCAGTTTCTGGGTCGGGCTCTCGGCCACCAGGCCGACGCTGTTCACGGTCGATGCGCCGAGCGTCATGTCGACCGGACGGTCGGTCTTGACGATTTCCTCGTCGGCCAGCACGGTCAGCGCATCGGTGCGCGCGCGCATGGCTTCCGAGGTCGGCGTGGCCGGGCGCACGATGTCGACGTTCTGCGCCAGCTCGACGCGGTTTTCCTGGTGGTGGATCTGGGCGCGGTCGGCGTGCATGGTCATGCGCGGGCGGCCCGGCGCCATGCTTTCCACCACGGGCTTGCTCACTTCCGAGACATCGGTCACCGGGTGGTGGGCCAGGCGTTCGCCCGACACCACGTAGCGCGGCTGGCCAGCGGGCGTCATGCGCACGAAGCTGAAGTTCTCGACGATGTAGTCTGGCTCGTTGCCGGCGTCGCCCAGCTTGCCGTCATCGTCGCCCTGCATCGCCTGCAGCAGCCAGAAGCTGCCGAAGGCGAAGAACACGGCCGTGAGCATCAGCGCCAACAGCTTCCAGCGGTGCGAGGTGCGGCGGTTCTGGAGGGTCGTCATGCGTTTGAATTAGGCGAAGTACGGCGCGAGCGCCTGTTCGTAGGTGCCCTGGGCGCGCATCACCATGTCGCACACTTCGCGCACGGCGCCGCGGCCCCCTGGAGCTTTGGTCACGTAGTGCGCGCGGTACTGCACTTCCGGATGCCCGCTCGGCACGGTGACGGCGAAGCCGACTTTGGTCAGCAGCGGCAGGTCGATCACGTCGTCGCCGATGTAGCCGCATTCCTCGGCCGTGACGCCGGTTTGCGCCAGCAGCTCGGCGAAGGCCACGCGCTTGTCGTGGAAGCCTTGCCAGACATGGTTGATGCCCAGGTCTTTCGCGCGGGCGTTCACGATCGGCGACTTGCGCGCGCTGATGATGGCGGTCTGCACGCCGCTCTTTTGCAGCAGCTGGATGCCCAGGCCGTCGAGGACGTTGAAGGTCTTGGTGACTTCGCCATCCGGGCCGTAGGTGAGGCTGCCGTCGGTCAGGATGCCGTCGACATCGAAGATCATGACCTTGATGCGCGCGGCGCGACGATTGTGTTCGAGAGGGGTCATCGTTCAAATCACCTTTGCGCGGGTCAGGTCGTGGATGTGCAGGGCGCCGACCAGCTTGCCGTCGCCATCGACCACCAGCATCTGGTTGATGCGGAATTCTTCCATGATGGCCACCGCGTCCACCGCCAGCTGCTCGGGGTGGACCGCGCGCGGCCCGGCATGCATGACGTCGCGGATCGCGATGTTCGAGAAGTCCTGCACGCGCTCGATCAGGCGGCGCAAGTCGCCGTCGGTGAAGACGCCGACCGGGCGGCCTTCGTCGTCGACGACCGCGGTCATGCCCATGCCCTTCTGGCTCACTTCCACCAAGGCCTGGGCCAGCGGCGCATCGGGACGCACGGCCGGCACGGCGTCGCCGCTGCGCATCACGTCGCGCACGTGGGTCAGCAGGCGGCGGCCGAGGGCGCCGCCCGGGTGCGAGCGCGCGAAATCTTCCTCACGGAAGCCGCGCGCATCGAGCAGGGCCACGGCCAGGGCGTCGCCCAGGGCCAGGGTGACGGTGGTGCTGGCGGTGGGCGCCAGGTTCATCGGGCAGGCTTCCTTCGCTACCGAGATATCCAGGTGCACGTCGGCCAGCAGCGCCAGGCGCGATTGCGGCTTGCCGGTCATGGCGATCAGGGGCGTGCCCATGCGCTTGACGACCGGGAGGATGTCCATCAGTTCCGAGGATTCGCCGGAATTCGAGATGGCGATGAACACGTCCTGCGAGGTGACCATGCCGAGGTCGCCGTGGGCGGCTTCGCCCGGGTGCACGAACATGGCCGGGGTGCCGGTCGAGGCCAGGGTGGCGGCGATCTTGCGCGCGATGTGGCCGGACTTGCCCATGCCCGAGACCACCACGCGCCCGGTGCAGGCGTACAGCACGGCCACGGCGCGGACCAGGGAATCGTCGGCATCGAGCCGGTCGTGCAGGGCCTTGACGGCGTCGGCTTCGATGGCGAGGGTCTCGCGGGCCAGGGCCATTACCCGGCGTGACTGGTTCTCGTCAAAACTGTTCTGCATTGTTTTTTCATCGGTTACACTCATCCCCGAAGTATAAACGAATTGCGTAAGCAAAAAACTTGCCAGACGTATCGAACAACGCACACTGCGCAGAAAAACATATTTACGCATGGCATCCGGACTCGAACTGACCCTCCTCCTGCTCGGTAGCGCAGTGCTGGGCGTGGTGGCTTTCCGCACCCTGCACCTGCCGCCGATGCTGGGCTACCTCGCCGTCGGCGTGCTGATCGGCCCCCATGCACTGGGCCTGGCCGCCGAAACCGCCTCCACCCATGCGCTGGCCGAATTCGGCGTCGTGTTCCTGATGTTCTCGATCGGCCTGGAATTCTCGCTGGCCCAGCTGCGCGCTATGCGCCGCATCGTGTTCGGGCTGGGCATGGCGCAGGTGGTGCTGACGATAGTCGCGGCCATGGCCGGCGCCCTGCTGTTCTCGATGTGGATGCCGGCGCTGGCGGTCAGCTGGCAGGCGGCGTTCGCGCTGGGCGGGGCGCTCGCCATGTCGTCGACCGCGATTGTCGTCAAATTGCTCACGGAGCGCCTGGAGCTGGAAAGCGAGCATGGGCGGCGCATCATCGGCATCCTGCTGTTCCAGGACCTGGCCGTGGTGCCGCTCCTGATCCTGATTCCTTCGCTGGCGAAGAACCCGGAAGACCTGGCCGCGACCCTGGCCTGGGCCGGCGTCAAGGCCGCTGCCGTGCTGGCGCTCTTGCTGTTCTTCGGCCAGAAGCTGATGCGCAGCTGGTTCACGATTGTCGCCAAGCGCCGCTCGCAAGAGCTGTTCATGCTGAACCTCTTGCTGGTGACCCTGGGCGCGGCCTGGATCACCGAGAAGGCCGGCCTGTCGCTGGCGCTGGGCGCCTTTGTAGCCGGCATGCTCATTTCCGAAACCCAGTTCAAGCACCAGGTGGAAGAAGACATCAAGCCTTTCCGCGACGTGCTGCTCGGGCTGTTCTTCATCACCATCGGCATGCTGCTCAATTTGCGCCTGGTGCTGGAACACTGGTGGCTGGTGCTGGCCCTGCTGGTGCTGCCGGTGCTGTTGAAGTTCGGGCTGATCGCGCTGCTGGCCAAGGCCTTCGGTTCATCGAGCGGCGTCTCGATGCGCACGGGTCTCGCGCTGGCCCAGGCCGGCGAATTCGGCTTCGTGCTGCTGAACCTCGCCTCCGGCTCGAAGCTGATCGATCCCTTCCTGATGCAACTGGTGCTGGCCTCGATGGTGCTGTCGATGCTGGTGGCGCCTTTCGTCATCGCCCACTCCGACAAGATCGTGATGAAGATCGCCGCCAACGAATGGATGATGCAGTCGCTGCAGCTGACGCAACTGGCGAGCCGCACGATGGCGGCGCAGAAGCACGTGATCCTGGCGGGCTTCGGGCGCAGCGGGCAAAGCGTGGCGACGCTGCTCAGCGACGAAAAGCTGCCCTGGTATGCGCTCGACCTGGACCCGGAGCGGGTGCAGGAAGCGCAGGCGGCGGGGTCGAACGTGTCGTATGGCGATGCCGGCCGGCGCGAAGCCCTGATCGCGGCCGGCATCAACCGCGCGAGTGCCTTGGTCATTACGTTTGCCGATACCCGCGCGGCGCTGAAGGTGCTGCACCTGGTGCACGAGCTGGCGCCCTCGCTGCCGGTGATCGTGCGCAGCCACGACGACAGCGACCTCGAGCTGCTGCGCGCGGCCGGCGCCACCGAGGTGGTGCCGGAGGCGCTGGAGAGCAGCCTGATGCTGGCCTCGCACGCGCTGGTGGTGGTCGGCGTGCCGCTGCGGCGCGTGGTGCACCGCGTGCAAAGCGCGCGCGACGAGCGCTATGCCTCGATGCGCGGCTACTTCCACGGCGCCAGCGACGTCACCGACGACCCCGAGCACATGTACGTGCGCCTGCATTCGGTGGTGCTGGGCGGGGATGCCAAGGCGGCCGGACGGCGGCTGGACGAACTCGGGCTGGACGAGCTGGGCGCCGAGGTGACCGGCATCCGCCGTGCGCGCATGCGCGTGGAGCCGGCGGCGGAAACGGTGCTGCAGGCGGACGACGTGGTGGTGCTGCGCGGCTCCGCCGACGCGGTGACGCGGGCCGAGGGGCGCTTGCTGTAGGGTGGACGGCTATGCCGTCCACGCGTCGCGTGTTATCGGTTGCGTCATCGTGCGCGATGGTTTTGCCGCTGGCGATCGACGCGTGGACGGCGCAAGCGGCCTGGATAATCAATCGTGCGGGTAGAGCCGTCCACCCTACGACCCTAACGATTCCCAGGTCGGGAGTGCGTGCTTCTTTTTCTGCCAGGCGAAGATGGCGGCCATGACCATGCCGTAGATCAGGCCGCAAATGACGGCGGCCAGGCCGGCGACCAGCGGATTGGTGCCGTCCTTGCGCCAGCTGAACAGCCACATGATGGCGGCCCACAGGGGACCGAACCAGAGTGCGGACACGAGCGTGGTGCGCCAGAAGGTTTCGAAATGCAGGGGGCGTACCTGCAGGCCGAGGCGGCGGAACAGGCGGATGTGCGCCGGCTCGGAGCTGGCCTGGGGGATGCCTTTGCGGTTCAGGACAGTAATGGCGCGTTTGCGGCGTTCGTCGAAATTCATGGAGGTCTCGTGGGGTGGGCCGGGCCGCGCCAGGCACTTGTGCTCACGCGTGACGCGTGCATCATGTTGGCGTCGCGTCGCGTCTGCTCATCGTTCACGCGTGGGCACGGGGTGCCCACCCTACATGATTTCGAATGCGCAGTCCAAATGAAATTGTTGCGTCACGCCGCCATCACGACGCGGTTGCGGCCCGCTTCCTTGGCCTGGTACAGCGCCACGTCCGCCTGCCCCACCAATTGCTGGGCCACGCCTTCGATCGGGTGCGCGCGCTCGAAATCGTCGAGCGTCGCCACGCCGATCGACACCGACACCTCCAGGAACACGCCGTCATCCAGGTCGACCGGCTTGTCGGCCACGCTCGAGCGGATGCGCTCGGCCACGATGGCGGCGGCGTGCAGGTCGGCATCGACCAGCAGCACCACGAATTCCTCGCCGCCGTAGCGCGCCAGCGCGTCGGACAGGCGCAATTCCGTCTTGATGCGGGTGGCGACTTCGCGCAAGACCTCGTCGCCGGCCTGGTGCCCCACCTTGTCGTTGACCTGCTTGAAATGGTCGACATCGATGAACATGCACGACACCGGATAGGCCTGGCGCCGCGCGCGGGCGATCTCTTCCAGCAGGCGGCGGTCGATGTAGCGGCGGTTGTAGACGCCGGTCAGCGGGTCGGTCAGGCCGATGTACTTCAGCATCTCGTTGCTGATCACGTTTTCCAGGCAGATGGCGATGATCGAGGCCATGTGCTCGATGAAGTCGGTCGCCATGCTGGACGTAAAACGCTGCGTATCGCGGCTGCCCAGGTTCAGGCTGCCGATCAGGCGCTTGTTGCGCAGCAGCGGCACCAGGGCCACGCTGCCCAGCTTGCTGCCCGCGTGCGGGAACATGCTGCGGTGGTTCATCAGGTCGAAGGCGCCCAGGCGCGGGCGCGGCTTGGCACCGTCGATGTGCTGGAAGCCGAGCTCCACCGCATGCTCGACGAACTGCAAATCGGCCAGCGGCTCGAAGTCCACGCCCAGCTTGTGCATGACGGTATAGATGTCGGCGTCGGCGTCGACCAGCGACAAGGTCACGGCATCGAGCTCGGAAATCACGGGCAGCAGGCGGAAGATGGTGCCGACCAATTCCTGGAAGGTCGAGGCGCCGACGATCTCGAGGTCGAAGGCCTGGTGCCGGCACATGATGTCGTGGTTACGCTCGGCCTGTTCGACCAGGTAAGCCATGTGCGCGCGCAGGGCTTCGTTTTCGGCAATCAGGTCGCGCGGCATCGCTTCCGGCTGGTGCATGACATTCCTTTCAGCAATACCCATTACCTTACGCGATACGGGCAGGCTTGGGAACGAAAATGGGTGCGAATACGTGTTTACGCGCGTGCGGCGCGCCGGCGCGCGGCCTTAAAACGACAAAGCGATGTCGAGCTCCTGGCCAACCCGCAGCACGCCGCCGGCGCCATCGGCCACGATGCAATTCATGCCGACACAGACGGCGCCATCGAGGATGGCCTTGCTGCGCCAGGACTGCAACACGTCGAGCGGGTCCGGGCCGGGGATGCCGGTGGCCTGGTCGACGGCCGGGATCGGGCAGCGCGCGCAGGGTTTCACCGGCTTGACCAGCACATCGCCGGCGCGCAGCGACTCGGTGTAATCCTCCTCGAAAGGATCGGTGCCCTCGCTTACCAGGTTCGGGCGGAAGCGGTTCATCGGCAAGGCCTCGCGTCCGGCGGCCAGCAGGCGCGCGTTGATCTCGTCGAGCGCGGCGGCGCCGATCAATAGCAGCGGATAGGCGTCGGCGAAGCGTGCGCAAGACGGCGCGCCGCCGGTCCATTTTTCGCTGGTCGGACGCTCGAGGCCGGGCGGGAAGCGCACCAGGCGGCAGGGAGCACCCAGCGCCTCGGCGAACCAGGCGGCAGCGGCGTTGCCGCAATCGGCGGCGTCGACGACATCGTCCCAGATCTGCACGCGCACGGTGGGCACGCCGGCGCGCTGCGCCAGCGGCAGCTGCAGCTCCGCCATGCCGGGCGCCGTGACCACCAGCGACGCACGCTCGACGCGCGGCACGATGGTGGCCATGCGCGGATACTCGCGCTGGGTCAGGAACTGGCCCTCGGGCGTGACCAGCATCCACTCGCGGTCGTGCACGCCCTGGGCGGACAGGCCGGACACGGTGGCGACCGCTTCGGTCACCTCCATGCCGGCGCAGGACTTGATCGGATACAGGATGAGCTGGGAAAGGATGGCCATGGCCGCGTCGCTGCGTGTGTCGGAAAGGCCGACAGTATCGCATCAACGCGGCATGGCTGGAAGATCAGGCTTTCGCCAGGCGCATCTGGCTCAGCTCGCCGGTGAGGTAGCCGACTGCGGAACCGAACTTGTCCTTGTAGTTGGCGCGCACCAGCGGATCGAGCGTCGACTTGACCACGTTGTGGATGCCGCCCCAGTCGCCCACGTGCTGGAAGTTGCTCATGATGTAGGTCCAGCCATTGATGTCGTCGACCGCGTGCAGGCCGGTCGATTCGCCGCCGGCCGGGATCGACATGATGCGCGAGAGCTGCTTGGTGTCGACGTTGTAGGCCCACAGGAAGTTGTTCACGTGCTGGCCGCTGTCTTCGCCGATGAACAGGGTGCGCAGCTTTTCCGAGAACTTCAGGTTGTCCGGATTCGCGATCTTGTTCGGGTTGCCAGTGTTGCCGAGGGCATCGGCGGCGATGTCCTCGCCGGCGATCAGGGCTTTCACGTCGACCGGCATCCATTCGCTGTTGATGGCGCCGCCGATGGTGTCCTTCTGGCCGCCAGCCAGCTTCAGCGCCATCACCGCGCCGGCGTTCAGCGCGGCGGGAATCGAGACGCCGTTGCCGGCCACGTTCAGGCGGTTACCGGCCACCATCGAGCTCTGGCAGTTCTGCAGCGCCGAGTAGGCGATCTTGTCCTTGGCGTTGACGGTCGTGCCTTCCATCTTGGTGAAGCCCATCGAGGCGCCGACCAGGGCGGCGTAGCGGTGGGTCTCGAGGAAGGCGGCGGCCTTTTCCATGCCCGGCATGAGCTTGATCCACTCGACCGCGCCGTTGGCGGCCACCTGCTTGAAGGCGGCGTCCTGCGGGTCGGCGGTGCGCACGTCCATGATGTCGGTGGCCTTCAGCGTCATGGCCAGCTGGCGGATCTCGGCGCTGGTGGCCGAGCCGAGCTTGATCCAGGTGAGCGGCGCGGAGGTGGTGGCGGCCGGGTCGATCGAGAAGCCGGCGCCGACCTTGGCCACGTACAGGGTGCCTGCCGACAGGTCTTTCTCTTTATCGGCGACGAACACGAAGTAGCCGCTGTTGGTGGCGTCGTCGCCCATCAGCACGGTGCGCTGGTCCGGCATCACCTGCACCAGCTCGTGCGAGATGCGGCCCATGCAGTAGTGCTTCTTGATCGAGCCGGTGCCGTCCGGATTCACGGTCACTTCCGGCATGTGGCCGTAGTGGTAGGGATTCGCGCTGGTCTCGTTGCCGTACAAGTTCTTGCTGAAGGCCTTGAACTGGGAATCGGTGGCGGCGGTAAAGGCGTTCGGCTCGTACTCCTCGCTCGACAGGTGGGTGCCCCATGGCGACAGGCTGGCGCCGCAGGTGATCCACAGGCCTTCGACGCCGGAGGTATCGACGTTGTGGTATTTCACCAGGCTCAGCTTGCCGGTGGTCTGGTCCTGGTCCAGGGTCAGCACGGCGATCGGCGACGGCAGGCGGCCGTACATGCCGGTGGCGCCATCCTGGGCCAGGGTCGTGTATTCGAACTGGACCACGGCGAACACGGGTTTGCCCTTGACGCCGGCGACGCTGGCGTTCGGCACGGTCAGCAGCGAGGTGCCGTCCGGCGAATCCGAGAAGAACTGGCGCTCCTTGCCGGCCACGCTGGTGTCGATGATCGGCTGGTTGCGGATGTTGACGTAGCCGCCGGCCAGCACGGTGCCGCCGGCGCCGTTCGGAACCATGTCGCCGGTGATGAAGAAAGGCTTGTACGAGAGCTTGAAGTCGAGCTTGCTGCTGTCGCTGAAGTTGACGGTCATGGTCGAGCCGACGGTGGTGGTGGCCATCGCGGCGGCATTCGCCAGGGTCGGCGCGTCCATCGAGCTGAAGGTGACGCTCGTGAGCGTGGCGACCGGGACGACCGGCGGCGTGGTGGCCACTGGCGAGTCGTCGTTGTCGCCGCCGCAGCCGGCCAGCAGCGAGGCGGTGGCGAAGCCGGTCAGCGGCAGCATGGGCGCGGCGCCGAGCATGCGCAGCAGGCGGCGGCGGGACAGTTCAGTGGTCGAATTCATGCGTCATCTCCAGTGGTGGTGGACACGGCGAAGGCCGTGCTGATGGAGGCGCAGAATAGAGGGTCAGTGTTTCGTGTTGATGACAAGGCAAGTGCGTCGCGCAATGAGGGCTACCTGCCTGCACATTTCCTGTGTGCGCTGGGCTTGACCGCCTGGGTGCATGAAACGATCATTGCCCCCAAAATGACCGACGCCTCTGCACTCTGTGTACGCGTCGGTTTTCATTTGTGCGTTGTAGCGCTGTCCTGGCCTATGGCGGACAGCCTTCATCCATCATCGTTTGCGTCTCAATAAAACAGCCGAAATCGTGCGATGCAGAATGCTCGATTGTGTCCATCATTTCACTCAGGAGAGCTGTATATGGCAATCGACGCATATCTGCAGATCGACGGCATCAAGGGCGAGTCGCTGGACTCTACCCATAACGGCTGGATCGAAATAACTTCGGCGCATTGGGGTGTCGTTCAGCCAAGGAGCGCTACGGCGTCAACGGGCGGCGGGCATACGGCTGAACGCTGTGAACACCGCACGCTTTCGCTGTCCAAGATCGTCGACCTGTCTTCACCGATGCTGATGCAGACCTGTTCGATGGGTAAAACAATCCCCAAGGCAAAGCTGGAGTTCATGCGGGCCGACGGCGACGGCAAGCCGGTAAAGTACTACGAAGTAGAGTTGGAAAATGTTCTGATCGCGAATATCGACCAAATGATGAGCGATGGCGGCTTACTTCAGGATGAAATCGGTCTGCGGTTTTCCAAGGTGAAGTGGAAATACACGCAACAGAAGATTGGCGGCGGCAGTGCCGGCAATACTGCGGGTGGGTGGGATCTGGCCTGCAACAAGTGTGCGTGAAGGAGCCGGTCATGCGCGGCGTTCCCATTCAACCAAAGGATAAGCTGGGCCGCTTCATGCTCCCGCAAGCCCCTGAAGATGCTGGCTACTATGTGTACGGAAATGTTGGCGGGGTAGCAGGCACTGGCCACTTGGCGCAGTATGCGCACCCCAATTTACTATCTGTGATTTTCCGCATCGAGCGCGAGTGGCAAGCGATCGACGACCGGAAATTCGGCATCGGCAACATCAGCTTGGCTGAAGGACGCAAGTACGAACACAGCAGCCATCAAAAAGGAATCGAGATGGACTTCCGCCCAATCCGGAAGGACAAGCTAACCGGGCAAGTTGCACGCGTTTCACGCTTCGATACTGCGTACGACCGCGAAGCAACGATCAAGCTCGTTCGCCTGTTCCTGGAGCATCCCATGGTAAGCAAGATTTTCTTCAATGACGACAAACTGCAACAAGCTTGTGGCGGCCGAGTGCGTTCACTGCGGGGCCACGACGATCATCTGCATGCCGAAATCTGGGAGTGTCCATGAAAGCGCGTACCGTCTGCATTATCGCCACGCTTGCCCTGCTTTCCGTTGCCCAGGCTGCCCCCAAGAAAGGGGAAGGCCGTTACCTGGCCAAGCCGCTCAAGGGCGATTACTACCTCTATGGCGGAACGCTGGGAGAAATGACGCCGCCCACCCGGAAGGACCGGAAAATCTCGTTCATGGTCACCGGTCCGCTTGCTCAGGATCTGTTCGATCAGATCGCTCCGGATGTGAAGAAGGAAGAATCGTGCAGCTCCGCAGTGGATTACCGTGAGCGCAGAAAAGGCGACATCGACTGCATTTACACGAAGGACAGCGGCTACACTTGCTATTTCGGGATCGATGTCGTCACTGGAAGAAGCACGTATGGAACGATCTGCTAGAATTTGCTTCAACACGGCCCCTCTCAGTAAATCCGCCCTGGCGGATGACTGCTGAGGGGTTTTTTATTGCCCGTGTTTGCCAGGCTGGTGCAATGACCACTGGCCGCACCGCGCAAGGCGGCACGGCCAGCAGCAATTCCTCTTACACGTTGAACAAGAAGTTCAACACATCCCCATCCTTGACGATGTATTCCTTGCCCTCGGCGCGCATCTTGCCCGCTTCCTTGGCGCCCGACTCGCCCTTGTAGGCGATGTAGTCGTCGAAGCCGATGGTCTGGGCGCGGATGAAGCCGCGTTCGAAGTCGGTGTGGATCACGCCGGCCGCCTGCGGGGCGGTGGCGCCGACCTTCACGGTCCAGGCGCGCACTTCCTTGACGCCGGCGGTGAAGTAGGTCTGCAGGCCGAGCAGTTTATACGCGGCGCGGATCAGGCGGTCCAGGCCCGGCTCTTCCATGCCCATGTCGCCCAGGAAGGCAGCCTTGTCGGCGTCGTCCAGGTCGGCGATCTCGGCTTCGATGGCGGCGGAAATCGCCACGATCGGAGCGTTCTGCTTCTGCGCGAATTCGGTCAGCTTGTCCAGCAGCGGGTTGTTCGTGAAACCGGTGTCGGACACGTTGGCGACGTACATTGCCGGCTTGGCCGTGATCAGGTGCAGTTCGCGGATCAGCGCCATTTCGTCGGCGTCCAGGCCCATGGTGCGTACCGGCTGGCCTTCGTTCAGGTGCGGCAGCATGCGCTCGCACAGGGCGACCAGCTTGGCGGCATCCTTGTCGCCGGAACGGGCTTTCTTGTTTTCGCGGTGGATCGCCTTTTCGACGGCGCCCAGGTCGGCCAGGGCCAGTTCGGTCTGGATGACTTCGATGTCGTCGATCGGGCTGACCTTGCCGGCCACGTGGATGACGTTGTCGTCTTCGAAGCAGCGCACCACGTTGACGATGGCGTCGGTTTCGCGGATGTGCGACAGGAACTGGTTGCCCAAGCCCTCGCCTTTCGACGCGCCCGCCACCAGGCCGGCGATGTCGACGAATTCGACGATGGCCGGGACCACGCGCTCCGGCTTGACGATGTCGGCCAGCTGGCCCATGCGCGGGTCCGGCACCTCGACCACGCCGACGTTCGGCTCGATGGTGCAGAACGGGTAGTTTTCAGCCGGGATGCCGGCTTTCGTCAGCGCGTTGAACAGGGTGGACTTGCCGACGTTGGGCAGGCCGACGATGCCGCATTGGAGACTCATGGGAATTCTTTCTCTCGATGATGATGGAGCCGCATGGCGCAGCTCGGAAACCCCGCATTGTAACCCGGGCGGCGCACGAGTGCCGCAAAAACAGGCGCATGGGCAAGGCCTTGTCCCGTGCTGCAACACGGCCTTGCGCCGGCCGTCAGGGCGTCAGCGACCTGACCGATCCGGAAAACAACGGCCATACCAACGAATACAAGAACCACAACGCGATCTTCCGTTCCTCGATCGAACCGCATTTCTATTTGGAAGGCGCTTTCAACGTCTTCGACAACCAGGCCGGCGCGGGCGACGACAGATGGTGCTGCGACCTGAACGGCTGGGTCGAGCCCGACTTCGGCGCCAGGCGCTAGCAATTAACCAGCTTTACCGCTGCCTCGGCCAACGACGTGCCGGATCCAGGTGAACGAATACGCTGCCGGCACCGATTACGTCTTGCCGGCCGCCTACAGCATCTTCCGCTACCAGACCTTCTCGACGGTCGGCAATGGCGCGCACCAGCTGGCCGAACTCGAATTTTTCGGCAAGGAATTCATCGAGGGCGCCACCGACGTCCCGGAACCGGGCAGCCTTGCCCTGCTGGGCCTGGGCTTGCTGGCCGGCGCCGGCGTGGCACGCCGCAAGCGCGCCTGAACCGCACCGCCTCGGCCACGAAGCCACCGCGCGCGGTGGCTTTTTTCATGCTCAGAGCGCGCGCAGGCGTGACGGATCGGGCCGCTCGACGAAAGCGGCCAGCTCGTCGCGCAGGCGGCCACCTTCCTCCATCGCCGCATTCCAGGCGCGCACCCGGGCGTCGTGGTCGAGTCCATGGAACTTGAAGTCGCTGCGGTCCGGCAGCTTGGCGCGCGGCAGTGTCTTGAGGAAGTCTTGCGAAGGCGAGACGATCAGCACATTGTCCAGCCAGCCGCGGTTCGGTCCGCGTGCGCAGCGGCGCCAGGGCAAGGCTTTGTCGAGCCAGCCCGGCACGATGTGCTCGTTGAAATGCGGGTAGAACACGATGCCGTCCGGGTCTTGCCCCTCGACGCGCGCATACGGCAGCGCCAGGTTGTAGTCAATGATGCCGCCATCCCAGTAATAGCCTTCGGGCACGCCGGCGATCTGCGTCACCGGCTGCATGATCAGCGGCAGTGTGCCCGAGGCCAGCAGGCTGGCGGCAAGATTCTCGCGCGTGAGCGTGGCGAAGTGGGTGGTGAAGGCGTCGAACTTGCTGCGCAGCCAGGGCGCGCCGTCGCGGGCATCACCGATCACCACGCGCTCGAGCAGGCCGCCCAGGCGCTCGCGCGAAGCGAAATTGGTCAGCGCCGCTTGCGCGAAGCCGCGCATCTCGGCGCGCCGGTGCGTGGGCGCGGCCAGGCCGCCCTTGCCGCGCACCGCCAGCAGGTGCAGGCGGTGCTGCGGGTGGCCGACGATGTCGTCTTCATGGCTGCTGACGAATGCGCGCAGCAGTTCCTGCACGACTTCGTTGATCTGCTGGGGGCTGGGCTTGATGCTGGTGTAGCGCTGGCCGGCGTAGAGCTCGCCCAGGCGCGCAAAGGCGCGCACCGGGTCGCGCTGGCAGGCGGCGGCCATGCGCCAAGCGCCGATCGAAGAGCCGATCAAGGTGCGCTCGCGCGGGCTGGACGGCAGCCAGGTGCCGAATACATATCCGTCGAGGTCGCGGAAGACCAGGCCTTTCGGGCCGCCGGCGGCGGCGGGGACGATGGCGATGTCGGCAGCCTGCAGGCCGTGGCTGCGGATGCGGGCCAGCGCGCGCGGGCCGGCGTGAAAGTTAAGGGCGCTCATCGGGGAATTATCGCGTGTTTTTGGGTGGCTCGCGGCCGGGACCGTACGGTGGGCACGGAGTGCCCACGCGGTTGCGTGCGCTTCCGTGCACTACGTTCGGTGGCGTGTCGCTCGCACGGTAGCCGACGACCGCCGGCTCGTGCAATGTGGCCTTTGCATGCGTTACGAGCGAGGATTCACGACCATCGGTGCAAGCCCAAGCACGTAACCGCGTGGGCACTTCGTGTTTGAGGCCCCCGGCCTCAAACACCCCACCGTACGAGACACGGCGCAGGTCAGGCGGTGTGTAGCTGCATCGTCGCCACATCGAGCTTGCCTTCGACGGCGAGCGGGATGATGCGTAGGGCCTTGTCGATCGATTCCTCGATCAGGCTTTGCTCTTCGCGGCGCGGGCGGTGCAGGACGAAATCGGCCACGTTCTGCTGCAGGTTCAGGCTGCGCGGGTGGCCGATGCCCAGGCGCAGGCGCCAGTAGTCCTGGGTGCCGAGGGCGGCGGTGATGTCCTTCAGGCCGTTGTGTCCGCCGGAGGAGCCGCCCTTTTTCAATTTCGCCACGCCCGGCATCAGGTCGAGCTCGTCGTGCACGACCAGCACCTCGTCCGGGTTGATCTTGAAGAAGCGCGCCAGCGCCCCGACCGACTGGCCGGAGCGGTTCATGAAGGTCAGCGGCTCGAGCAGCCAGACTTCCTTGCCGGCGATCGAGGTCTTGGCGAGCATGGCGTTGTAGCGGCTTTCGCGCTGCAGCCGGCAGCCGGGCAGGCTGTTGGCGAGGTTGTCGACCAGCCAGAAGCCGGCGTTGTGGCGGGTTTGTTCGTATTCCGGGCCAGGGTTGCCGAGGCCGACGATGAGGCGGATGGACATAGCGGTCGCGT
>Ga0308160_10001650_pt1 | contig 29986 bp, 22 predicted proteins | sample PhyFR1_FD_201036 | JGI IMG/M metagenome (GOLD analysis project Ga0308160, IMG submission 201036) | Phyllosphere microbial communities from UC Gill Tract Community Farm, Albany, California, United States - DLSLF.R1 | ecosystem: Host-associated > Plants > Phyllosphere > Unclassified | place: USA... | reverse complement strand
CCGCCGAATTTCTTCGACAGAACGGTTGCGATTGCAGCCGTCAGGGTGGTTTTGCCGTGGTCAACGTGACCGATGGTGCCGACGTTGACGTGCGGCTTGGTCCGTTCGAATTTACCTTTTGCCATTTCTTGACTCCTAACGATGTTTGAAATTACCAGGCACGCCTGACGGGCGAGTACTACGACTGCCGCTTTGAATTCTGGTGCCCTTGACGTGGATTGAACACGTGGCCTCTCCCTTACCAAGGGAGTGCTCTACCACTGAGCTACAAGGGCTTATTTGAAACTGGAGCGGGTGAAGGGAATCGAACCCTCGTCATAAGCTTGGAAGGCTTCAGCTCTACCATTGAGCTACACCCGCACGAGGTACTTCTTCAACTCACTTCTATTCGATTCAACTTCACGACTTCTTCAATTTGGTGGTGGGGGCTGGATTCGAACCAGCGTACTCAGAGAGGGCAGATTTACAGTCTGCTGCCTTTAACCACTCGGCCACCCCACCGCGAAGAACCGCAGAGTATGAAGAACGAACAATCTATTGTCAACTAAATCTACTTCTTCTGATTCAGCTCACATAGTTGCTGTTGCTTCGGGGCGTGATTGTAGCGACCCGACTGCAGTTCTGCAAGGGTGTTTTTTCAGGAACTGCAAGAAAGTTGAATAACTACCCCGTCACCCCCGCGAAGGCGGGGGTCCAAGTTCTGCTTGAGCTATCGAAGCGCCGGCAAACTTGGGTCCCCGCCTGCGCGGGGACGACGGCAGGATCTCAGGCGCCGCCGGACAACGCCGCCAGCACCTGCCCCTTGAGCGCCTTGATCAGGGCAGTCTCGTCCGGAGGCACGCCTTCCGGCGCCGGCACGGCACGGTCCGCGTAGAACAATCCCAGCTGCGCCTTGCCGAGTACCAGGGGCAGCACGATGAAGCTGCGCGCATCCGGCAGCAGGGTCTTGTGCCAGGCCGGCAGCAGGTCGCGGATCTTGGGGCTGGCCGCGTCCGCGATCATCAGGTCGGCGTCGTTCTCCATCGCCAGGTGGAAGAGATCGCGGCTGGAGACGGTGGAAAAGGCAAAGCCGGCCTGCTGGCCGCCATGCGCCGCGCCGAAGGAGACGCGCGCACGGAACTGGCCGGCCCTGGGATCGCGCAGCACCACGGTGGCGAAGCGGAAGCCCAGCGCCGTGTACAGGGTCTCGAGCACGGCGCGCACCACGTCGTTGACCTTGCCCTGCCCCGAGGCGCGCAGTTGGGTCACGTCCTGCACGCCGGCCAGCAGCAGCTCGCGCGCATTCTTCGGCTTGCCGCTCGGGTGGCTGCCCTGCTCCTCCCCGTTGCCGAGGGTGGCCAGCAGCAGCACGTTGGGCAGGCCGCCGCTCTCGCTGTCATTCTCCGCCTGCGGACGCGGCAGCGGCTCCAGGTTCATGCTCTGCAGCAGCGCGCTCATTTCACGCGCGACATTGCCGAACAACTCATCGAGCTGGCGTGCATCGAGGTTGAGGGCATTGCCGTAACGCGCCAGCAGGGCCTGCGCCTGGGCGCTGCCGGCCGGATCGGCGCCATGGGCCAGCAGGCGCGCTACGTCGAGGCTGAACGAGGCCACCTGGCGCATCCATTCGCCGCGGTTCAGCGCGGTCTTCAGCACGCCGTCGGGCAGCGCGCGCTGGGCACGCAGGATCACGTCCGGGATCTGCCACTCGGCCAGCACCGCTTCGGACAGCGCGTCGTAGCTGCAGCCGAGGATCATCTGCGCGGCCTGGACCGGGGTGTGCCTGGCGCCGGCGGTCAGCGCATTGATCTCGCGGTAGCGCTCGTGCGCATGCGAGGCCACCAGCAGTGGCCCCAGGTTCTTGAACAGGGCGCCGATCGACGCTTCCTCGGCGCCCTGGTAAAAGCTGTGGCGCGCCATCTCGCGCCCGACCAGGCTGGCGCACAGCGAGGCTTCCAGTTCGACCCGCACGCTGTACACGTGCTCGCTGCTGCCGAGCGCGTCGACCAGCAGCATCGCCAGCGCGGTGGTCTTGACGTTGTCGAAACCGAGCAGCGCAATCGCACGCGAGATCGTGGTCACCGAGGTGCCGGACGCGGTGCGGTACTTGACCGTGTTGGCCAGGCGCAGGATGCGCTGGGTCAGGGCGACGTCGGACAGCACGTAATAGGCAAGGTCGTGGGTGCCCTGGTCGTCCGAGGACGCCATCTGCACCACCCGTGCGACCGAACTGCCGAGGGCGAACATGTCTTCGTCGCCGCAAACCTTGTTCAGCAGCGCGGTGCGCACCCGGCGCCGTTCCGATGCATCGTCGACAATGGCTGCATTGGTCATGAGGCCTTACCCGGCTTTCTTCGGTTGCGCGACCGGCGAACCCTTGCCGTACTTCTTGAGGATCTGCTGGTGCAGGCCAGCCAGCGCCGGCAGTTTCGGGTTGACCGGGTCGAGGCGGCGCACGCCGGCGATGTAGCCGAGCGCCTGCTGGCCGAGGCGCTCGTCCCAGCCGCCGTTGTCCAGGTATTTCAGGACGGCCAGCGCGGCGTTGAACACGACTTGCGGATTGTCGGGCAGCTTGCCCACGGCTTCCTGCATCAGCACCACGGCACCCTTGAAATCACCTTCGCGCGCGCGCGCGGCACCGCCGGCGACCAGGTCGACCACCTGCTGGCGGCTTTCCTGCGCCAGCTTCTGGGCCAGCTCGGCCTGGCCGGCCTGCTCGAACACGGCCATCGCGCGCGCGACCCCGGCACCGTTGCGGGCGTTGCGCATGACTTCGCGCACCACTTCGGCAGCGCCCTCTTCCATCCGGTTCTCGATCGCGACCCGGGCCAGCTCGAGCTTGAGTTCCGGACGCAGCTCAGGGGCATCGCGGCTGCCCGCCAGGGCGCTGGCCAGGGCTTCGTTCAGGCGCGCTTCGTTACCGGTGTACTCGTGCACCATGCTGGAGGCGATCGCGCTGCAGACGGTGGTGTGCTTCTGGAAGGCCATTGACTTGTCGAGGTCGCGGATCACCGCGGCGGCCTGCACCGGATCGCCCTTGCGCACCAGGGTCTGCACCAGCAGGACGTGGTCTTGCGGATCGCGGAACTCGGAATACTTGGCCTTGCTCACGACCTGCTTCAGGATCTTTTCGGCGGTATCGTGGTCGCCTGCCTCGAGCGCGGTTTCGCCCAGCTTGCGCAGGCGCCGCACCGCATGCGGCGACACGCCCACCGCGTCGGTGAGCACCTCCTGCGCCTTGTCGAGCGCGCCGACCGCCTCATGGGTGCGCGCCAGCCAGTCGTAGGCATCGACGAAGTTCTTGTTGCTGTCGACCAGGTGTTCCAGGATGTCCTGGGCTTCGTCATAGCGTTCGCGCAGGAACAGGGTCTTGGCCAGGCCCAGCCGCGCCCAGGCGATCGCCTTGGTCTCGATCAGCTTGCGGTAGAGCGGCTCGGCCTGCTCCGGTTCGCCCAGGAACATGTGCAGCTCGGCGCGCAGGCGCATGAAGTCGACCAGGTAGCGCGGGTGCCGGGCTTCGCCGTCCAGGCAGGCGTCGATCGCTTCTCGCTGGCTGCCCGCCTCCATCAGGCGGTAGACCGGCAGGAACACGTTGCGCTTGTCGAGGGCGCGCGCGATACGCTCCAGCAGGCGGTCGGCGGTGAAGGGTTTCAGGATGTAGTCGGTAGGACCGAGCTCGGCGGCGCTGACGACCTTGCCGTAGTCGCCCTCGGCGGTGACCATGAAGAACATGGTCGCCAGCGGCATCAGCTTGTGGTGGCGGATGTCTTCCAGCAGCTGCTGGCCGTCCTGGCCGCCCTCGAGACCGTATTCGCACAGGATCAGGTCGTAGGGCTTGGTACCGAGGTGCTTGATCGCCTGGTTGGAACTGCCCACGTGGTCGACCTTGCTCAAGCCGCACAGGGTGAGCATGTTGTGGATGGTCGCACGCATTCCGGCATGCGGCTCGATGATCAGCGCGCTGAGGCCGTCAAGTTCATTCATGGTTCCGGTCGTTTCCGTATTTGCCTGCGTCGGGCCTGGCGGGCTGCATGGGCCCGCTTCTGGACCAGTATATTACGTCCAGGAATCAAATTACTTGAATCGGCAAGGGGTTGACGAGAGGAAATTCTCTTAAAACCACACTTTGCGGCGGAAATGGGACAAAAGGGGGATTCAGGCCAGTGCCGGACGGCGCGTACCGGTGCATTCGGCGCGCGGCGCGCCGACCAGGATGTTCTGGTAGCGCACTTCGTACTTGCCGGCGGCCAGCTTGTCGATCAGGAATTTGGTACGGCCCAGCACGTAGGCGTGGCGCACGTTGGAGCGGCGGTCGAGGTCGTACAGCTTGACCAGCACCGGCGATGGATTGTTGCTGTTATCGACCAGCACCTGCATTTCCTCGCCCTGGTTGCCGAGCGGGTAGCCGTCGATGTAGCCGGACTGGGACGGCCATGGCTCGCCGTTCGGCGACACCTGGCTTTGCAGGTCGGTGTCGCAGTCCGGGGCGCGCGCCGGCACCACCAGCTGGGTCACGGCGAGCGCCTTGACGTCGGCCGGGGCGTCGGACTGGCCGGCCGGCCGGGCCCAGCCGTCGCTGCCGGTGTCGGCGGGCACATCGGCCGCCGGCGCCGGCACCGCCCCCGAAGCGGAGACGGCGGCCACCGCGGCAGCCGATGAGGCCGAGGTAGCCGCTGCGGCCGGCGGCTTGCCGGCCCAGGCCAGCGCCGCCGGCAGCGCGCGCGGCGGATCGGACAGCAGGAAGGTCAGGCCCGCGCCGCCGGCGAAGAACAGCAGCATCGCGCCCCACCAGCGCGGATCGCGCAGCACCTGCCAGCGTGCCGGCGCCTCGACCTGGCGCGGCTCCCAGTGGGCGTCGCCGCGCGGCTTGTCGCGGCCCTCGTCGCTGTGGGTGCTTTCCAGCCACTCGACTTCCCACTCTTCCGCCGCGATCCAGTCGTCGTGTTCCTTGCGGCGCACGGGGTCGGACAGGATGTTGTAGGCGGTATTCACGATCGCCATGATGCGGGCGGCGCGCTCGTCGCCCTGGTTCTTGTCGGGATGGTATTTCTGGCTCAACGCCTTGTAGGCCGCGCGAATGACTTCCTGCGGTGCGTGGCGCGACACCTTCAGGTTGTCATAATGGGTATGGATCTTGGCCATGGCTCGAGGTCGGGTTTAGATCAGCGGGGCGCGCAGTACAGCATAGCCGTGTTTGTGTCCAAAACGCAAGATATCACAGGCGGTGCGAACGGTCGGCGCGCACGATCGCCGGATCGAGTTCGACATCCTTTCCGACCACCAGGACCTTGAACAATTCCCCCATCTCGGCCGGCGACACCAGCTTTTGCACCGCCTTCGATTGCGGCAGGTAGCGCAGCGCATCCTCGGGATCGGTGCGCATCAGCAGTTCGCCGATGCCGGCGGCCAGCAGGAAGCTGGCCTGGCTCATGTAGCCCAGCACGGCGAGTCCGGCATCCTGGGCGGCCAGCGCCATCGCCGTGAAATCGACGTGGGCGGTGATGTCCTGCAGGCCCGGCAGATAAAAGGGGTCGGGATGGGCATGGTGGCGGTAATGACACATCAGGGTGCCGCCGGTGCGCTCGTCGAAATAGTATTCGTGGGCCGGAAAGCCGTAGTCGACCAGGATCGCGGCGCCCTTGCCACCTTCGAACATGGTGGCCAGCGAGCGCATGAAGCCGCAGGCGACCGGGTGGATCTCGGTGAGGTAACCGTCCTGCAGCGTGGCGGCGTCCGGGATCTGGCGTTCGATCTGTTGCAGCAGTGCCGCGTCGGCCTCCGCCGGCAGCAGCGTGAACGCACCCTCGCGGATGCCGACCATCTGGCGCCGCCATGCGCTGCCCTCCTTGACCACCAGTTCGACCGGCATCGCGTCCAGCACTTCGTTGCCCAGCACCACGCCACGGAAGGCATCCGGAAAGCCGCTGAGCCAGCGCACCTGCGGAAATTCCTTGAGCGCTTCCTGCTGGCGCGCCTGCAGTTCGCCGGACAGCTCGACGATCGTGTAGCTGTCGACCTGCACGCCCATGTCAGCCAGCGCGTGCAGCACGTCGCGCGCCAGTTTGCCGGTGCCGGCGCCGAATTCGATGATGTTGGGGCCACTTTGCGCCATAATAGCGGCGGCCGCGCGCGCCAGCGTGGCGCCGTACAGGGGACTGATCTCGGGGGCGGTGGTGAAGTCGCCGTACTGGCCGAGCTTGGCCGCGCCGCCGCTGTAATAGCCGAGCCGCGGCGCGTACAGCGCCAGCTCCATGAAGCGCGCAAAAGGAATGGCGCCGCCTTGTTCGGCGATCTCGGCAGCGATGGCTTGCTGCAGGGCTTGGGACGCGGCCAGCGCGTCGTTATTCGGTGCGGGTAGGGACATCCGGCCATTGTAGCCAACATCACCACGGATCAACAACGCGGCGCCCCCGGCGCCGCATCGACAAGATGAGTATGCAAGGACAGGAACGCGCGCCGGTCGCGCTGGTCACCGGCGCCGGCCGCCGCATCGGACGCGCGATCGCGCTCGGCATGGCACAGGCCGGCTGGGACGTCGCGGTCCACTACCGCCAGTCGGAAGCCGAGGCGCAGGAAGTGGTGGCGGCGATCCAGGCCCTCGGCCGCCGCGCCGTCGCCCTGCATGCCGACCTGGCCAATGAAGCCGCGGTACGGGCCCTGCCCGGCCAGGCGGTCCACCTGCTGGGCCGCCTGGATTGCATCGTGAACAATGCCTCGTTGTTCGAATACGACAAGCCCGACGATTTTTCACCGGCGCTGCTGGCCACCCACATGCAGTGCAACGTGGCCGCCCCGCTGCTGCTGGCGCAGGCCCTGCATGCGCACGTCGCCGATGGCGAGCAGGCCGTGGTCGTCAACCTGCTGGACCAGAAACTGTACAATCTCAACCCGGATTTTTTGTCGTACACGCTGTCCAAGGCGGCACTGCACACCGCCACCACGATGCTGGCGCAGGCGCTGGCGCCGAAGCTGCGCGTGGTCGGCGTCGCCCCCGGCATCACCATGGTGTCCGGCGACCAGAGCGAGGACGGTTTCGAGCGCGCCCACACGGTGACGCCGCTGGGACGCTCGTCGACGCCGCAAGACATCGTCGACGCCGTGTGCTACGCAGCCAGGGCGGCGGCCCTGACCGGCACCACCCTGCTGGTCGACGGCGGCCAGCACCTGGTGCCGCTGCAGCGCGACGTGATGTTTTTAACTAAATAAAGGTAAGTCCTATGTTGTCCGCCCTGTCCCACCCGCAGCTGCGCGATTGCCGCCGGCTGTTCCTGCGCAATTACGAAGTCATGATCAACATCGGGGTGCACGACTTCGAGAAAAAGGGCGAGCAACGCGTCCTGATCAATGTTGACCTGTACATTCCATTGGCCCAATCGACGCCGAAGGACGACCAGCTCGAGGAAGTGGTCGACTACGACTTCATGCGCGAGACCATCGCCCGCCGCATGGCGCAAGGCCACGTGCAGCTGCAGGAAACCCTGTGCGACGACGTGGTCAAGGCGATGCTGGCGCATCCGCGCGTGCGTGCGGTGCAGGTGTCGACCATGAAACCCGACGTGTATCCCGACTGCGAAGGCGTCGGTGTCGAAGTATTCCAGATCAAGGAACAAGCATGAGTGAAGTGATTGAGCAGCAGGCCGTGCCGGCTGCGGACAAGCAGGCCGAGAAGCAGGCGTACGAAAACAACAAGCTGCACAAGCGCCTGTGCCGCCTGGTCGGCCAGGCCATCGGCGATTTCAACATGATCGAGGATGGCGACAAGATCATGGTCTGCCTGTCCGGCGGCAAGGACAGCTATGCCCTGCTCGACATCCTGATGACGCTGCGCGAGCGCGCGCCGATCAAGTTCGAGCTGGTCGCCGTCAACCTCGACCAGAAACAGCCGAACTTCCCGGCCGACGTGCTGCCGGCCTACCTGGACAAGCTGGGCGTTCCGTACCACATCGAGAACCAGGACACCTACAGCATCGTCAAGCGCCTGATCCCGGAAGGCAAGACCACCTGCTCGCTGTGCTCGCGCCTGCGCCGCGGCATCCTGTACCGCGTCGCCGACGAACTCGGCTGCAACAAGATCGCCCTCGGCCACCACCGCGACGACATCCTCGAAACCTTCTTCCTGAACATGTTCTTCGGCGCGAAGATCAAGGGCATGCCGGCCAAGCTGGTGTCCGATGACGGCAAGCACATGGTGATCCGCCCGCTGGCCTACGTGAAGGAAGCCGATACCGAGCGCTATGCGGAAGTAAAAGGTTTCCCGATCATTCCGTGCGATTTGTGCGGTTCCCAGGAAAACCTGCAGCGCAAGCAGATCAAGGCGATGCTGCGCGACTGGGAAAAGAAACACCCGGGCCGCGTGGAAAACATCTTCTCGTCGCTGTCGACCGTGGTGCCGTCGCACCTGATGGATCGTAACGCCTTCGGCTTCGTCGACCTGAAGACCGACGGCGTGGCCAATCCGGACGGCGACATCGCCTTCGACGAGGAGCCGTGCTCGACGCCGGCGGCCTCGAGCTCGACCATCTCGCTGCAGCGCATCGATTCCTGAGCGCTGCGCAGCCTAGGTGCCCGGCATCAGGATGTCGGGTGCCGGCACCGGTGCCGGCGCGGGCAAGCCCTCGGGGTGGGCCGGCCTGCCCTTCCCTTCGCCCGCCGCATTCAGCGGAAACGGCACCCCCAGATAGAGGTTGTTCATCGCGACCACGTTCGACGACGTGCTGTCCACATAAATTCCGCCGCGCGTCGATCCCATGAAGGTGTTGTTCGAGATCAGCGTGCGGCTGCCGTAGGTATAGGCCAGCTGGATGTGATATTGGAAGCGGCTCGGCGTGGTGCCGCCGCTGCGCCGGTTCAGCACGGAATAGGTGCAGTTCGAATCCATCAGGTTCGACATGATCGTATGGCCGCCGGTATCGGTGTATCTGGTGCGGTCGCCGCCGCCGTACAGCTGGATGCCGTTGCCTTCGTTATTCGACAGCAGGTTGCCGTAGACCGTGCACTTGCTGGTGCCGTCATCCAGGCCGATGCCGACGCCTTCCGTGCCATTGTCGAGCGGACCGCCGTAGTTGATATTAAAACGGCAGACGTTCAAGCGTATCGTATGGCCGGATACGGCATCCTGCCCAGCCACCGACGACAGTTCGATGCCGCGGCCGTAATAGTTCGGGCTGAGGGTGCCGCCATTCGCATTGCAGGTATTGCCTTCGATAAGGAAGGCCCTGGCCACGCCGTTGATGTGAATGCCGAAATTCATGTTGTTGCTGCAGTTGTTGTAGCCGACGTAATTGCTGTCCCCGTTATTGATGAAAATCCCGGTCAGCATGCCGGTCACGGTATTCCGCTCCAGCGTGGCGCTCGCACCGCGCACCACGTAGATGCCGTTCGCCCCGCGGTTGCGGCTGTAGGCGGTGCCGGGCGGCGGCGACACGCGGTTGCCGCTGATGACGAGGCGCGTGAGGAACAGCGTGGCCGCATAGGTTTCGCAGCGGATGCCGTGGGAAGTGCTGGTGCCGCCGCCGCGGTGATAGATCGTATTGCCGGCGATCCGGATACTGTCGATCGCGACGTTGCCGGCCACCAGGATGCCGTGATTCGCATAAGCGGCGCTGTTGTTGACGACGTCAAGCACGCAGCCGGACACCATCACCCGGCTTTTTTCGAACATGTAGATGCCGGCGCAATTCGAGGTGACGTTGCTGTTCTCGAAGATGCAGTCGTTGCCGAGCCAGATGATCGCGACGTCGCTCGCTTCCGGCAATGCGGTATTGCGGATGTCGAGGTTGCGGTAAGTGATGAAGTCGCGTTCCTGCCGGTACACCGCGATCGAGGCGCCGTTTGCCGGCGTGGTGGGCGCCCCCAGCAGCAGGATGACCGGCTTCGGCCGCGACGGGTCGTCGCTGCCGTCGGCACCGTAATATGCCCCGACCGTGATGCGCTGGGTGGCGGTCCCGCTCGCTGCCAGCCGGAACACGCCGGCATAGGTGGTGCCGCGCTTTTGCAGGTAGGTATTGCCGGGCGCCCAGGTGACGCTAGTCCATGACCTGAAAGGGCTGGCCAGCGTGCCGTTGCCCGGACCGGGGACGGAGGGATCGATGTAATAGGTCGCCATGTTGTTCACCCATCTGGAGTCGATAAAGGGAGCCGCTGAAGGGAGCCGGTCGCCCGGCAATACCAGACTAGAGCGTATGCAGGGTGGGTTCCTTATCGGGCATCAAGCAAGCGTCGCGCTCGCTTCTGTCGGGTTTCCCGACCATGCCGACAAGCAGGATGGCTGTAGTTTCACTAACACGAACTGGGTTTTCATCGTATTTACTGAAGTGTTTCGCCGTGTGTGGACGCCACCACTTTGTTAAATAGATGTACTATTCCTACCCAGCTCGGCAGTGAGAGGCCGGGCAGACCCCTTGCACCACTATCGGACTTCCCCATGCAAATCGGCCATCCTGCCGGCGCTGCCCAGACCCGCAGCACCTCCGCGCCCGCCACCGTCAACGCCAATCCCAACGTTGCCAGCCTGCGCGTCTTCGTATTCGCCCTGTTCTTCATCTTCGGCGGCATCACCAGCCTGAACGACGTCATCATCCCCAAACTGAAGGACCTGTTCACCCTGAGCTATGCCCAGGCGATGCTGGTGCAATCGGCCTTCTTCGCCGCCTATTTCGTCGTTTCCCTGCCGGCCGCCGCCATCGTGCGCCGCTTCGGCTACATGCGCACCGCCGTCGTCGGCCTGCTGACCATGACCGCCGGCTGCCTGCTGTTCATTCCCGCGGCCTCGTCCGGCTTGTTCGTCACCTTCCTGGCGGCGCTGTTCGTGCTGGCCGCCGGCATCACCATCGTGCAGGTGGTGGCCAACCCGCTGATCTCGATGCTGGGCGCATCCGATACGGCATCCAGCCGCCTGACCTTCGCGCAAGCCTTCAATTCGCTCGGCACCACGGTGTTTCCGTATGTCGGCGCGATGGTGATCCTGGGGTCGCTGGCCAAGGTCGACCAGGCGACGCTGAGCGGCGCCGCCCTGGGCGCCTACCGCGCGGCCGAGAGCCAGGTGGTGGTGCACACCTACCTCGGGCTGGCCATCGCGCTGGCGGTGGTCGCGGCGCTGGTCTGGATGAACCGCAACAAGCTGGTCGAGCACGCCAGCCCGGAAGGCAGCATCCTGAAAGCCTTCGGCCTGCTCAGGCAGCCGCGCTTCGCCTTCGGTACCCTGTGCATCTTCCTGTACGTGGGCGCGGAAGTCGCGGTCGGCTCGCTGATCGTGAATTACCTGATGCAGGCCGACGTGCTGGGCCTGGGCGACGAAGCCGCCGGCAAGCACGTGTCGCTGTACTGGGGCGGCGCCATGGTCGGCCGTTTCCTCGGCGCCTATGTCTTGCGCATCTGCTCGCCGGGCAAGGTACTGGCCTCGGCCGGCGCCATCGCCGCCGGCCTGCTGCTGGTGTCCGCCACCAATACCGGCGCGCTGGCCGGCTGGGCACTGCTGGCCATCGGCCTGGTCAATTCCATCATGTTCCCGACCATCTTCACGCTGGCGTCGGAAGGCCTGGGTGAACGCGCAGCCGAAGGCTCGGGCCTGATCTGCATGGCCATCGTCGGCGGCGCCATCGTGCCGCTGCTGACCGGGTATGCAGCCGACATGTCGAGCCTGCGCATGGCGCTGGCGGTGCCCGCCGTGTGCTACCTGCTGATCCTGGTCTTCGGCTGGTACGCGCGCCGTCCGCTGCAGCGCTGCTGACGGATCGCGGCCCTCGTGGCCGTCTTAAACTGCGGCCTTCATGGCCGTCCTCGACTGCGGCCTTCATGGCCGCAGATCGTTTTCGGCAGGCGCCGGCGCGGCAGGCCGGCTACGCGTCAGCCCGGCTTCCCTGAGCGCCCGTGCATTGATGCGGTCGCGCTCCGGGTCGCGCACCCATCCCCACTTATTAAAATAGCGCGCCGCCGACACCATGTGGTGCCAGAGCAGGCGCCAGTTGCGGTAGGAGCCGCGCCCGTAATCGTGGACGATGGCCACGTGCGGCACGAACACCGTGCGCGCCACGCGGCCGACCCGGCGCGACAGGTCGACGTCTTCGAAGTACAGGAAGAAGCGCTCGTCGAACAGGCCGACGCGCAGCACGGTCTCGACCCGCATCAGCATGAAGCAGCCGGACAGCGCCGGCACGTCCATTACCTGGCTGTAGCCGCTGCCGTGCAGTTCGTAGCGCGCCAGCCGCCCGCTCGATCGGTGCAGTAGCGGAAAGAAGCGGCGCACCGCCAGTTCCAGCGGGTGCGGCAGCAGTTTGCAGAGCGGCTGCAGGCGGCCGTCCGGGTAATGCACGCGCGGCGCCACCAGGCCGACGTCGGGATGGGCTTCCATGTAGGCGAGCAGCTTGCCGATGCCGTCCAGCGGCAGTTGCACGTCGGGATTCAGCACCAGGTGGTAGCGGCTGCCGGCCGCGGCCGCCGCGTTCAAGGCCCAGTTGTGGGCGCGCGCATAGCCCGGATTGTCCGGCTGGTGGCGGTAGACCGCGCCGGCGCGCCCGGCCAGGGCGCGCAGCGCGTCGGTGCGCGAATTGTCGATCAGGTACACCAGCATGCCCGGTCTGGCCATGGTGACGCTGGCCAGCAGCCGTTCCACCTGCTCCGGTGGATTGTGGTAGCAGACGATGCAGCAGCTGGCTTCCACGGCCGCCGTCTTCATTTGCGCGGCTCACGCAAGTGGAAGAAGGCCATGTGCGTGAACCAGGCATCTTCCCAGCCGTGGCAGTTCAGATGGACTTCGGGCAGGATGCGCGGTCGGCCGTTGCCGCGCGAATCGGGCCGGCCGATCGAGATGTCGTGGAACCACACCTCGACCTCGCCGAACCAGCGTCCGAAATCGCCGACCACCTCCGGAATGTCCTGGGTGCCGAAGGCGACGTCGCACACGCTGTTGGTGCCGGCAGCATCCCAGCGGTTCTCGAACCAGCGCGCGTGCAGGCGGTCTAGGTGGTGCACGTCGAGCAGGAAGGATTCGTTGGCTGGCGGCGCCGAGGTGCGGCAGTACGGGTAGTACCTGGAGAAGAAGAACTGCAGCGTGGCGCAGCCGTCCGGACGCAGGATGCGCACGATGTCGTCGAGGATGGCGGCGCGGGTATCGTGCACGCAGATGTGCTGCATCGAGATCGTGCAGTAGGCGAAATCGTAGCTCGAGGACGGCGCGCCGCCGCAGTCGGTGCCGGCACTGAGGAAGATTTCCGAACCGGGCGTACGGGAGCGCGCCGCGCGCACCATTTTTTCGGAGATGTCGGCGCCGTCGACCTGGCGCAGCAGGCGCGCCATGCGCCGGATCATGCGCCCTTCGCCGCAGCCGATCTCGAAGCCGCGCGCGCGCGCCGGATCGGCCAGCACTGGCTTGCGGATGTCGCCGTAGCGGTGCAGCAGGTGGGTCTCGTACGGGAAATTCTCGTGATAATCGTAATTGCCGACGAGGTCCTCGACCGTCTGGGACGGTTCGTCGTAAAACAGTTTCTGCATGCTCGCATACTGTTTCAGGTAGTCGCTCATTGCCTTTCCTCCACATCAAGCATCGCAAGCATCGGGGCGCACATGAGTTCAGAGCGTCCGGCTGCTGGACGGTTGCAGCGGAATAGAGCCGGATTGCGCAAGATCAGTCGGCGCTGCCGAGGCTCCCGGACAATCTGCGCTTCAGCCACCCTGCCTGCATATCATGTTCCTGACTGAACGCAATCCCGGCGCGGGCGCCGGCAGCCCGGCATTGAGCGACCTCGGCCGCGCCATGCGGCTGCTGCACGTGATCGCCTTCATGGCCGCCGGCGACCTGCGCGCGCGCTACCGCAGGAGCGTGCTGGGCCCGTTCTGGATGACGCTCGGCACTGCCGCCGGCACCCTCGGCCTGGGCCTGGTGTGGAGCGAGCTGCTGCACATCGACCGGGCCAGCTTCGTGCCCTCGCTCACCGCCGGGCTGATCATGTGGCAGCTGCTCAGCGGCTGCATCGGCGAAGCCACCACCACCTACTGGCGCCAGAGCGCGATCCTACGCAACCTCAGCGTCCCGCTGTCGATGCCGCCGATCCAGATGCTGCTCAAGCACCTGATCAATTTCCTGCACAACTTGCCGGTGCTGGTCGCCGTGCTCCTGATCTTCCGGATGCCGGTCACCTGGGCCACGCTGCTGGCCGTCCCCTGCCTGGCGCTGGTGGCGGTCAACCTGCTCTGGATCAGCCTGCTGCTATCGATGCTGGGGGCGCGCTTCCGCGACCTCGAATACGTGGTCAATGCGGCAATGCCGCTGCTGATGTTCCTCAGTCCCGTGTTCTACCGGCCCAGCTACCTGCCCTTCAACGGCCATGTCGTCTGGTTCAACCCGCTGAGCCACCTGATCGAGATCGTGCGCTATCCGCTGCTGGGCACGGCGCCGCCCGGCTTCGTGGTGCTGACCACCTGCCTGCTGGCGCTGGCCGGCTGGCTGTTCACGCTGTGGCTGTTCAATGCCAAGCGCGACCGCATCGCCTACTGGCTGTGAGCGGATCGCGCCATGGCCCTGCTCGAATTCCACGATGTGACCGTGCAATACCCGGTCTACGACGTGCGCGCCAAGTCACTGCGCTCGCGCCTGGTGAGCATTTCCACCGGCGGGCGCATCGAGCGCGAATCGTCGGGGGTGCAGATCGTCACCGCGCTGCGCGACGTCAGCTTCACGCTGCGCGACGGCGACGCGGTCGGCCTGGTCGGCCACAACGGCGCCGGCAAGAGCACCCTGCTGCGCACCATGGCCGGCGTCTACCAGCCGGCCTGGGGCAGCGTGCGGCGCAGCGGCCGCATCGCCACCGTGTTCGAACTCGGCGCCGGCATGGACGGCGAACTGAGCGGCTACGAAAACATCCAGCGCATGGGCCTGCTGATGGGCATCGACCAGGGCGAGATCCGCGCGCGCATGGAAGACATCGAGGCCTTCACCCAGCTCGGTCCCTTCCTCGGCCTGCCGGTGCGCACCTATTCGGCCGGCATGGCCACGCGCCTGATGTTCGCGGTGGCGACATCGACCCGGCCCGACATCCTGCTGGTCGACGAGGTCTTCGGCGCCGGCGACGCCGAATTCCAGGAAAAGGCGGCGCAGCGCATGGAATCCCTGATTTCCACCGTCAGCATCTTCGTGTTCGCCTCGCACGACAGCGCCGCCCTGAAACGCTACTGCAGCCGCTTCCTGCGCCTGGAACATGGCCAGGTCACGGAAATCGATGCATCCGCGCTTTGATCGCGCACGATAGATGTGGATCAGCAAAGCACCAGTTTGTGCGGGCTATGCTCGGCGCATGAAACGACTGATCATCGACCTCGACGAAACCATCGCGCTGACGGCGCCCGCTGACGTGGCGCCCGGCGCGGCGACGCCCGGCGTATCGACGCCCGCCACGCCATCCTCCGAGCCGGCGCCGGCCCGCTATGCGCATGCGCTGCCCAACCTGGCGCTGATCGCGCGCCTGCGCGAATACCGCGCCAACGGCTTCGACATCGTCATCAGCACCAGCCGCAACATGCGCACCTTCGACGGCAACATCGGCAAGATCAACGCGCACACGCTGCCGGCCATCCTCGACTGGCTGGACCGGCACGACGTCCCCTTCGACGAAATCTACGTCGGCAAACCGTGGTGCGGCCTGGAAGGCTTCTACGTGGACGACAAGTCGATCCGGCCATCGGAATTCCTGCGCTATTCGCTGCCGGCCATCCACGCCCTGCTTGCCGCCGAAAAGGCCGGTGCCTGAATGCTGCTCATCACCTCGGGCGCCTACGTCGAAAGCGAACTCGCCGCCGAGTTCGGGCGCATCCCGCCGGCCTTCCTGCCGGTCGGGAACCGCCGCCTGTACACCTACCAGATCGGCCAGTTCGGCCGCCTGCACGAGCGCGTCTGCCTTACGGTGCCGGACGATTTCCGTCTCGACGAAGCCGACACGCTGTGGTTGCGCGAGCACCGCGTCGACGTGCTGCGCACCACGCCGGGCGCGGTGCTGGGGGCCGCGGTGCGCGAATTCCTCGAAGTCGTGCCCCCGACGGGCGCCGCCGGCCCGCTCGACATCCTGTATGGCGACACCCTGATCACCGATCCGCTGCGCGAGGGGAGCGACTGGCTGGCGGTCGGCCACACCGACGAGTACTACGACTGGTACCAGGAAGCGCCGTCCAGCGGCCAGCCGGGCGGCACCTGGACCGGGCTGTTCTCGTTTGCCGACGCCGGCCTGCTGCGCACCCAGCTCGAGACGACCGACGATTTCATCGCCGCCGTACGCGCCTACGACCGCGCCGTCGGCGGGCTGGCGCACTGGACGGTGTCGCGCTGGCTCGACTTCGGCCACGTGCACACCTATTTCGATTCCAAGCGCATCATCACCACCCAGCGCCATTTCAACCAGTTGCGGGTGGCGGACGGCGTGGTCACCAAGTCCGGCAGCGACAGCGCCAAGATCATGGCCGAAGCGAGCTGGTTCGAGCAGGCGCCGGCGCAAATCAAACCCTACCTGGCGCCCTACATCTGCCGCACCACCGCGGACGATGGCAATGGCGGCGCCTGTGCCTACCAGCTCGAATACCTGCACCTGGCCGCGCTGAACGAGCTGTACGTGTTCGGCCGCCTGCCCGAGCGCGTCTGGCACCGCATCTTCCGCGCCTGCGATGCCTACCTGCGTACAGCCGGCAGCCTGGCGGCATCGCGGCTGGACGCTGTCCGGCTGGATGACGACATGCTGCGCCAGACCTGGGTCGACAAGACCCTGCAGCGCCTGCAGGCCTATGCCGGGCAGGCCGGCGTCGACCTGGACGCGCCCTGGACCCTCAACGCGCGCCCGGCACCGTCGTTGCGCGAGATCGCCGCGCACGCCGGCACGGCCCTGCTGGCGGCGCCGCCGGTGCCGGCCTTCCTGCATGGGGACTTCTGCTTCAGCAATATCCTGTTCGACTTCCGCGCCGGCCGCGTCAAGATGGTCGACCCGCGCGGCACCGATGCCCTCGGCCGTCCGGCCCGCTTCGGCGACCTGCGCTACGACCTCGGCAAGCTGGCGCATTCGGTGCTGGGGCTGTACGACTTCATCGTCGCCGGCTTCTATCTGCTGCGGGCAGAGGGCCAGGCCCTGCAGTTCCGCGTGCTGTCCGAACGCTGCCTGGCGGTGCAGCGCCTGTTCGCCGCGACGTCCTTTGCCGGGCAGCGGCCCGCGCAGTGGCAGTGCCATCCGGCGATGGTGCTGCTGTTCCTGTCGATGCTTCCCCTGCATGCGGACGACCCGCGGCGCCAGCAGGCGCTGATGGCGAACGGCATCAGGCTCTACCTGGAATGGAAATCCGATGATCGTCATCCCGATGGCGGGCCAGAGCCGGCGCTTCCGTGAAGCCGGCTACGACCGTCCCAAGTACGAACTGCCGCTGCAGGGCGAGTCGCTGTTCGCCTGCTGCATGCGCTCGTTCGAACGTTATTTCGATAGCGAGTGCTTCCTGTTCGTGGCGCGCGCCGGCTGCAGCGCCGAAGCGTTCATCGGCGCCGAGTGCGAGCGCCTGGGCATCGCCGACCGCCGCGTCGTCACGCTGGCCGCACCCACGCGTGGCCAGGCCGAAACCGTCCTGCTCGGACTGCGCGAAGCGGGCTGTCCCGCCAGCGACGCGATCCTGATCTTCAACATCGACACCATCCGCCCCGGCTACCGCTTTCCCGAGGAGGCGGCGCACAGCGACGGCTATCTCGACGTCGTGCATGCGCCCGGCGAGCACTGGTCTTTCGTGCGCCCGGCCGCTTCGTTCACCCGGCGCGTCGCCGAAACCGCCGAAAAACGCCGCATCTCGGGCCTGTGCTGTACCGGCCTGTATTATTTTGCGCGCGCCGCCGATTTTGCCGCCGCCTGCGAAGTGGCGCTGCACGACCCCGCTACCTACCTGGAACGCTGGGGCGAGCTGTACGTGGCGCCGCTGTACAACACGCTGATCGAAGCCGGGCGCCACATCGTGTACGACGAAGCGCCGGCCAGCCGCGTGCATTTCGCCGGCACCCCGGCCGAATACGGCGCACTGGTGGCCTCGCACCGGAGCCTGCCTTGATCTGCGTCTCGCTGCCCGTGCACACGCGTCCCGCCGTGATCGCCGGGCAGCTGGCCAACTTCGCCGCCTTCCTGCCGGCGGCGCAGGTGGTGCTGCACGTCTCCGCCGACGCCCGCTTCACGCCGGCCCAGCTGGAAGCCGCGCTGGCCGCCGGCGGCTGCGCCAACGCCGTCGTCAATCCGCAGCGCCTGGCCACCGGCTGGGGCAATATCCTGCTGGCGCACCTGGCCAACATCGCCTGGATCCGGCGCCAGCTGCCGGCCTGCACGCGCATCTGCCTGCACTCCTCGAACGACATGCTGGTGCGGCACGGCCTGGGCAGCCATCTCGACAAGGATGGCAGCTTCCTGCACCGGCGCCCGATCCGGCCGGGCAGCCGCTGGCGCTTTGCCGGGGCGGCGCTGGGCGACCAGCCGCTGCTGGCGCTGCGCAGGCGCCTGGGCGATGCGCCCGCGCTCGGGTCCCAGGTCGAAGGATCGAGCTACGACGCCGCCCTGCTCTACGAGATCGCCGACATCGTCAAGCACGCCGCCCGGCAGCCGGCGCCGGTACCGTATCCGCGCGAGGAAGTGTGGCTGTCGACGATCGCCCATGCCTGCGGTGCGGCGGTCGCCGGCACGCCCTACGTGTTTTCGGAAGTGCACCGCTTCGACCGCGTGTTCTGGCGCGTGCTGGCCGTGGTCGACCCCTTCATCGGGCGCCGCGGCGATGCACGCTGGCTGCCGCGGCGCGCGCTGGAATTCCTGATGATCCGTTCCGGCTTCCACCGCATCGACCACGGCTGGGTCGAGCGCATTGCCCACGACCGTGCCGAGGCGCTGGCGCCCTACGAGTGGCTGTCCGACGGCCACGGCAAATGGCGCGTGTTCGACCGCCACGGGCTGTACGGCGTCAAGCGCGTGCCGCGGCGGGCCGATGCGCCGCTGCGCCGCTATATAGATCAGCTGGGCAGCCAACCGGATCGATCGAGCACGCAACCCCAGGATAGGCGCGCCCATGAAGACCACTGACATCACGCTGGTGTTCCAGGGCGCCGTCAAACCCTATGTCACGCGCGAGCACGACGACTTCGCGCGCAATATCCGGCTCACGCGCAAGGTGCTGCCGGGAGCGCGCATCGTCCTGTCCACCTGGGCCGGCACTGAACTGCCGCCGGGGCTGCAGGTGGATGCGGTGGTGGAAAGTGCGGACCCGGGCGGCCTGGCACCGCTGAAACTCGGCGACAGCAAGGCCAACAACATCAACCGCCAGCTGCTGAGCACGCGCGCCGGGCTGGCCGCGGTCGAGACCCCGTATGCGGCCAAGCTGCGCACCGACTGCCGCCTCGAGCATGGCGGCTTCATCGACTATTACCGCGAGCAGCTTGCCCTCGACGACGGCCGCGACCGCCTGCTGGCCTCGTCCTTCTTCACGCTCGATCCGAGCATGTTCGAACGGCTGCCCTTCCACCTGAGCGACTGGTTCCAGTTCGGCCCGACGCCGCTGCTGCGCGACTACTGGGCGGCACCGCCGATGTCGGCCAAGGATGCGCGCCTGTACGAGAGCCAGGACCACGCCGCCGGCTCCACCGTGTTCGAACGCCAGTTCCGTGCGCGCTTTGCAGTCGAACAGTACCTGTGCCTGCATTTCGCGCATGGGCACGGCTATACCGTACCAAGCTTCCTGAACGACGTGTCCGACACCGTGCTGATGGATTATCAACGCTTCCTGGCGCAGGACGCGATGCTGCTCGACCCGTGGCAGATCGGCTTGCGCTTCGACAAATACGGCTGGGTCGGCAACTCGCCGTTCCAGCGCCTCAACAACCTGATGCACCTGGACTGGCTGGCGCTGGCCAATCCGACGCTGGCCGGGGTGGCCGATCCGGCCCCGCTGCATGCGCTGATCGAGGCGCGCCGGCGCCAGAAAGCGCTGGCACGCGGCGCCTTCGCGCATAGCCGCGCGCTGCACGGGCTGCTGTTCGACCCGAACCGGCCGCACCACCCGGTGCGCCGGCTGGCGGCCCGGATGGTACGGCACCTGGCGCGCGGCTGAGCGCCATTCAAACGGATCCAGCATGCGCGTCGCCGCCGTCCTCGTCACCCACAACCGTCCGCAGCTGCTGCTGCAGGCGCTGGCCGCGCTGCGTGCCCAGACCCGGCCGCTGGATGCCATCTATGTCGTCGACAATGCCAGCGAGCCGCCCTGCATGCCGGCCACGATCGGCGCGGTCGGCAGTGGTGCGGCCGGCAATGGCGCAGCCGGCAGTGGGGCCAGCGGCACACCAGGTGCAACCGGCACAAGCGGCGCAGCCGGGGCGGCGCACCGGCATTCGGTGACACTGCTGCGTTCCGACACCAACCTCGGCGGCGCCGGCGGCTTCGCGCTCGGCATGACGCACGCCTTCGCGGACGGCCACGACTGGATCTGGCTGCTGGACGACGATGCGATGGCGCGCCCGGATGCGCTGGCGCAATTGCTCGACGTGGCGGCCGGCACAGATGCCCGCATCGGCGCCCTGTGCGGCACGGTGCGCGAATTCGGCGACATCGCCCTGCGCCACCGGCGCCGCTACCACCTGCCGAGCGCCATCGAACTGCCGCTGCCGCGTGCCGCCTACGACGGGCCGCCCTGCCGCGTCGATACCGCGTCCTTTGTCGGCTTCCTGGTCGCGGCGGGTGCCATCGCCGAGGTCGGCATGCCCGAGCGCGGCTTTTTCCTCGGCTACGACGACACCGAATATGCGCTGCGGCTGGGACGCGCCGGACGATCCGTGTGGCTGGTGCCCGCCAGCGTGGTCGAACATTTGCGGGCACGCCGCGCCCGCCTGCGCGCGGGACCGTTCGGCCCCAAGCACTATTTCACCATCCGCAACCGCATCGCCGTGGCGCGCGCCTATGCCACGCTGCCCGTGGTGTCGACCGTGGTCACGCTGCTGTTCGGCCTGGCGCTGTGGGGTGCCAGCGGCGGCCGCCTGCGCCGCGGTGCCGTCGCTATCCTGCTGCGCGCGATCGGCGACGGCCTCCATGGGCGGCTGGGACCGTTCCCGGAAACGCTGGCCCGGCTGCCAACGCGCCCTGTCGGTCCGCACCGGGGCACAGCCGATCCGCCGCGCGCTGCGACCGGTCCAGCGCAAGGTATGACCAGTCCGTCTCAGGGCCCGGCCGACACCGGTCCCGGCCGCGCTTGACCGGCCTGCATCCTGCCGGGAGCCGTGTCAGCCGCTGCCTTGTCTGCCTTGTCTGCCTTGTCGGCCTTGTCTACCGTGCCGGCAGTCGTCTCGGCCGCCGCGTTGCCGGCCGTTTCTTCAGCCGCCGGGACAGCCGCGTCGCTGGCCGTGCCGGCAGTTGCGCCGCCAGTCGCATCATCGGTCGCGATGTCGGCTGCGCCGCCGCTTACCTTGCTGTCGGCACCGGTCCCGGCTTCCTCCTCCACCAGGCACCAGCCCATCAGCAGGAACACCATCAAGGCATAGAACAGGCTGCCCTTCATCGACCAGAATATGACTTCGCTCAGGCCAAAGGCGGCATAGGCCAGCACCACCAGCATGCCGGCCAGCGCTGCCGACTGGCGCCGAGTGGGTCCTGCTTCCAAGCCCGGCCCCGGTGCCGGCACGCGTGCCAGCTGCGCCCGGAAGAATAGAAAAGGCAGCAGCAGGATGCCGGCCCAGGCGCACAAGCCGGGAATGCCGCGCGTGACCAGGGCCTGCAGGGCGTCGTTGTGCATGTGCGGCGGTTCCGGCGGCGCGAACACGGCCGCGCTGAGCTCGCCTGCCGCGACCCATTCGTGCATGCGGCGTTTATAGGCCGGCGTGTCGAGGCCGCGCCACGGGTGTTCTGCCGCCAGGCGCAGGCCCGCCTTCCATAGATCGAGGCGTACGCCGATCGAAGTGGCGACCGGGCTGCCGGCCAGGTAGCGCTGGACGTCCTCGACGCCGACCGCGACGCGCGCATGCACCCCGGTCTGCGGCACGGCATAGGCAGCGAGCGCCAGCGCGCAGGCCAGCACGGGCACGCCCAGTACCAGGCGGCGCGGCAGCAATGCCTGGCGCCTGGCCGCCGCCAGCAGCACGAAAGCGGCTGGCAGCGCCAGCCAGCCGCCGCGGCTGCCGGTCAGCAGCGAGGCTGCCAGCCCGGACACCACGCCCAGCGCCGCGATCGCGCGCAGCGCAGCGTGGCGCACCGCGGCCGCGCCGACCAGCGCCAGCAGGGACAGACACAACGCCAGATCGCCGAAGGTGATCGGATTGAGCAACCCGCCCGGCCGTTCCATGCCCAACGCCAGGCGCTGCCAGCCGACGAAACCGGCCCCCAGCAGCGCCCCGCCGGCCACGCCCAGCCACAGCGCACGCAAGGATGGCCGGCCGGCCTGCACCACCAGCATGGCGGCGCCGGCGCTGCACATGCGCAGCGGTCCATCGACCGCGTTGGCGCCGTGCGTGCGTCCCGGCGCCAGCGCCAGCACGCAGGCCAGGTGCAGCAGGAAGGCCAGCAGCACCCAGCGCGTCTGCGGCCAGTGCGCGCGCAAGGCGACCAGGCAGCCGCGCCACCACAGGCAGGCGGTGAACAGGAACAGGAAACCAGCCAGGCCGATGGCGAAGCCGGTGACCAGGCTCAGCAAGGGAAACGTCAGCACCAGGAGCGCAGACCAGGCCTGGCGGACATCGCGCCGCTGAACGGGCCAATCAAAAAGCCGATGAGGCCGATGAAGCCGATGAAGGAGGCGATGCATGGGCGAAGACCATGAAGGCAATCGCCCCAGTCTAGCGCGCACCCTCAGGTGCGCGCGTGGACATGCATCAGGGGTGAGGCGCTTTACGGCACGCGCATCACAGCACGCTGTCGGTGCGCATCACTGGGTACAGGTTCAGGCGCTCGTCCCAGGACGGGTGGCGGCGCGCGAAGAATTCGAGGCGCGCGTGCGGGTTCTTGGCGAACGCGGCGTCGGTCTCGACCTTCTTGCGGAATTCTGCGGCCAGCGCCGGATCCTTTACCATCTGCTCGCGCGCGACGTCTTCAGCTACGTACTCTTCCATGTACTCCTTGCGCTCGAAGGCGTTGTTGAACTCGCCCCAGGCCAGCAGCGAATCCGGCGCCTGCGGCTCGAACAGCGCCATCACCAATCGCGCCTTGGGCTGGGCGATCGGCACGAACAATGCGCCCTTGGCCAGCGTGCGCGGCTCGCGCTTCCAGCTGCCTTCGACCTTCAGGCGCTGGTGCGATTCGAACGAGGCCGGCGCAAAGCTGGCCTTGTCGGCGCGGAAGGTGTCGACGGCCGCGCCATCGATCGCCTTGTCCAGGGTGCGGTAGCTGATGCCGTGCTGGAGCAGCTTGGCGGCGACGATCTGCGCCCAGGCCGCCGGCACCACGTAGCCGGCGCCCGGCGCCTTCACCTGCAGGTCTTCGACCACCTCGTCGCGCAGCGGCACGTGCCAGACCTGCGGCTTGCTTTCGTCGTAGCGCGTCATCAGCATGCCGGACACGTCGGACATGGTGCGCGTATAGGCATAGCCCTGGAAGTCGACCATCGTGGTTTTATCCGTGGTTTTATAGGTCAACGCCACCGGCTGGCCGGCGATACGGGTGGCGCGCGCATCGGCGTCGAGCGCGGCCTGCTGCCATTCAGCGCCGTGGCGCGCCACCTGCTGCAGCACCGAGACGAAGGAATTATGGGTGATGCGCACGCGGGTCGGATAATCCTTCCACGAGTGGGTCTCGACCAGCATCGCCATCCGGTTGCGCAGCTGGAAATAGCCGGTCGAAAAGCGCGGGTCGGACACGCTGTCGACGAAGCCCGAGGCCGGATCGTCGGTTTCCTTGAACGACATGTAATACGACTGCGGCGACGAGCCCTGCTTGCTGATGTCCTCGATGACGCCGGCGCGCAGCGCCAGGCCGGCCTGGCGGAAGGCCGGATCGCCCGAATACACCGGCTCGACCTGGATCGAGACGTCGTGCTGGAACATGGCGCCGTCGGTTACGTGCAGGTCGACATAGGTCAGCGGATCCCAGGCATTGACCATGGCCAGCATGGCTTGCATCTCGGGCGCATCGGCCTTGACGTAGTCGCGGTTCAGATTGAAATTCTGGGCGGTGGTGCGCCAGCCCATCTCGACCGGGCCGCGCTGGTTCGGACGGTTCCACTTGGCGAAGCGCTCGTGGCCGTCGACGTTAAACACCGGCACGAACAGCAGCACCTGCTTGTCGAGCACACCCGGAGCGATCTTATTGTCCAGCATTTCGCGCAGCGCCAGGAAGCCGGCGTCCTTGCCGTCGATCTCGCCGGCGTGGATGCCGCCCTGGATCAGCGTCACCGGCAGCTTGTGGCGGCGCGCGGCCTCGGGCGTGAACACGCCCCTGGCGTTGACCGCCAGCGCCAGCATCGGCCGGCCTTCCGGGGTGGTGCCGAACTGGAAGCATTTGACCTGCTTCGGATAGGCTTGCTGGAAGGCGCTGCACAGCTTGACCACTTCGTCGTAACGGCCGGTGGCGGTGAAACCGGAACGTTCGGAAACGGTGACGAGGTCGGGGGCGGCGTGCAGTACGGGGGTGGCGGCAAGCAGGGCGAGCAGGAATGCGGAACGCAACATCGGGAGGACTCCGGCGGGTTGGGGATGAGCCGGAAATTATAGACTGGCAACAGTGGGCGGTGGCGGAGCGCTATGCTCAAGGATATCGCTGGCTTGAAAACGTCGCCCCCGCGAAGGCGGGGGTCCAAGTTCTGCATGCTCCGTCGAAACGCCTGCAACTTGGGCCCCCGCCTGCGCGGGGGCGACGTGCAAAAGCTAACGCTTCAGCGTGCGCTGCGCAAGGCCATCAATGCATCAACGCCCCGGCGCCAGCACCTTGACCTCCTTCGCCGCCGGCCGCACCAGCTTCAGCGGCACCGCGCTCGCGCGGCTGGTCGGGCAAGCCTTGCCGGTGCGGTAAGCCAGCGCCGCCGCCAGCAAGCCTTCCGACGTATCGCCCGGGGCGTGCGCAAAGTCGTCGGCCATGGTGCAGGTCGGCGCGAAGCCGTCGGCGTAGTCGCCGAAGTTCTTCGCGTTCACGCCCTGGAACTCGATCGAGAAATAAGTCGTGCCGCAGTTGTCGACCGGGGTGAAGCCGTAGGGCTTGCCGCAGGTGGCGCCGCCGATGATGTCGACCTGCACGTCGATGCCGCGCAAGCCGTTGATCACCGATTCGCTGGCCGAGCAGGTGTCGCCCGTGGTCAGCACGGTCACGTGCTTCAGGCCGAGGTAAGGCAGGACCTGGCCGCTGCTGACCGCGTTCGGCGCACTGTAGCCGTAGGCCCTGGTGGCGAAGGTGAACGGTGCGTCCGGGGCGGTCTTGCTGTTGTAGATCAGGCGCTCGAAGGTCTGGTTGGCCGCGGCCGGTCCCGCAACCATGTAGCCCAGCTCGCTGGCAATCCCGAGCAGGCCGCCGCCGTTGTAGCGCATGTCGATCACTAGGTCGCTCACGCCCTGGCCCTGGAACAGGGTGAAGGCGTCGATCAGCTGCTTTTCGGCGGTCGCATTGAAATCGTTGAACGTCAGGTAGGCAACCTTGCCGGTCGGGGTATCGATCACCTTGGCATTCTGCACCGAGGCCGACGTCACCACGGCCGCGCTCAAGCTGACGTCCAGGGTGACGCCGCCGCGCTTGAGGCCGAAGCGGTGCGTTTCGCCGCTGCGCTCCGGATACAGGCCGGCGTTGATCGTGTCGATGCCTGCATCGGTGTTGGTGTTGACGAAGTCGACGCCATCCACGGTCGCCAGCATGTCGCCCCGCTGCAGGCCGGCGCTTGCGGCCGGCGAGTTCGGTTCGACCGCGGCCACGATCCAGGTGCGCGGCGCCTTCGACGCATTCGCGGCCCAGTTCACGCCGTAGCCGGTTTCCTGGCTCGCCGTGCTGAGCGCATTCCATTCCGCCGTCGTGTAGGTGAAGTGGAACTGGTCCTTCGGCTTGCCGGATGCGGTGGTGGCCGGGGTTTTCAGTTTGTCGAAATAATCGAGCGTGTTGGTGAAATCCGCCATGTAGAAATTGGTCGGGATTTCGTTGAACCACAGATAATTGCGGTCGGCCCAGCCGCGCAGGAATTTCATTTCATCCAGCAGCGTGCCCTGGCGGTCCGGGAAGGTCTGGCCGGTGATGGCATCGACGCCGCTGCGCGGCTTGGCGCACAGGTTGGCGTAGGCCTGGTAATCGTTCGGGATCACGTCCGGGGTGCGGATCGTGCCCGGCGTGGTGGTCCCCGGGGTAGTGCCGGTCGTGGTGCCCGGCGCCACCGAGCTGCCTCCGCCTCCCCCACCGCCGCCGCAGGCGCTGAGCAGGACGGCAGCCGCGAGCGCGCAGGCAGCCAGACGAGGCGCGGTCGAATGACCGGCCAATGCAATGCGGGTAGGAAGGAGCGAATTCATGCGTCTGATTATAGTCGCGCCGCTTTTGCTTGAATCCAACCAAAAGTAACAGTGGGATAAAAATACAACGGCCGTGTTCGCGCTGTGACGACAGCGGCGACACGGCCGTTGCATGCCGGACCTGCTCTAGCGGATCAGGCTGCGCGCGGTGCTACCCCCGGCGTATGGAAAGCCGCCACCAGCTCCGCCTCCTTGCGCTTGGCCGCCGCCAGGTGGCGCTCCTTGACGTGCCCGAAGCCGCGGATGTCTTCCGGCACGCTGGCAATCGCCACCGCCTGCGCCAGGTTCTCGGCCGTCAGCTTCGGCAGCAGCGCCGCCACGGTGTTGCGGTAGTCGCCGATGAGCGCCCGCTCCATGCGCCGCTCCTCGGTGCGGCCGAACGGATCCAGCGCGGTGCCGCGCAAACCTTTCAGCTTGGCCAGCACGCCGAAAGCCTTCATCATCCACGGCCCGAATTCCTGCTTGACCAGGTGGCCCTGCTTGTCCTTCTTCGCCATGAGCGGCGGCGCCAGGTGGAATTTCAATGTGACATCGCCTTCGAACATGCCGTTGATCTTGTCCATGAAGGCCGGGTCGGTGTACAGACGCGCGACTTCGTACTCGTCCTTGTAGGCCATCAGTTTATGCAGGTAGCGCGCCACGGCTTCGGTCAGACGCGTGCCCTTGCCGAGCTTGGCCTCGGCGGCGCGCACCTGATCGACGAAGCCTTTGTATTGCTGGGCGTAGGCCGCGTTCTGGTAGGCGGTGAGCAGCGCGACGCGGCGGTTCACGAGGTCGTCCAGGCTTTGCGCGCGCTTGAATTCGATCACTTTTGCGGGCGTCGTCAGGCGCGTGACCGAGGCCAGGTCGTGCGCGGCAGTGCGGCCCCACTCGAACGCGGCTTTATTGAAACCGACCGACACGCCGTTCAGTTCGATCGCCTTGATGATCGAGGCTTCCTGCAGCGGCACGTGGCCCTTCTGGAAGGCGTAGCCGAGCATGAACATGTTGGTGGCGATGGCGTCGCCCATCAGGCTGGTGGCAATTTGGCCGGCATCGATGAAATCGACGTTGTCCGCGCCGCAGGCCTGCAGGATGGCGCCGCGCGAGCCTTCGCCCGGGAATTGCCAGTCCGGATTCTTGATGAAGGCGGCGGTGGTGGCGCCGCTGGCGTTCACCGCGGCCCAGGTGCGCCCTTCTCCCATGCGCGACAGCGCGTCGCGGCTGGCGGTGACGATCTGGTCGCAGCCGATGACGAGGTCGGCGTTGCCGGTGCCGACGCGGGTCGAGTGCAGGTCGGACTGGCGGTCGGCCAGGCGCACGTGCGACATCACCGGACCGCCCTTCTGGGCCAGGCCGCTCATGTCCAGCACCAGCGCGCCCTTGTTTTCGACGTGGGCCGCCATCGCCAGGATCTGGCCGACGGTGACCACGCCGGTGCCGCCGATGCCGGTGACCAGGATGCCGAACGGCGTCTCGGTCGACGGGATGCGGGGCGCCGGCAAGACCGGTGGCTTGGCTTCGGTGGTAGTCGCCTTCTTGGGCTTTTTCAGTCCCCCGCCCTCGACGGTGACGAAACTCGGGCAGAACCCGGTCACGCACGAAAAATCCTTGTTGCAGGACGACTGGTTGATCTGGCGCTTGCGGCCCAGTTCCGTCTCCAGCGGCTCGACCGACAGGCAGTTGGACTGCTTCGAGCAATCGCCGCAGCCTTCGCACACGGCTTCGTTGATCACCGCGCGCTTGGCCGGGTCGGGGTACTCTCCTTTTTTGCGGCGGCGACGCTTCTCGGAGGCGCAGGTCTGGTCGTAGATCATGGCCGACACGCCCGGCATCTCCCGTAACTCCTTCTGCACGTCCATCAGCTCCAGGCGGTGGCGCACGGTGACGCCTTCGGCCCACGGATAATCGGCCGGGTATTTTTCTGGTTCGTCGGTGACGACGATGATCGGTTTTACCCCTTCGGCAGCGAGCTGGCGGCTGATCTTGGCCGGGTCGAGCGGACCGTCGTGGGTCTGGCCGCCGGTCATCGCCACCGCGTCGTTGTACAGAATCTTGTAGGTGATGTTGACCTTGGCCGCGACCGAGGCGCGGATCGCCAGCACGCCCGAGTGGAAGTAGGTGCCGTCGCCCAGGTTGGCGAACACGTGTTTTTCATCGGTGAACGGTGCCTGGCCGATCCAGGTCGTGCCTTCGGCCCCCATATGCGTAAACGTCGAGGTTTCGCGGTCCATCCACAGCACCATGTAGTGGCAGCCGATGCCGGCCAGGGCGCGCGAGCCTTCCGGCACCTTGGTCGAGCTGTTGTGGGGGCAGCCCGAGCAGAAGTACGGGATGCGGTCGGTGTCCGGATTGGCCTTGGCCGGGATCGCCTTCAGTACCAGCTCCTTCGCTTCGAGGAAGGCGATGCGCTCGCGCACGCGTTCGGCGACCGGGTGGCCGGCGCAGTAGTGCGAGATGCGCGAGGCGATCGCGCGCGCGATCTGGGCCGGGTTCAGTTCGTAGGTGCCGGGCAGCAGCCAGTCGCCCTGGCCAGAGCGGGTCTTGACGCTCCATTCGCCGCTGTCGTCGAATTTGCCGACCACGCGCGGGCGCTGGCCGTCGGGCAGGTTGTACAGCTCTTCCTTCAGTGCGTATTCCAGCACTTGGCGCTTTTCCTCGACCACCAGGATCTCGTCCAGGCCCTGGGCGAATTCGTGCACGCCGATCGAATCCAGCGGCCAGGTCATGCCGACTTTGTACACGCGCAGGCCGATCTCGCGCGCAGCCTGCTCGTCGATGCCGAGGTCGGCCAGCGCCTGGCGCGTGTCGAGGTAGGATTTGCCGGCGGTGATGATGCCGATCTTCGGATTCGGGCTGTCCCAGACCAGCTGGTTCAGTTTATTCGCACGCGCATAGGCCAGGGCGGCGTACCATTTATAGTTGTTCATCCGCACTTCCTGGTCGAGCACGGCATCCGGCCAGCGGATGTTGAGGCCGCCCGGCGGCATCTCGAAGTCGGTCGGGATGACGGTTTGCACACGGTCCGGGTCGAGGTCGACCACAGCGCCGGATTCGATGATGTCGGTGACGCATTTCATCGACACCCATAGCCCGCTGAAGCGGCTCATGGCCCAGGCATGCAGGCCGTAGTCGATGTATTCCTGCACCGACGACGGGTACAGCACCGGCATGCCGACGTGGTGCAGGATGTGGTCGGACTGGTGCGCGGTGGACGAGGATTTGGCGGCATGGTCGTCGCCGGCCAGCACGATCACGCCGCCGTGGGCGGCGCTGCCGGCGGCGTTGCCGTGTTTAAAAACGTCGCCGCAGCGGTCCACGCCCGGGCCCTTGCCGTACCACATGGCGAACACGCCATCGTACTTGGCATCCTTGAACAAATTGGTTTGCTGGGTGCCCCAGACCGCGGTCGCGGCCAGGTCTTCGTTCATGCCCGGGTGGAAGTGGACGTGATGGGCGTCCAGGTGTTTTTTCGCCTTCCACGCGGTCTGGTCGACCTGGGTGACCGGCGAACCGCGGTAGCCGGTGATGTAGCCGGCGGTGTTCAGCCCGGCCCGCAAGTCGCGCTCGCGCTGCAGCATCGGCAGGCGGATCAGC